>Ga0056128_1000024_pt1 | contig 76132 bp, 49 predicted proteins | sample WorMetLIZISLAND2_FD_71113 | JGI IMG/M metagenome (GOLD analysis project Ga0056128, IMG submission 71113) | Marine gutless worms symbiont microbial communities from Max Planck institute for Marine Microbiology, Germany - Olavius geniculatus... ... | reverse complement strand
GCAACTGCACTGCAGTACTCCAACGAACCAACAACGTCAGTTACGAAATCATTAAATGTTATAACGCCAACGTTTGAAGTTGAACGAACTGTTGATTAGCAACATCATAGTCAGAAGTTAAGTGCTGTCCCTTTACTCGAACACAGGCCCGGAGACGTCTTCTCCATTTGTCGATTGCGTCATCGACGACGGTCTGCCGTAGGCCAGACCAGACCACCAAGCGCTGCTTCAGTTCATCCACAGCTGGTACCCCGTTTTATGAAATATCGTAAGCCCGTAACACACTACAATATTGAGTACCTTTTGACGATTTTCTCAGCTAATCATTATTATTATTGGGCACAGTTTGTTGGAGTTATTTCAAAACGTAATAGGGGTCCGTTTTTTTGAGACACAGTGTATAATGTATCTAACAAGAGAGAAAACTCATACACCAAAGCGGTGTCACTTTTTTGGTCCATTTAACACTCACTTATCCTACTACAGAGTGTTGTTTAACTTGGCAACCTGTGTCTGTTATGTCGACTTGCTGCAGGTGTACAAAGTGATGATGCTGGAACGCTGCAGTGTCTCAAGCTCGGGACTGATGATGGTCTGGTTGAACTAAAGCTCATTGTTCAAGGTGTGGCATATTGCCGATCATTTTTTTGTTGTCTTAGCTGGAATTTTTGTATATGTAGTGTGCTTGTGTTGATGCTGTTCTCATTGTGATGAATTTAGTCATTACTGTTTTATTGCTGACGTTCATCTTCTTTGTGTAACTTTTGTTGACCTTTGCAACAGATATTTGTAGCATTTGTAAACGAATATGTTTATTTATTGACACAACAGAGAGAAAAACATATACGGGGCTAATGCTTTTCAAGCACACAATTCTTGTGTGTGAAAATGTTAAATGTTTAACATATACATGAAAGTTTTATGATACTGTTATGCATGTTTTCGCATTGTATATTGCACATATGCTGTGAAAAAGTTGAGTATGTAGACTGTGCCCATATGTCTGCATGTTTGATGCTTGTTAAGTGAGACTGCACATTGTACTGTATTTTAGAAGCTGTTTTCGTTGGCTTTTTACATAAATTAAGTAATAAATGTGGTGTGCTTTGTTGCTAGTTCCAGTAAGCGAGGTCTTCATAGCATCTGTTTCTGGTCAGAACCTGGGACGTATATCGGCGTCCGATGACCCCGTGAGGTTGCGTGAAATGGAGGAGTGCGGTGTTGCCTGTGTGGCTGCGATTAACTCTGCCACCGTGAGCCCGACGTTACAAGTAGTTGTTGCCCTCACCGACTGGACACATTTGTTTGCTGCATCACATGCCGTGCACCATTTGCCACCAGTCAGTGATAGTGTCACTGCACCGGTGAATGCTGTGCATCGTTTGGTTTATGTCACACTGAAACCTGAGCGACGCTTTAACGGCCGTACACTGGAGTGCTTAGCAACGAGCGATGGCTTTCCACCTGTCTCTGCAACTGCACCAGTTTTCATTGAGTGTTAGTATATTTCTGTGATTGATTTCCGTAGTGGTTAATGTTTATCTGTCCGTCACTGAATTCTTTTGTGGCTGCCAACTGTTATTTATAAGTGTGAAGTCTTTAAACGTTGCTTGGTTCAATGCAGTATTTTAATGTATAATTTTGTGGTGTAAATTCTGTCAGCTGTTTCGCACTGTCAGCTGTTTCGCAATTAGTGATTGATTGTAAATTTTTCAAAGAGTAACATTTATTTGACAGAAACTGATATGGCTTGCTGTATTTATTTTAGCTTTGTGTTTTTTTTGTATACTTCGTAAGGAGAATAAACAGTTGCAGAATAATGGCGAATCATTGGACTCGTCAGTCTTCACACTTTTGCCAAGTTTTATAAGCAGAGTAGTGAATTTAACTTGGAGGATTTCATGTGATTACGCATGAAAGCAGCTACACTGCTGTAGGGCGTCTTAGCCATCGCAATTCTGTCTGTCTGTCCGTCTGTCACACGATTGGATCAGTCAAAAAAGGTTCAAGCTAGGATCATCACATCTTCACCTTCGGTTGCCTGGAAGAATCGAGTTTCAGGATCTATAAAGCTTTTCCATAAATTCGAAGAAGGTCACCCTGAAAGAGGGCGCTAAATGAGAGGAGGTGGGCAAAATTTGTGATTTTTGACCAATAAGTCGCTGTATCTCAGTAACGGTGCGAGATAGGGCCTAGGTTACTATTAATTGCTAATAGGAAGTCGTACACTGGCTCTCGATTGGCGCTGAATTCAATGACCTTGAATGCCAAAATAGGGGTTTTATGGATTTTTTGGTGATTTCGGGTTGCGACAAGTCTACATCATTCACAAAGTGGTGCCACGGAAATATCGTTATGCGATCCAGATAGAGAATTTGGTATTTGTATATTAACTTAGTGTGAACACCCCATTTTTTAGCTAAACTACTGAACCGGAACTGCTGTAGGCTTTCGTGCATCTCGTGAGCATTAGCTCAAATTTCTTGTTTTGAATACCTAGCAGTTCAGGAATTGTATCTTAATTTATGCTATGAATTAGTTGGTTAGAGACTAGATTTAGTTGGATTGTTTGCTGATGCAGATGCTCCGGTGATAATGTGTCGTGGGTACGAGCACTATGGTAGGTTGTCGATGACAATGAAAGTGCTATGTATCATCCACGCTAACCCAAGCGGCAACATATCGTGGCAAGCAGCTGCAGACGAGCAGTCAGAGTCACCGATGATTCACGCCAGAAACATTACTCTCACAGAACAGGTTGCTCACTAATCATCAAACTCTGTTATTGTGTCTGATGGATGATGTATTACGTTATCAGCTATATTGTCTACTCTTTCAATTACGTTTCTGTTCGTTGCATTGGCATAATTGACAGCAGTTTATGATGTGGTAGTCGAATCATTTGCAGTGATATTGATATTTATTTTTAGGCACACTTAAGCAATAATTTAGCATAAACATTGTGAATTAGTCAGTTATTGTACAGTCAACCTAATAGCCCCTGCCTGTCTATTTGTCTGTCTGTCTGTCCATTACTGACTGATGAACTACTTTTCAGGTCAAAAGGTCAAAGGTTAGGCAGAAGGCTGCACCTAATATGCACATTTTTATGCGTGAAAGCAGCAACACTGCTGTAGCGCGTCTTAGCCATCGCAATTCTGTCTGTCTGTCCGTCTGTCACACGGGTGGATCAGTCAAAAACGGTTTAAGCTAGGATCATCAAATCTTTACTGTCAGCTGCCTGGAAGACTCTAGTTTCAGGAACTGTAAAGCTTTTCCATAAATTCAGAGGGGGTCACCCCTGAAAGAGGGCACTAAATGAGAGGGGGTGGGTGGGGAAAATTTGTGATTTCTAGCCAATAAGGCGCTATATTTTAATAACGGTGCGAGATAGGGCCTAGGTTACTATCAATCACTAATAGGAAGTTCTATACTGGCTCTCGATTACCACCAAATTCAATGACCTTGGATGACCTTGAACGCTAAATGATGGGTTTTTATGGATTTTTTGCGATTTTGGATTGTGGGACACAGTTCAAGAGTGAATTGCGCCGAAACCAATTGAGATAGACATGGACAAGCTGCACATGAAATTTTCAGCATTGAACGTCGATTTCGACAGTCCAAATCTCGATTTTCTGGGTTCAAGGAAACCTGAGCAAGAGGGCATCAAAGAGCGGTACCCCCGTAAAAGTTGTGATAAAATGGCTGGAGATAGACTGACACTTTGCTAACAGGAACTGCTATAGGCTTTCACGCGTCTCATGAGCATTAGCTCAAATTTTTTGTTATAGTTTTCTAACAGTCACTGCTTTAATATAAACTAAAAACTGGTTTTTAGACTGTGAGTAGTGACAAATCACGTTTGGAGTTGGTGTTTTGGTCCATACAACAGTCGGACTTTGGTGTTTATTACCTGACCGCTGAGAATGACATTGGCTCTTCGGAGGTCACTATTGTACTACATGCGTCATATGACAGTGTGCAGCCTTGGCCGCTGGCATTTGCTAGCAGAATGAAACAAGTACAGCAGCTCTTTGCTCAATCTGCTGACTGTAAGTAGACAAGAGACAGTATTAGTACTGATATGTAGAGTTCAAACAGAGCCAGGCAAATTTTTGTTCTAAAAATTGCAATATTGTTGCAGTGCAGCATATACCAGATGCCACATAAAAAGTGCAACATGCATGCTTCATGGAGATCGAACAGTGTTACACGGTTTTGGAAACAATTAGCCTCGATCATCATTGTAGTGAAGGAAAGTCATGTTAAACAGGTACTGTCCATTGTCCGTGTCTTTCAGATCTTGTCTGATGATGCTCATTCAGTTTTTCTTGGCCATCCTGCTTTTTGTTGTAGCCCCTCAGTTTTCACTGTATAGCCTGAGGAAATCTGTCTTGGAGCTACCTGCCATATGTGGGATCAAACAGTGTCACCTGCTACCTGACACACTTGAACATGCTCTGCCTTAACCCCAGCCAGACAGACTGGTACTTGATTTACCTAGACCAGAGCAATGGAAGGCTGAGTTTATTTTGATGTTGGTTTAAATGTCCACAGGCAGTCCCCATTCAAGTAGTACTGACTTAATAGCAATCTAACTGGGAGTCAGATGCCCCAGCCTCTCGATTGTTAAGTCATGACACCCTACCATTACGCTACAAGGTGTGCATGCAGTGAAGAAAGTGTGACAGCAGTGCAGTATATGACTGCCTTGTGTATGTTTGTACAGCTTCCGTGTCCATGCTGGCATCAGGCTGTGTAACCCGCCACAGCTTACATCTGCCGTGGCTGCTTGGCTTCTGGTCTGCGATGTTGCTGTGGGCTGTAGCGGTTTCTTCCCTGCTACTGTTGAATCGTTTGACAAACTGAGTTGCAGTTTTAGAATCATGTCAGATCTTTTTATGAGTTTTTGTGAGTTTTTTTGGTTGTTGCAGTATCGTTACCAATCATTAGTTTATCATCCTAGCGTGACTCAGTATGGGTCTTGTCTGTCCATCAACCGTCGTTGCCTCTATCCCGTACACACTCCTAACTCAAAAGCCAAGATGTATACACTGTGTCCGGAAAAAAACGTCCCGGACATTTTCAATTGTAACTTAAAGAAGGATTATCAGATTTTAATAATTTTTGACACCAATATTCCTGACACAACTGGCGATCAAATGACTGTCCAATTTTACACCGCACCCGTTGTTTGTTTCTTCACTACCTGGGGAAACAAAACCAACGAAATATTGCATTTTTGTCCTACTTCACATGTTACGGTTTTCCCAGGTAGTGTAGAAGCAGACATTTGGTGAGATGGGAACTAGAATGGTCATTTGATGGCAAGTAGTGTCAAAAATGTTTGCACCAAAAATTATTAGAATCTGTCAATCCTTCCTCAAGTCACAATCAATAATGTTGGGGATGTTTTTGACGTATTGTTGTTTATTTCAACTCATATTTCTTTTGTTCAGTTATCCCCAGGTAGTGCAGAAACAGACGTTAGATGAGGTTGAATATTGAATGGTCATTTGATGGCCAGTTGTGCCAGAAATAATCATGTCAAAAATTATTAAAATTGGATATCCCTTCTTCAAGTGACAATCAATAATGTTCAGGATGTTTTTTTGCTGGACTTGGTGTAGAATAGCCAAAGTTAGTGTGAACATGGCAGGTATAACCATCTTGCCAATTTTTTTTAGTAATGGTTAGGGGTGCAAAGCTCAAGATGGACAGCAGTACAGTATGTCGGCACTGAGCCTACATTTTTTTCTGGTTACTGTTGTATTTTGACAGCATCACAGAAGTAATGCTTTGGAGGCATTCTGTAAAGAACGGAACTAACTGCCATGCTGGCATGGAGTTTACATATTGTGATTTCTGATGTTAATCTGGTCACGAATTACAGATGGTTTGCTTTATTTGTAGTCAGTCGCATAATGAATTTTTGTGTCTAGTTATTCATCGTAACATTGCATAATGAGATGCTTTTAAAAGTTATTTGGAGTTGTTTTTCAGATATTTTTTTTTTACTTTCGGTTGATGCATTTTTGTTGTCATGTTATTGTTGATTTTGTTGAATTGTCATATCATTGCTGAGCTGTCTCTCTATGAATGTTAAGTTCTATTTGCAGAGTTCTTTTAGTTTTTTTTTGTGACAATGTGTCCATTGTTAGATCCAGTCACCGGCAAATAATACTCATTTTTGATATGAAGTGTAATTTGTGATAACGGTAATTTTCATTCATTATCTCCCAGGTAGCAGTGTTGTTTTTTGGAAACTGGAGTAAACTGTTGGCCGAATCACTGAAATTTGCCAGTTGTGGGCTGTCAGCAACTAAAGTGTTTTTCTATATTATGTGATCCATAAACACAGATATTTGCCATTATCCTGGTCTGTGCTACAGCAGTTGTGCCCAATGTTCGGCAATAGATGGGTTGTTGTCTGGCCTGCAATATGGATCAGAAAAACACCGAAAATGTGATAGATGAAATCATATGATTTTCAAATCCAAGATATTGATTTGCTGTGCTGCCTTTCCTCATTGCTTCCCAGTGGCTTCAAGAAGGTTAAACTTTCTGTTCCATTATGTGTTATGTGTGCATTGCCTGGAAAGGCCATCCCTGAAATGACCTATTGTGTTGCTGGTGCTGAAAAAGCCTGTGCACCATTGTACTGTAGCCATATGTTATGCATTGCCGTATTGCATTGTATTATACATTTCTCCAGTCATTATGTGCTTTATGATTGCTTTTTATTCAGCCAAGCACTTTACAGTGTTACTCTGTATGTCTTGCAAGCTTTAGTTTATCAAGAGTGCAGTTGTCTTATATTAATATTAGTGTTGGTTTTCTTTTGCTTTATGTATTATATGCACTTAACTATGAATCATTGATGTGGTCTTGAGACTGTGATCTTAGTTTTCAAGTCTCACTGTCACAAGTTATTATTTGGTGATTTGAAACCTGTTTCTGCAGAATTTCGAGAATTGCATTAATGTGAGAATTTACGTATTTATTTACTTTGTTTGTCGACTTTTTACGCTAGCTATAGCGCGTATTAGCTATGATAATTCTGTCTGTCTGTCTGTCCATCACAACCCAGTACCGTCTCAAGACCAGTTGAGGTAGAGACTTCGGGTTTTCACCATATGATAGCATTGTGTCTCTAGTATTTAGCAACAAAATTTCATGCCACTGGGTAAAAGGGGTCCCCATGAACGATGGGGTGAAAGAGGGGCACCCCTTCTAAAAAGACATTCTACAGGTATTGGCTCGTCTAATGTGAAAATGGTTGCAGATAGGCACAGACATGCTGCTTATCATAACAAGCACTGGCAATGAGCTTCTTAGAAATGTCAACATCGATTAGCTTGAATGACTGAGCCCTAAAAATGTTGATTTTAAGTGATTTTTCGGCAATTTTTGGCTGCAAAAGAGTGATTATCTGCGAACTGGAACTACCATAGGCTGTTGCGCATCTCATGAGCATTAGCTCAGATTTCTTGTTGCCTACTGTCTTAAGAAAATGCAGGGTACTATTTGTTATTGTTTTCGTTTTACATTTGAAATGGCTGTCGTGGTCTTTAGGTCCATCAGCTTGTATTGTTGTACCATGTGTTAGTTTGCTGTCAGCAGCTGTTTATTGCTTTTATATGTAATGCTATAAATGTACTTGTAATCTGTCAGCTAAGCTAATGATATTGTTGTGAAATCGTTAATTTTTAAGTATGATTGAACCAGCATTGTGATGTGATGACTGGATCATAAGACTGACAGCAGTTTATGTATTGCAGAACAATGTAGTGATTTTATGTTATTTTGAACATTTTCATAAAATATATTATAAAGGAATGAAAAAATACAAACTGTGTTACATGCATTTATTAGGACCCACATACTTTTGCGTAATTGTTTCTCTTGAAAATTCTAAGTATTAATGACCAATATATTTTCAGAATTTGTAGTTTAAATGTTGAACTGAAGTTTAGCTTCATATACGTAGCATTCCAAAAAGTAGGCATGACGTAACGAATGCTTATGTCTCAGGAACAGAAAGAGATTAAAGACAAATTAAAATAACTGAATTCTGTGGGAATTGGGCTAGTTTGCTGATTCTGCACACTGTGCCCAATTCTGCATTATGTATGGTACCAATTCTGTTCAGAAACTCTGCACTGTAGACTGTCTGTGCAGTATCACAGAGTTCTGCAAGCCCCTGGTTATATTTCTGCTGAAGCAGTGCTGTAATACAAGGGGCGTTCAATAAGCTCCAGGACTGTTCTTCTCAGTAAGTACACAGGGACAGCTGAAAACCAAAACTATTATGAAGTGGTACTGCCACTATTGTACATCACTTACCATGGTCTCATTTATGGTGTCACATTGTGACGTCATTATTATTAAGACATAAATAATGGGCATTGACGTTTGTTTAGAGAATGATCATAATGTTCTAGTCGCAGAAGGTGTAGAAAGTGCTGAAATTTATTGCAGATTATTTGTAGTAATTAGCAGTGACACTTGATGACGTTTGAAAGTATTTGAATAGTTCTCCCACCTTTGCAGCAATCATTAGTCAGTTAGTGATGGTGTCAGTGTTGGAGCACTGCTTATGGCAAAAATGGTCAGCTGTAGACAAAGCATTTTTGGTTTACTTAAAGAGTTGTTCTTGCAGATTTTTTAGCTTGAAAGACATATTGTGAATGAACAATAATACCAGGCATTATTGTTTGATTGATTGCGAGCAACAATTCACAGCAACTGACCAGGTTTGCTGCAGAAAAGTGACATTTTTCAAAATGGCAGTGCCCCACCGTGCAATTGGCCAATTAGACAGTTAAGAAAATTGAAAAGATGGGCTGAGAACTGCTACAGCATTTGCCATACAGTCCAGATTTAGCTCCAAGTAATTTTCATTTGTTTGGACCACAGTGCGAATCACTTGGAGACATTAAGTTTGAAAACGATGAAGATGTTCTACAGAATTTTGTCCGGAAATTTCTACAGGTGCCAATAAAAAACTTTATGCTATGGGTTGCAGCTGACTTGTAAAACAATGGGAACATTGCAGCGAACTGCAGGGAGAATATGTTGAAAAGTATCATAACTGTCAGAAATGTGCAATCTACTGTCGTTGTATTAAGGACATAGTCCTGGAACTCATTGAACGCCCCTCGTAATGCAGCAACAGCATGTGACCATGCAGGAAATGGACATTCCACTTGGATATCTCCCTAGACGTTTCCCCTCCCGTTTTTGCAACACCTGGACACATCCTCCCACCTCAGTTATATCTTTTGTATTTTTCACTTTGCAAATTATATCATTATTAAGTGGATTGAGCATTCAATACTTGACATAATAGTCAACGATGACAACTTCAAAGGTAGAGTTGCTTTTAGCGTGGCATGCAATTTCAGCTCAGGCTTGACGTTGATTCTGATTATGTGCTGTTAGTGGCTTAGAGGGCATGTCCAAGACACTCAAAAAATGTGGAAATGTCTTGGGTGGCGGTGGATGCAGTGCCAGTTATGAGTCAGTCTGAAGTTCGTGATCAGCTTCATTCGTCGTCACTTCGTCAGCTCCATTCACTTCTGCTGGGGTAACTTCGCGCAGTTCATTCAGTTCAGCCTCACTTTCATTCAGCGTGAGCAGCTCGATGATGTCATGCGCTGACTCGGTGATGCCCTCGGCACTCTGCTTGTTGAGTGTGAAGTACCAGGACTGCAGCTGAGCAAGGAAGCCAGCGCGAGGGCAGACTATCGGCCGACATTTCTTCACGTGACTTTCCGCATCCTGCACATGTGTCATCACGCTACCTTGATACTTAGTGCAATCATCAGATTTCTTGTAAAAGTAGAAAACCATGTCTGCCAGTGCCGACATATTAAGCAGCCATACACCCGTCTATTAGATGGCACTTACTTATTCTGAACCTTATTCTGAGCCTCAACTAAAAGTCCACTTTTTAAGTCCACGTTTGTTTTTGATTAGCTAAGTGCAGTGACTAGTGTGCTGGGGCTGGCTCCAGTGCATTTTTGGAACTGAAATTTAACTAAAGCTGTCTAAAAATAGAAACTATTGATGATGACCATGCGTCTATCTTGCACGGGGCTTCAAAGATTTTGGGGTCACGAGGTTGACCTTTTGGGGTCACGTGACGTCATCGGTCATGTGACTCGGCATATGTGGTTTCCTATTGGTGGTCCATTGGAACCATGCGTCTATCTTGCACCGTTACAGAGATGTAAAGCCTCAAAGTTGCATTTGCCCATGTTAAAGGCCAAAAGTTCACTGCGCATGCTCCATGTCACGTGACCTGTAGGCAGGGGGGTCCAAAATAACCACATATTTGGAATTCCCAAGTGCATATTGCCTATTCACTATACAACTTCTATGAGGCTACGATGACGATTGAGGGCCGTTTGTAGGTGAAAATTTTACACATCATGTTTTTAAAGGCCAAAACGTTGACTGCGCATGCCCCGTGTCACGTGACCTGTGGGTAGGGGGTCCAAAATGACCACATATTTGGAATTCCCGAGGCCATATTGTCTTTTCACTGTACAACTTTTAGGGACCTACGATGAAGATTAGGGGCCATTTATAGGTGGAATTTTTATACAGGAGCGTTTTTGGCCGAAAAATTAAGTCCGTTTTTGGGCCCAATTTTTGACTTTGGGGGGATTTTTCAGGGGTTAGATATTAACTTCGAATTTCGGTTCCCGAAAAGGTTTGACCCTTGCGTGAGGCGCATCGTCCGAGCCATCACACGTGAAAATCCGCCGGGCGATCTCACCTGTAGGTCGGTCAACAAAAAACTGGAATACTGGAAAAATTTTCATTATATTTCACCCATTTGCCGAGAAGCCCGCAATGGACAGGTTTTCACGAAATTTTGCACAGGGGGTCGTCTCGAGGACGTAATCACCTGTTTCAAATTTTGTGTAGATCGGTTGAGGGGTTGCGCAGGGTCGAATTTTGCCATTCTTTATTGACTTAGCCGGTCGCCATTAACACAGGGCTGCGCTACCGCACGCCTGTGATACGCAAAACAGCATCATTCCAACGCACAAAAGCAACACCTCAGTTGTACCAGTTAATTAACAAGTTAAGAAAACATTTTGGAACTTTACACTTCATCTGCTTCAAATACAAACAATGATGATTTACCTTGTGAAACGCTTTTGAAACATCTAATGTACATCAATTAACCGTAGAACCACGAGAAGTATAGTAGTCTACAACTGAACGCAGTGCATAGAGAGCATTAATACACCCAAGTTTCTACTATACGCAATCAATTATATTTTCCACGGTAATTACAACGACTGTTAGGTTAGCAACTTGCCTTGACTGACCACTTGTGTTCAGCCATCAGGTAAGCGATTACAATCGTTGCCGAACTGCTGATGCCCAGCCGTGAAAATACCAGTACAACTTCATTATTCTTCACATGAGAATCTGTTCACAGAATTTAAAAGTTATCTGATGTAAGTAAGTAAATAAAGTGAGTAAAACGTGAGTTTGTGTATCTTGTAACATAAAAATTAACCTATAATTCGATAGTAATTGCACTGGCATTCATAATGTATAAAGCTCAGTCTGACAATAGCTTATGCCTGGGATATAAACAAGAAATTTGAGCTAATGCTCATAAGACGTGCGAAAGCCTATAGCGGTTCCGGTTCAGTAGTTTAGCTGAAAATTGGGGTGTTCACGCTGAGTTAATATACAAATACCAAATTCTCCATCTGGATCGCATAACAATAGTAGCTTGGCGCCACCATGTGAATGATATAGACTTGAGTCGCAGCCCAAAATCACCAAAAAATCCATAAAACCCCCTATTTTGGCATTCAAGGTCATTGTATTCGGCGTCAATCGAGAGCCAGTGTACGACTTCCTATCAGTCATTAATGGTAACCTGGGCCCTATCTCGCACCGTTACTGAGACACAGTGACTTATTGGCCAGAAATCGCAAATTTTGCCCACCCCCTCTCATTTAGTGCCCTCGTTTTGGGTGACCCCTTCGAATTTATGGAAAAGCTTTACGGTTCCTGAAACTAGAGTCTTCCAGGCAGCCGACGGTGAAGATTTGGTGATCCTAGCTTGGGCTGTTTTTGCCTGATCCACCTGTGTGACAGATGGACGGGCAATTCCGTGACGGCTAAGACGCGCTGAAAACAGTAGCTGCTTTCATGCGTAAAAACTGTCAGTCATTTAATTTATCAACAAACTTATGTACTCATGTACAGCACGAGTAGAAAAATAAGTAGGCTTATAGCAAGAATGTTGAAGGGACACCAAGGCAGACAGTCTGTGTTAACTCCCCATGGAATATGGTATGCAACTCAGAAAGAAATTTTACAAGAAATTTGAGCTAATGCTCACGAGATGCGCGAAATGGGGCGCATGCCCATGCTTATCTGCCACCGTTTTCACGAATGACTGGCCAACATCGGAAAAATAGCAACTTTTATGGGGTACCGTTTTTGATGCCCTCGTGCGCAGGTTTTCTTGAACCTAGAAAATCGAGACTTTGACCGTTGAAATCTACGTTCAATGCTGAAAATTCCATATGCAGCTTGTTCATGTTTATCTCAATTGGTTTCGGCGCAATTCGCTCTTGAAATGTGTCTCGCAGCCCAAAATCACCAAAAAATCCATAAAACCCCTATTTTAGCGTTCAAGGTCATCCAAGGTCATTGAATTTGGTGGCAATCGAGAGCCAGTGTACGACTTCCTATTAGTGATTAATAGTAACCTAGGCCCTATCTCACAGTTATTGAGATACAGCGACTTATTGCCCAAAAATCGCAAATTTTTTCCACCCCCCTCTCATTTAGCGCCCTCGTTCGGGGTGACCCCCTTCGAATTTACAAAAAAGATTTACAATTCCTAAAACTAGAGTCTTCCAGGCAGCTGATGGTGTAGATTTGATGATTTTAGCTTGCACCGTTTTTGACTGATCCACCCGTATGATGGACAGACGGACGGACGGACGGACAGAATTGTGACGGCTAAGACACACTGAAAAAAGTAGCTGCTTTCGCGCATGAAAATGTAAGACTTAGACATAAAGTGACAGTACAGTAAGTGTTTGCCATTTGAGTGACCCATGTTAGAGAAGCATTTAGACAAGACTGTGTTATTTACAGGGGGAGGGTAAAAATTTTAAATATTTTGTGACACATATCTGTATAGTGTGCAGCAGCCACAGCAGCATCTAATACAGCAGCATGTGTATCAGCATTGAGAGTTTTGTAGTTGCCACTTGCCAGTAAAATGTACAGTCACAGTACGCCAGATAGCTGATATAATTGTGTTAACACCATGATCGTTTTGGTTATAATATCCATTGTAGTGAGTGTCTGGTGCTGACAACAAATTAAGCCAATTATGCAGCTTACCGATAAAGTCACACGCTGCTGGAAATTGCTCAAACATGTCGTACGGCTGTTCAGCATCGTCAGTAGCAGCAATGTGCAGAAGAGCCTTATCATCCCATGCACGAAAGCTAATTGAACACATAAGCAACACAGCAGTCACCATAAGACAAATGCATCCCGGATTAAGCAGTAAGCACTATGCTAGGTTGCAGCTCAGGCCGAGTCCGCAAATTTTAGTGGCTCTCAAATCATGCACATGCATTGAAACTACTGACCAAGCCCATCTCATACTATAAATTCGTACTTGTTTGACAGAAAGTGTCAAAATCATCCCTGTCACCAAAAAGGTTCTCCTTAGCTCATCATGTAACACAAACCATTTGGCAGTCAGGCTCTGCAGAGACTTGCTGGGGAAAATTACAGTGCTTTGCTCTGCTCCCTAAATGCCCTAGCTGGATTAAGGGGGTGGGCGCTATGAAGGGGAGAAGAGGAAGAAAGGAGAAGAGATGGGAACTTGGGAGGAAAGAACAGGCACCCCAAAAACCATAATCTGGCATTACAAGAACATCAACAGCCCTGTGAGTGTAAGTGACACAATTGCTCACAATGTCTCCTCTTGCGCACAGCAGTTGATATGTGCTTTCACCCGCAGGTCCTTTTGGATGTACGGAATGTTGCCGTGCTGCCAGTTGCCAAGATAAAGCAGGCTGGGGATTATTTCTGATGGATAGGTTTGTATGGCATCAAGTTCCTAACACGTCAACACATTCAGACAGTTTACAAGTCTGATAAAGTCTGATAACCTGCTAAATTTATGCTTACTGACTGTAACTTCATGTAACGTCACACTTTGGTTACATAAACAAACCGAAATTCAAAAATGGTGAGCTATATATCTTTTGCTTATGTTACTGACTGACATCAAGTTACAAAGTGAAAAATTCATAATTTTCACATAACTCAAAACATCACACAAATGAACAGCATACCTTTGGCATATATATGATCTGCTGTGTCCTGTGAAAAGGATACAATGCAGAAAAAGCTTCATATCCACCTGCATAAAACACATACGAAATCTGTTAATGTTAGGTGGTATGAGCATGCAAAATTTCAGCAATTAAGTGCAAGGGGAACATTTTCAAATTGGGGGTTAAATGAAGGCGGGTAGAAAATTCCATGGAAAATTGGCCATATCTCGGAAACGGTGAGAGATAGGGCCGAGGTTACTGTTAATCGATAATAAAAAGTCGCATATTAACTTTCAAATGACATGAAAATCATTAACCATGGATGACCTTGAAGGTCAGTACTGCAACAAGAACTGTATAGGCTGTAGCATGTCTTCCCTAGCTAGGCGCTTTTATTGTAAAAAAATGTGCAAAAACTGTGTCTGATATTTGCTTTGCTTATTTATTACTGTGGCTGTTAATATTGCCTAGCGAGATGACCACATGTCACCACGTGCCACATGTGTTATACTAGCGTTGATTGTAGCTTTCGAGAACAGCGTTCTGTTAACATAGTGTGCAAGTGTCACCACTCAGAAATCTCTTTCTCTTCATGATTGGAAGTCAGACCCTGGGCTTTGGATGTAGGCCATACGGTCGACTTTCACTAGCGACAACTGGGCTTCTTGTTAATTAAATGCAGTCCAGTCTAACATACGACATATTTTCAGATTCAGATGTGTGCTAAAAAGAATGCCCCAGACAAATGTCAGAGTATTCACACATAACCATTCACACAAAAATTTGTGCCATCACTGGATGTATACAGCAAACAGTGGATGTCAAATGACAATCAAACCTTGAAGAATTTCTACAGGATTGCGACATCCCATTTCCCACAATTTCTGAGCACATGCTATTGCTGCAGGAGCTGCAACAATTACACAGAAATGTTAATGCCAAAGTAACTGACAAAGTGAAGGAACAATCATCATTCAGCTAGTTAAATCAAAAGCTAAACTTTTTCCAGCATTTGATGTTGAGTATGAATTACCAATTTCTTTGAATTAAACAAAATATTGTGAATATTTTTTAACAAAGTGAAAAGGTTGTCACTAGCCTGCCATGCAGCAGAAGACCAAAGAAAAAGATACAACTATCACATCTCTATACTACTACATCAAACACTCTTAAGCATCGCAAAGCCTGTAAAGTCTTACTGTAGTCAACAAACGTGTCATCATCAAGTGAACTTGTGCATCCATCATACACTATAACATGTGTCTTGCACTCAAGATCTGCATCAAATGGAACTGCAAATTCATCATTGTGTTCATTCTGCAACACAGAATGCCAAATTTGCTGATTGAAGAAATAACTTTCTAACAAAATCACTACTTTTAATATTCATTTCTGACACACTGTGATAAAAATGACACTTAAAAAACTGCAGTAACATGTTCTGTTTTTAATAGCATGTGCAATAATCTAGCAGTAGGTCCCGGAGTGTAAAACTTTTGATTAAATATCTGCACATCAACACTCACTCACTGTCAGGTCATTTGAACCTTAGCAATAAGCAGCAAGTTCCTACCCTACTGTATGTTCAGACCTTAACTTAGCCTTCTACCATCAGTTAATGCAGCAAAATATTTCTGTGACCATCTGAAAAACAAAAAGTTGAGTACACATATTACAAGTATCACAAAGCAGAAAGATCAAAAAAACAAAGGAAAGCTATTAGCTCTCAGGTAAATGTGGACATAGATAAAGGCCACAAGGAAATTATAGCGCAAAAGTTGCTGTCCAATTATTAGATAGAACAATACTGGAAGACAAAGCAAAATTTTTTCTTTGTATACCTTTATTGCCCTTTTAGCAGTGATAATGTGACTTTCATTGTAGTCTTCTTTTTCTCTTGCATCTAGCACATGGAAACACAACAAATAGCAACATAATTACTAGAAAAAACATCCTATAATTATTTGTAATGCAATGCAAATTGTATAATCTTTTGCACTGATTATATGCCATCAAATACGATGCATAACATATACCATACATGGATGCATAATGCACAATTACATGCATGAATATAAAACACTGTATCAGTGATTTGCAGCATTACCCATGTCAGGAACTGGGTTCTCGGTTGCAATTACCCGGGTACCCGGACCCGGTTTCAACTCTACTTACCTTACCTTACCTTACATCCGGGGTGGACAGGCTATTACACCTGCCCAGCGCTGAGGCCATATCAACTGAGCCCAATGCATGTCCCCAAATGTAACCACAGGTAGCAGCTATAAAGCCGTAGACAGATGTGAAGCCGTAAATAGACAGCTGTAAAGCCGTAAATAAACGGCTATAAAGCCGTAGTCGGCTGTTAAGCCGAGACCAGCACAAAAGCACTGGTAACGTGTAGCAATCTGCTCTCACGGGTTTGGTCAGCTCTTAGTTGGCTCCTCACCTCCAGATTTTAGAAATCTTTTGGGTCATTGGTGCAAAGCCCCACCACCATGGCAAGGTGGCTGACCACAGTGGGGGGTTTCAACTCTCGTGTAAATAAGGAAAAACTACACTTCAATGAGAAGTACATACCCCAATTAACAAATATTCTTCACAAAGCTAGGTTTTTGTATAAAACGTCAATAATGAGTTCACAGTACCAAATACGCTAATTTCCATCACAAATTGCATGAAGCTCTATTCTCTTTGAGCGTAGAACTTTGCTACAAAAGTCACAATAAGTGCGATTTTCCACTGATTTAGTCAGTATTTAGTGCAAAAAACGGGTACGAATTATCGGATTTGGAACCGGGTAATAAATTTTGATTGCTACAAATCATTACGCTGTACCATTTTACAGTTAGTCCTGATTTATCTACATGCACCTTCACATGTTCCTAAGCTATGCAAAATAGTCTGGCTAAAAAGCTAGAGTGCGTTTGCAAGTCATAGAGTATGAGTTTGCGATCATGCATTGCATAGCAGTATTGTGTCTAAAAATCACTAGCTATAAGGCTCACACAAATGAATGGACGAAGCTTGTCAAATTCGAAGAAGCTCACCGATAAGCAGCATAAAAACAGGATCACTAACACACGGGTACTTTGTTTCTTGGTTTAACAAATTGTATAATTCGATCGGCTGGATTAAACGCATTCCAGGCATCTCGCTTGCCAACAATCATCAATATTACAACAACTTTAAATTTACAACTCCTTTTCTCTAATGTAAACAATAAACTTGGTGCGTTGCTAAGGATGTTGAAAGGTGGTACTCGTACACCATAGTAACAGCGTAGTGATGCGCCAATATTCAAATTTCGATTTCGATAATCGAATTGATATGATAAGTTCACCTTATAGTATATAAAAATGAAATAATAGATGAAATACAGTTGATGCAGTTATATGAAAATTGACCAGTACCCGGTAAGTTGTCTAAACACCTGTATAGGTAGGTGTCGTAGGCCTACATCACCGTTGACTTCAGTTTATCGGCGATATCTGCAGCGACTGGGTCAGTTTAGGCGCGTGCACTGGCTACTGAGTCAAGCAGCGCGTTTGTCCGGTCCAGTTCTAGGATCAAGCAACAAGTTGTAACTTGTACGCCGGTCGGCAGCAAGCAGCGCTATTTATAGGGTCCCCCTACAGCCTCCTATATGCTTCGGCGCACTGCCGACGTGTACAGCCGATCGCCAGGCATTGAGCCAAATGGCGCAGCAGCAGTCGATAATGCAGGCTTCATTGTAGGCGCTGGATCAGCGTACACGCAAACTCTGCAGATAGTCAGTAATCAGCTGTTCTGTGCGATACCAACTCATTCCAGATGAACTATCGGATAGGAGCTACCAGGGTGGACGTGGCGGCCATGAGGTCGCGAAGCCGCACGACGTCGTCGACGATCTCCAGCGATTTGTCTGAGCCGTTCGCAGCGGCGATACGCTGCAGCGACGCCGTACAGGTACTGCAGCACTTCTACGCATAGACAGACTGTTTGCCGCAATTCGCAATACAATTGTTTGCGGGTGCACTTGGACCTAATACAGTAATACTTTCGTTTGGGGGAATGCGGGTGTTGTATGGAGTCTAAATTGGTATCACAAGCTAGGTAGCGGTCAGCCATTATATATCCTGTTGCTTTTTCAGACAGTTTTCTGGTAATACGTACCGTTTAGCCACAACACAGACAGACCACAGACAGACGGACACGACAGTGTGCCATTAGCGTGACCGTTAATGCCAACAGCGACGGGGCTGAATTTGTGCTTGAGGGCGTATAGACGTCTAGATGCGCTTGGGCGAGTAATGTAGGGCACCTGCAGTTTGCACAGTGTTTCAATACCATAGCGGACGTTTAAATCGGCTGGTGCAGGTGGACGCTATCATCGACGTTCTGAGCTCGTCGGCGACGAAGCTGCGCGCTCTGCTGAACCGGATACTGGACGACGGTTCGACGCCGCTTAACGTCGCCATCGCGTTCCGTCACTTTGACGTTGCTCGCCGGCTGGTCGACTGCGGCAGCGACGTTGAGTTGCCGGACAGTTTCCGGTTGGACGGCTGCCGGCGCAAGCCGATCCACTACGCGTGCGCCGGCGGCTGCGTCGACCTGGTCCGCACGTTCGTCGAGCGCTTCAACGTTGACGTCGATGAACCGGACGACGGAAACGCTACGCCAATCCACCACGCCGCCGCTGCCGGACACATCGGTATACCGTAGGCTTATAATGATTTTCCCAGTGGCGTCATGGTAGGGTGGGGCGGTGAGGGCAAATGAGAGTTGCCCACGCTAAATTTTTGGCAGTCGGACAGTTGTCGGAAAATCGTTTTTTTGGTCAGTAAATTTTTGTCCAAAAATGCAAACTTTGGAGCTAAAAACTCAAACCGAATTTTCAAGAAATTTTGCGCAAAATTGAAATTGTCAGCATCTATAATCTTCTCTGACAAAAATTTAGTGTTTGTCGGAATATTGCAACTTTCTGCCAAGCTTATTTTTTCAACCCACGACTTTGCAGCTTTGTCTGGTTACTAAACTTCTGTCTTCCGACAGTTAGCCTAGTAATCTAGTACAGGGTAGTAGTAGTATCGTCATGTCGCCGTTTTGAACTTGGTCATTCGAAATACAAAACTGCCGTGGTATTGGCTTTTGATTTTTTAGGCCGATCAATTTTGTAAACCAACAGGGCCGGATTCTTCGCAAGTACCGTGGCAGATCTGAAGTTTAGAACCACCTATTGAAATGTTTCTTATTCTAATAGTGTTACGGTGACGTATAGGCTATAGCACACGTATAGGCTAAGTGCAATTTTATGAGAGCTGGATTTCACGAGTGACTGCGTATTTTTGCGTGCACGTGCAATGTAGACGTGGTGGAGTATCTGGTGTCGGCATCGTGTGACATCAACGCTCGCAGTAACTCGGGTCGTACGGCGCTGTGGAAAGCCGCTCAGTCGGGCAGACGTGAGATTGTCCACCTGCTGTACGCGCTCGGCGCCTCGCTCGACGTACACAGCCAGGTCGTCCGCACTGATGCAGTTCTGTAGACCTGTCTTGGTCTCGAGGCGCCTATACGACAAAAAGTCTTGTTCCTGCAATGACAAAAAGTTTTTGAGAATTTCAAGACTTCTTGCCAATGGCGTCGTGGGTTAAGAAAGTAAGCGGGCCAGAAAGTTGCATTTTTGCAACAGAATTCCGACAGACAGTTGCAAGTTGCTGACGGGAGAAATTATGGGTGCTCAAAATTCCTATTTTCTCTCTAAGTTTGCCTCGAATCGGGTTTTTAATCCCAACTATTTGCATTTTAGGCGAAAGTTTTCCGACAGCCAGACATAAGGTACGCAATTAATTGCTCCGCCCACTCCCCTTGCCATGATGCCACACTTACTGGCTACTTTGAAAATTTTTTTCATTAGTTTACGTCAGACCCCAGAACATAAGACGTCAAATCAGCAATGATGTGGTGCCTCGCCTCGAGGCTGCCTCCAGGCAGATTTTTAGGCCTACTGCCCTGGTCTTGGTCTTTGGTGCCTTAGCCTTGGCCTCGGTCTTGGAGGTTAGTGTCTTGGTTTTGCGTGAGTTACGGGTTATACGCTGGCCAATATCATACGTAATTTTCAAACCGTATAAACGGCGGTGTCGTGGCTTGGCACTCAAACGGCGGAGCCGAAATGGCGGCGCCCAAGCGGCGGCGCCCAAAATGTTCTTCGTGTTTGGCATGACTGCAGGTGGGCGAGACGGCGCTGTTTGAGTGCACGCGCCGGCCGGAACTGACGGAGATCGTCGGCGACCTGCTGCTGTGGGGCTCCGACGCACGGACCACGGACATCGAGCGTAACGCGCCGCTGCACGTGGCTGCCGCCGCCGGCAACGTGGCGGCTGCCGAGTGTCTGCTTGCGGCCGGCGCCGACGTCAACGCCGCCAACGAGTATGGCAACTGCGCCCTGCACAATGCCGTCGTACACGGACAGGTGCGTCCACGCAGACAGACGCTCTTTCTAAATGCGTGTACAGAGCGACGTAACTGAACCGAACTGTAGGCCTACTGAACTGACACGGTTTAGTTCTTGACGAACTGATCAATGGCGAGCAGGGCAAGCCCATTGGTCATTGGTTGACGCGTAGGCCTACGCGAGCGTAGTCACGTAGTCACGGACGCTGTTAGACGGTGCCGACTGTAACGCATTGCTGCTTGCCCATTGGTCAGTTCGTCAAAAACTAAGCCATGTCAGTTCAGTTCAGTTTAGTTACGTTGCTGTGTATGCACCTGAAGTTTTTACAGGGTGCAGCGAAGAAAGAAACGAAACATTTAATGTTCATTTTTCAGTACTCGACGTAATGAGAACGCAACTGTGTGAAATGTAAACAAAGTATAGTGCAACTGCTGATGTGATGTGGTAGAGTGGAATGGTGGTACTTCTGCTCAACTCGTTGGCGGACGCCACGGCGGTCAACCGCAGCGGTCAGAGTCCGCTGTACGTCGGCCTGCTGCACCAGCGCCCCGCCTGCGTCCGTCTACTGCTTGACGTCGGCGTCCGACTGTCCGTCGACGAACTGACGGCGTTCCAGCAGTACCAGGCGGCGCGGCACCCGTCCCGCCGCACGCTGTTGAACGAGGTGATTGGCGCCGGACGACAACCGGTGACGATGCGGGATCGATGTCGCACGCGGCTCAGACAACATCTGGCGCTCGTCACTGGACAGTCGCTCACGCACGGCGTCGCTCGACTGCCGCTGCCAGAACAATTGCGACGATATCTGCTACTCGACTGGTAGCAAGCATCTACAATGTACATTTTTTGTACAACTAGTCAGATCGATCCAGTGCCGACATTATGCGGCGGTCCGCTTAGCTATATGCGCTGCACCATAATGTTAACCCAAACCCCAATCTTTGACTTTTTGGCACACAACTTTCTCCTGCTACCTTGAGGAACATGCATACCAACTGTGATTTTTTCATGCCTTTTGGCTTTCGTGTTATAAGGACGGACGGACATACAGATTGAGTGACAGATGAACGGACAGACGGATGGTCAAGACCCGTATTGGACCTACTAGGAAAGCCGCATATCAGTATTGGCCTGCGTGAAGCGGTTGTGATGTCATAACTGAAACTGCATTCTCCTCATCTGTTATACCACCGTCTGCTTCAGCCGGAGTCTTGAAGACGTTATTTTAGCCACTTTTCAAAGCATTTCACTTGCAGCATTTTTGTCTCCATCTTCGACAGGGATCTATATCTAGTGGCGGCGTGGGTCAAAAAGTAGGCTGGGTTGCAACATGTGACTTTTCTATAGACAGCTCTGCAAATTACCGACAGAAGAGATTATGGCTGCTAGAAATTTTAATTTTGTTTTTCTAATTTTCATAAAATGTTTTTTTTTCAGCCCCAAATGCCAAAAAAATTTTCGACAAGATTTTCCAGCAATTTTTGGACAGCCCAAAACCTGGAAAGGGGGCAGTTGACCCCCTCCGCTGGCCTCCCTGCCACAACGACACTGCAAGCATTAGTTGATGCACTGTGCTTTCAAATTGTCCAACTGCGTGTGTGGTAAACGTTACGTATCGCTGTGATTTTACGTGCTGTACTCAAGCATTCATATGGTATTTTCTATGTTGTCAGTGTTCCCAAGCATTTGCTGCCATTTTAGCCTCGCTGTCCTTCCAGTAATGTTTTGCTGCCTATTTTATCACTTTATTGTACGCTTTTGTCTATACATTTTGGTGCAAATAATAATGAATGTATCACGTATGACCATGTGAAAAAACTGGAAGCAATGTGATTTTTTAAAAAGCACTGACAATAATTGAAAAAGGTTATATGATCTACAGGGACAGAGTTGCTGGCAGAAATGATCACTACAGATAAAATCCCTTTAAACTGGTCTCCGTCTCAGTCCATAATCTCTGAGGTTTGTTATTTTTTCGCATGAGTTGCAGCAGATTTATGAACCAGCAAGTCAGACACATAAACCTGCCAAATTGCAGAATTCGTTCTCTTGTTAATGAATAGCAGCAGTAACAGTGTACAATGCCAATATCAAATAAAACCACAAGTATAAACACATGCGGCTATTATTATCTGGCAATCACATGACTCTGTTGCCCAAAAGAAACAGCAGCAGACAGATGCACACTTTTTGCATCTGTTTCACATTGTCACCCGGTACAGCAAACATACATCTCATGACGTAAAAGTGACCCATGAAGTGTAGCACTTTGCTTTTGAGAATAAGTATCTACACAATATACACATCATAGCAAACTGCAAAACAATGACAACTATTGAGACAAAAAAACTTCGTACCAATGTAATATATAAATATTTTTCGTCCACAAGGAAGCATAATTCCAGCCAAGTCTAGAAAAAAGTCACAAAAAACCCAGCTGTAGGCTGCCATCGTACTTTCCACCGAGACCATTTTTACGGCTACATCTTGCCAGCATTTACAGTACCAAGTTATACTGCTTCATGACAGCGACGTGCGTAAGCAACTTGCCCAAGCCCAAAGTTGTTACTACGCAGCGAACTAGCCAGATAAATCTAACCCATGTCCTGTCGGTTGCAAATCTAACGCCATAACCAGAACACTGCTAAACCATACATAACATCATCTTACATTTTTTTCTTAGTTCACACGTCACTTATGGAACATGCTCTCTTCATCAGAGATCTCGAATTCAACCGTCAGTGTGGGCTTTCTTCTTTTTATATGAAATGGTCAATTTTACAAGGCTGATGATAATTACACAATCGGCAAACTTAGCATCGTAAGTTACTGATGCACTGCATAGAGCATCATTTACAGTACAAAGTTTAGTATCCTGCATGTGGAGCTACGGACATATCATTCGAACTATCTTTAATACGAACATGCAAAGCCATACCTGCCTATAGAACAATTGTAGACAAAAGTTTTTGAGAGAAAACACTCAGAAAAAAAGTAATCTTAACCAAATAAAACAAACTCTTATTCTGTGCTTCAAAGAATCCAAAAAATGTCCACGAATGCCTATATACTTAATAAATGTACACTTTATTATTACATCATATACGATTACATTTCAGTGGCAGTAATGTGCAACAAAAGTAAGTATTTAGTATGAACTACTAACAATTTTGGCTTTTTAACTGGCAACTGGCATACTATCTGGATTCACTCTAGATCAGATTGATCTTCATTTTGTAAATTGTTAGAATACAAAACAAGGCACCCTTCCTGATGTGCAGCCAAAAGCATCAAATCACTGAAAGGACAAAACATACTAATAAAAACATTGCACCTGGTCAATTGCAGAACATAAGCAAAAACTGGTTGTGAGCTTCAAAGTTTGCTGGGTCATGTTTGTAGTAAGAACTTATCTTGCACAACAGTAAAGTCAAGCCAAATCCACTAACTGCTCATTTTTTATTGTTCAAAATTGGATAAACAGTCTAAATCAAAAATGTATTTTACTTATGGAGATTTATTTCACTTATAAAATTACGATCAAGACACTTATACCTGATACTGTTGCATAGATTAAAACATGCAGCCTGCCTCATAGTTTTCAAATGCACATTACACATCAAATTGGATCAAATTCCACCGGATAACGAAATTTTCAAATCTTCAACCAATGCTGCATTATTTACTTCATGCAGCATTCCGATTCTGAGATGTCATTTATTTCAATATTTAATTTTACAATAAAACCATCAGCAACAGTGAGTGTAAGTCACAAATCGTGGCACACAAGCTACAACCAGGGTTCCCACCCTTTTACAGACAAAAAAACTCCGACTTTTCTAAGACTTTCCGGGACCCAATGAAAAATTTTCCAGCACATTTTCATAGCCAACAAATGTTTACATATAACATAATGGCACCACAAAATCAAAAGTAGGGGATTACAAGTAATCTGCGAGCACAGCGAGCAGAAAAAAAGATTTCCAATTGAGCCTATGAAAAAATGCACGATTTTCAAGGATATTTTTCCAGGACTTTCCAGGTCCTGGAATTTTCAAGAAAAAAATCCAGGACTTTCCAGGAGGCCTGGGAACCCTGTGCAACTGTTCCGTCAACAGTAAGAAACCAATCCCATTGTGCAACACCCATACAGTAGGAAAGTCGCATATAGACAGAGACTGACATGTGTGCTGTCTGTTTCAATCGGCATAGCGTTTCATTGTAGCTGATCGGTCAGATCGCTTCTGCTGTTCGGCCAGCAAGTCGGGATTCATGATGTTTGGCCGAGAGCCACGGCAACGGGGACAGAACCATTTGCCCTTCGGCTTGTGTGTCAGGCGCACACAGTCAAAGTGGAACCATTCTATGGAACACTGCTCGTTGTCACAGCCAATCATTTCTCCATATGACACCTGAATCAAGCCAATTTACACAAGCATTACTTGATCACATTTCATCATGCACTAATTATAACACAACTAAAAAAATAAGTAGAAGCTTTGAATATTTCTGTGCCAGGCTTCACAGGTCTTGTCATCACCCAGCCAACAGTTTCAAAGTACTGAAGGAAACAAAAAATTATAGTTATGCAACCAAAAGTGCTACATACAGGTGGGCCAATAAAAAATGTGGCTGGCACTTTACTTTTGTCCATATCTTCACCTACTATTGACCGATTTTCAAAAATTTTTTCACTTTCACACTTTGATGACAATTTGCAGCAATGTGATTATTATATTTTCCACCATACTATAAATGTGTCTCTACGCTACCTTGCGATATTTAAATAAAATATGAATGTATAACTACAATAACAAATGGATATTTTGATAAAATTTTAAAAAAAACACTTCAGATCAATATTGCGGTGAACGATCCATATGACACTAAACTGTGTGGGTCTAACACAGTCTAGTGTCATACAGATCATTCACTGCAATGTTGGTCTGAAATGTTTTTTTACGATTTACCTAAATGTATGTTATTATCATTAGTTTTTATGTACATTTATATTTCACAAGGTAGAGTAGAGATGCATTTATGGAGTAGTGGGATATATAATAATCACATCATTGCAAATTGTCAACAGAATGTGTCTGTGAAAGAATTCTGAAAATCAATCAATAACTGGCAAAGATATGGACAAAAGTAAAGTGCCACGTTTCTTATGGCCTATGGTGTATGTACCGCTTTGCATCAGACTTGAAATTAGCAACATGCGTCAAGCTTGAAATGAGACCAAAGGCAAAACACTCTATGTATGAATAATTCTACTTCACACTGCATCACTAGTGATCAAACAAAAATGAACATTGAACATTATGTTTCATATCTCTCTAAGTCTGACTTCTTACATGCATAGTCATTAAATTATATATAGACAAACATATCAAATAAATAAATGCATGTAGGTAAAAAAGATGAGAAAAGACGTCTATTAAATATCATCTGTCCATGCAATCATAATGGGTGACAGGTTACACAACAACAATCAGTCACTGGCATTAATCAGGCACTAACAAACATCAAAACAAATACTCAGAGTTTTACAAACACACAGTATGGCACGAAACCCCATAGAGAGCAAATGAATAATTTCGCCAACCGAAAGCTGATGTGGATATGTCTACAGGTACGTAGACCACAAAACCATCTGAATGTGGGTACCTTAACTGGATGCGATAAGTTAAGATGTCCAGCTGAACTGCTGAAGCTGAACAAGCTGAAAACACTGCACATGACAGTACCTGCTGACAGAGGCAATAGAGCGGCTCATTGGGATCAATGGCAGTAATCTTGTGAGAAATTGATGACTGGTGATCCATCCTCTCCTTCTTGGCCTTTTTCTTCCGTGTTGAAGTCTTCTCCTCCTCTTCAGCCTAACACCACACATCATATCACATGTACACTCATCAGTTCAGTTCAGTTCAGTACGATATTTTATGTTTGCCAGTTTTAATGGCAGAAAGCTATCTCGAACGTGCAGGTTCACGCCAGGCTCTACAGAAAAGTTTGGTCTTCAGCTGATGACAGAAAGATGATTCTGACAGGTCATGAACAGACATAGGTAATAAGTTCCATGCTGCGGGACCGGACAGAGAGAAACTTCATGTTCCATATGGTGTTAGTCGACAGCATAGAATTCTGAGGTCACGGCATGTAAACAACCATAGACATAAGCGACCAGACTATATTTAAAACAGGCATATGAACACTAGAATAGTTTAAATTAATGCATGCCACGTTGAGCAGACTCACAACATGGCAATTTAGGATCTGTTATCATTTTTTAAATATATCTCAGGCCCAGTATTTTTATCGTTAAGCACTGATGTGGTGTGACTGACTGTAAAGTAGGTCTACAATTCTGTGTAACAAAAATGGGTTTTTCCCAGCATTTCACCATATAAATAAACTACATCGTAGTCTAATAGGCAGCAACTATTGTATCACGAGCAAGTCATAATAATAGACTGGGTTACAGTACAATAGAATTTATTAAAGTCAGCAGTTCGAAAGGAGTGCTGACAGCAAATAGCACAGCATACCGTAGTCTTTAAAATTTTACATGCAAGTGTGCATATTATAGGTTCCCAAATTAATACAAGTTACATCAATGTTTATTACAAAAAGTGGACACAACTCGTATGACATAAATGCATACACAGTGCTTATATACCACGCTAATGTTGTTACGGTTATCGAAATCGGCACCGAAACCGCGTTTTTTTAGCAAAACCAAACCGCACTGGAACCGTGGTTTTAGGCTCTCTATTGACAATTTCGGTTCTTCGATTTCAAACTGGCCCAGCTTTAGAGTCTTGACTGTGCCGGTGGCGAGACAAGCGGTGTGACGACGCGGCTGCGACTCGTCTCGCCGCGGGTGATATAAGATCAAAAATCAGATAGCCATTGGCGCCATACCACGCGCGTAACGGGGGAGGGTGAGGCTTGTCAGATTTGAATGAATGGAGTGGTGTGGGGAAGGCAGACAGTGGTCTGGACTCTAAAGAGAACTGCGGGCGACTAGCTAATTAAGTGCAAATGTCTCTCCATGAAGCCGTGTAGTACCCTTAAACAGCTGTATAGGTTTGCCCAGCAACTATCGGTCAATTTAATTCTCACTGCCTCCTGATAGTCTAACATGCATGAGGGTAGCACTAATCTTCTTAAGTGGTCATTTTTACTTAGATGTCTTTTGATTTTATATAGTTGCTCTAAAACAATGCCTATCATATATTTTCTTTTCTAAATAATTTCTTTTAGCCATTTTAATGCTAGTTTCCCTCTGCTAATGTGTGTCTGTCACACTTATTCATAAACGGTATTTCAGTAAAACAAGTGACATAGGCCATGGCATATAATATAATAAGCCAAACGATCAATCAGTAAAACCAGACACGTTAATCATCTTCATAATACATTGTTGCTGTCCTAACGCAGCTCTTCTATCGCTGTCCAATCCGCTGTAGGCCTATTAAGCGCACAGATTCTCCATAAGGAAAAAATGATCATGTCGGCCTTAGACAATTCCAGGCGGTTGCGATTTTTGTGATAATGTCACCAGCTTTCGAAAAAAGTCACTCACTGGCCACCAAGATAGCCGGCATGCCCAGCAGCTGACTCACAACGACGGCGATGTTCGGGTACGACGCACTGGATGTGTGGATTATGTGTCTTTGGCTTTACGTAGTCACTGGTAGGCCTATGTGGTGCTGTTGTAAACTGAAGTCCTGTCTACTGGCCTGCAGCACGATTGCACGAACAGAGTTAATTACTAACAGGTGTGAGTAGACACTACTTGGTTTTATGCCTAATCGACGGACGGACGTCGGTCACTGCACGTCACTGTGATCGACCAGTGACCAAGTGCATGAGTTGCTGCACGTGTTGTTTGACCTCCCTCTCTGTCTGTTTGTCTGTCTACCTATCTCTGTCTAATCGACCAACGCTTAGATGAGGAGTTTGCCTCATGCCACTGTTAGCCCGCGCCATCACGTCAGTCAAATCGACCGACTGTGCAGCAAACTGGCAAGCGTGAAACCGCCGCGACAACAGTGTATCTGCAGCAGTGCCTCCACTCCCGTAAACTCATTAGCGGGCACAAGGCACTGTGGGTCTGTTTTGTCTGCTCTTTCTCTCCCTCCCCCTGTCCTCATCAGCAATGCGCCACCGCACAACCACCCCTGTAGTTTGTAGTTTAGCGGCGGGCGTGCGCGTTATCACCAGACGTCCACAGCTGGATTTGGTGGTGGTCAAAAAACCGAAACCGATCGAAACCGCGTTTTTTCCTTAAAACCCAACCAAAACCGACCGATCTCAGCCAGTGTGAAACTGTAACAACACTATACCATGCAACATACAGACACTCACTCACCCTTTTCTCGGTGCGATCCAAGCTAATGCACTCTTGCTGATTTCGCAGGCGTTTCTGTCGTTTGCCTGTTTTGAGAGGTAAAGCTGCTTCAGCCTTTTCTTCAGCTTTGGCCAGTCGACCCGACACAGGGCTGGTGAGTGTAGAAGATGGAAACTCTGCAGCAGGCAGCGATGATGCAACTGCCGATGCTGCCTGCCGCGTGTGAACAGAGGCCGTGTTTGAAACCGAGCTAGCAACTTCTTCATCTTTCAATGACCCAACATTTGCTACAAACAACATTAAATTATAATCAGCAATCATGATTAAATGAAACATTTCCATTTCCAGTCTTTGTTTATTTTCCATTCTTGGCTCTCCCATCCCCTTCCCTTCACCTCTACTATGCTACCCCTTTCCCTTCTTGAACCCACCCCCTTTAACACAATGTTAATGAAGTCTTTTGTAAAGTAAAGTGTACTGAGAATCAGCTTTAGGTCAGTTTTCTCACCATGTCCCATGTAAACTAAGGATGCAAAAAACTTCCAATAATGACAAATAAAAAATAATTACAAAATGGTAACTGATTAAGAATCACAATTCTCAGTTATGCAAATAACTGACTGAGATTGTCATAGCTGTGGTCCAGCTGCCGTATCGTCGTCTCGATGTTCTCCATGATCTCAGCCACCAATGCCAGCTTCTGATCGCCGATCTCCTGCATGCGGCCGAGTGAGCGCTGAAACTGGGAAGCCACATGCCGCTTCTTCTCGACACTGGCACTATCAGACATAGCTTCACATGACAGCCATGTCTCACGATGTCGCCTGATGTCTGCCATCGTCTCTGACAAATTCAGACAAATAACATTCGATTGAAAATGTAGTCTGTCCTGAGGCAGAAAGCCAACAGAGTAGCAATGATCTCTATTTCCTTAACCCTCAACCAGATACCAGTTTACACTGCAAGACCAGAGATATGGGGTTAGTGCATCACTCAGTGTGCTAGCTATTACTGATACACACTGTGTTAACCACGAAAGAATGGCAAAGCTGAGATGACTTTCATGGCCGGCTACTAGGTTAGCGCCTGTGCAAAAGACAGATGTTCACCTTTCCTGTACATTCATTTATTCATTCAAACTTTAATAAAAACAGACAAAACGCTGTTACACAACAAAAACGAGTGAAAGTCAATGAAATGGTACGAACAAATAGTCCAAGCTAAGTCCATGTACTCCTATCGCTGAGCTTAACTGCATGTTCTTATATATTGAATTAAGAAGCGGTCCCGGTCCAGTCGTTACTGCAGTTTAACACGATGGGCAGAAACAAAATTAACAATAGATACCGTTAGTAACGCAATCCAGCTCCCGCAGCATAGTCACAGTGCGCTGTAAATCGTTCGGTAAGTCATCTACACAATCAAGATAACTTTCGAGGTAAGCCGCAGAACACAGCGCATCAATCGCCGCCTGGTTCAACATGCTAACCATGTCAATGAAACGTCAAATTTCTAACACTAAAAACGTACCGATGTAACAAAACAAACATAGAATAATGAATAATTTCTTTAAAATATTTTAAATAACAAAAAATAATTACTAGAGATGCGCTTACTGTTTAATTTACTAAAAGCTTAAAACTAGTAGCGATTAACGGTCATTTACCATTACTGGGCGTTATATCGTATTAATAATAAATTACAGTTTGTTGGAAGTTGGAAGTTGAAACCTTCTAGTCGGAAAAATAGAGAGTTGAAATGGGGTTGGACTACGTAGTTGGACTACGTAGTTACCACAACCCTACATACTTCTTTAGACAGTTTTCCGGTAAGATGTACCGTTTTGCTACAACAGTGGGTGAGGTCAAGTTTTGCTAAGACTTTAGTCTAAGACTAAAGTCTTGACTTGACTTGACAGGTCAAGTTCGTACGTCTTGACTTTGATTGGCAATTTCGGGCTGCGACATAAGTCTATATCATTCACAAGGTAGCGCCACGATACTGTCGTTATGCCATCCAGATATAGAATTTGGTATGTGTAAATTAACTTAGCGTGAACACCCGAATTTTTCAGCTAAACTACTAAACCGGAATTGCTATAGGCTTTCGCGCGTCTCGTGAGCATTAGTTCAAATTTCTTGTGAAACTTTGAATGAGCGATAATTATTATTATACGGTAAATAACGGTAAACTATCGTTTAATTTGCTAAACGTTTGACGGTAGTTATCGCTTAAACGTTTAAACATACGCATCCTAAACAACAGCATTTAACTATTCTATGTGTTGTGGTAGTTGAGATAATTGCGAACTTTGAAGTGAAATGTCGCTTGTTTGTGCAAGTAAGTTGGTGGTTGTTAACGACGTTGCTGTAGAAAGAATTATTAATGATATTACTTTAATACTTCGCAATGATATTTTGTAGAAAGAAGCTTGAACTTGGTTCAACTGTGTTCAGTGGACGATAATAAGGGCATTGCTTCATTATTTTAGCCACATCGCTAATATAAGAATACAGTTATAACGTGAAGAAACGATAACGTGGAGAAAAAGCAACAAGCTTGAATAAACTTATGTTGCATTTGAATATCTAACTTCTTTTTTAATGTACCGGGTACTGATTTTTACATCATCATCCACTGAATTCCATTCATGAACAGTTCTGCTACTGAATTTTAAAAACTTTTTGTATAGTTCTAGGCTTATAAATTTTTGATGAATGACTGCTGAGTTTCTGTCAAAGATAAGTTGATATATCACTGAACTTTTGTATGATTTCTAAGTCCAAATTGCAAGGTTTAACACAGAAATCAAATTTTATGTGAAATTATAAATTTTTGTGGGATAATAGTGACTTGATTACATATGCTGCATATTGCATTGTTACATTTTATTTATTCTCATTTTAAAATTAAATGGTTATTAAACATACTTGGTTGATATAATTATACAACCTTAGATTATTTCAGTGTATTGGTATGTTGTATATTTATATTTACAACATGACTGCTTGTTTACAAGTTGATGTTATGTTTATGTCTGTCTATTTAGTTAGTAACGAGGTACCCGAGCATCCCGTTGTTTCACCTGTGTCTGGATGCATCTACGAACGACGGTTGATTGAAAAATACATCGCAGAGAATGGCACAGATCCTATGAATGGAGAGAATCTCAATGCTTCTGCATTGGTGGATGTTAAAAGTACGTATATTTTGTGCATGGTATTTTTTTGTGCATTTTGACATTTTTGTATCGTATTATATCAAGGTTATCTCAGTATAGTTGATACAGCTACTACATCATTATGACATTCAAAAAAATTAAGCTGAATGTGCACATTACCATTCTTTGTTAGTTTTATATCTAGGATAGTAATAAGGAACATAGGGTTATGGATAGAGTGCTGTCACTGTTACTGTCAGTATTTTATTGCTGAAAGTTATTTCTTTGTCTCTTTTTTCACTTGTGCTGCCACATTTTAAACAGACAAATTAATTGATTAATTTTCTTGTATGAACTGAAGTGAAGTACTGTTTTGTTTTACTTGTGCAGCTCTTCCACTGGTCAAGCCAAGGCCACCAACGGCAACTAGCATTCCAGCTATATTGAAGTCACTGCAAGATGAATGGGTGCTGAATTTGCATTGTGCTTTGATTTCATTCATTCATTTACATTGCCTCTTAACTAATGTGTAGCCGACATTTATAGCCATGGTCAGCAGGATCCAGTAATATTTGGTAATTAACTTTTTAAAGCTTTATTTCATGATTGCAGGCAATCACCAGTGTATGCTTGGTTGTTTGGTTGATTACACTAGTCTGTACCTACGGAGTGAACTTTTAACCCACTATACATGTGCACTTACTTTGCACAAGATACTCCAGTCCTTGACAGGACAATGGGCAGCAAGAGTTCGCCATTTGCTTCTTTTTGTAGCCACAGCATGGACGCTGTTCCAACCGCCTTCTCAGTCCACCAGGTCTTTTAAATGTAGACCGCCAAGTCTTCGTTGGACGACCTCATCATCTGCCACTACCACGAGGGGTCCATGACATGGTGTGATTGGCTGGTTGTCCAGGTGACATCCTTATTATATGGCCTGCCATCCGAAGTCGTCTCTCTGCTACAATGTCCTGTAATCTTCGCTGCCCAGTCCGGCTTAGCACCTCCATGTTAGTCATGGTCCTTCCATGTAATGCCCAAAATCTTCCGGAAGTTGCGCTGGTGAAAGGGACTTCTAGCTGCTGACATATTCTAGCTGTACTGTTCGAGTCTCGCTGCCGTATATGGCTGTAGAGCCAATGAGGGAGGTGTAGAGGTCCATTTTAATCTTGAGGCTAAGCGTGCTGGATCGCCACACGTTGTCAAGTCGTCGGAAGACTGCATACATATGCAACTGTGGGATAATCCTAGTAACTAGCAACAGCTATGTTTTCACTGTGGATGTTGAGCATTGAGTGTGACTGTTCTAACATGAGAACTATGTTTGCTGCAGGATGCTGTGATGCTGCATAGCTTCACATTACGCCAACAGCTCCAGACTGCAAGACAAGGTTTCTCGATTCTTTTCCCAACTGTACTATCGGTTGATGAAACAATGTGTTTGGTTCCCATACTTTTTTTTGGGTACAGTTTTCTGGGAACATTATTTTATATGGCTTAGAGGTTAGGACATTTTCTGTTAGTGACCAAGAGCTTATAGATCTAATTACGAGCTTTGTTGTTGTGAAACTTTCCATTGCACAGTTGTATAGGCTCCTGGTTAAGAGACTGGTAGTGAAGGAGTCTTGATGATTATGTAAGTAATCAATGTCTAGAACCATAACACTACGAAATTATAAGCAACAGTGATTTTTACACGTGACAGCAGCTACTGCTGTAGCGTGTCTTAGCCATCACAGTTCTGTCATCCGTTCTTCTGTCACACGGGTGGATCGGTCAAAAACGATGCCAGCTAGGATTACCAAATCTTCATCGTCGGCTGCCTGAAAGACTCTAGTTTCTGTATTTGTAAGGCTTTTGCATAATTCCACAGGGATCACCCCAAGCGGTGGCACTAAATGAGAGGTGGTTGGGAAAATTTGCGATTTTTAGTCACCACATAGTCTAGATACTTCACTTCAATTGCTGTGATCCGTGAGCTTAGATTTTGTTTGCATCGGGCCTTCAAACTTGCACCGCTGTCGCGCATTCTCCTCTGCCTTAGCTAGGCTTTCTTGTTTATCATCGTGTTGGATTGTTGGTTGCTTTATTGAATTTCTGAATATTTCATTTCTCTGTTTTTCGAATCGCTTGTCAGTACCTATGAATCGAAACTGTCAAACTTTGTCACAGTGCTTATTTGTTTGAAGTACTGCCAGTACACAGCGTTGAAGAGAAGTTTGAATCAGAAGGCTGTTAAGTACTTGATATCAGTGCCATTATTTGCATTAGTTGACAATATGGCAGACAGTTGAGCTGTTTTTTTTGTTTGTCCAGAATTGTCGCATGCTCTCTACCAGCACGATGCAGCATGTCGTGTCATTGCACGCTTGACTAAAGAGGTCACAGCTGCTAGAGAAGGTAGAAAACTTACTGCTAGCATGTTGTTTATACATTGGATCATATATGCTGTGTCATACATACATACGCACGCACTGTTGTTATGGCCATTTCACTCTTTGCTTAACTGTCTAGCAAACTTGTTGCTTTTGCTTGTCGGTGGCATTTTGTTTTATCATCATTAGGATTAATCAGTGTTAGTGCTTGCCATATTTTGTGTGGTTTATCATGCACGTGTTAATACATTTTAATATGTCTGCAGAATCTAGCAACATGTAGTATTTTCTGCCACTATCGAAATAAAACGTACAAGTTTGCCTAAATTATCCTGAGTTAGCTGCTCTTTCCCTTGACTTTCAGTCTCTATTGATTTTTATTTGGAGCATCTTTGTGAAACAGGCCAAATTTTTCTATGTCATCACAGACACAATCGTGCCAGATGATACATTATGCCATCTTATGGACATATTTGTCTGCTTTGACTAGTTATGTAGAATGCCTCTGTATAGCTGAAAATAACTCAAAAACTAAACTCGTTGTTTTTGCTTATTTTATAGTTGTAAGCTATTTTTCCAGTAACTAGTTGATATTATGTCTTTGGATAGATGCATAAGTTGAGACGATAACTTAATAAGTTATACAAATAGTTGACATTAGTTCTAAGTTATGACATTTGTTTTAAGTTACACTAGTAGCTAGCTCTATCATGCGGTACTTCTATAATATAGCCTTGTAAGCATTAACTGTTGCATATCAGATACTGTTTGTTTGTTTGTGTAGCTTTGGCAACTTTGAAGCCACAGGCTGGCATTATGGCACCTGTCGGCGGATCAGCTGCACCAGCCCAACCGGTATTGAATTATTTTTTTACATACATGTAGTGAACATTTTCAGTTTTTGTATCCCATTTTATGCTGTTCCTTGAAGTGATGTTGGTACTTTTTTGACTGTTTGAAGAACTAACTTTTAAATACTTACATCTGGCAAATTTTTTTGGATTTATGTTTTGTATGACGCTGTTCTTTTCTTATACTTTTTTGTTTGTTTACCTTTTCATGACTGTTGTATTGCAGGCATATGCAGCTGAAGCAGGTGCTGAGAGAGCAGAGGAACCAATGGAGGAAGCCGGAATGTCCGAGGAAATCATTCAGAAGGCAAGACTCAACCAACGATTTGCATAAATTCATCAAATTGCAATCTTTATTTGCAATTTTTGTTGATGTTCTTGGCATCCGCTGCTGCAGTCTTCAAAAATTAATGCCACTGACATGCATCTTATGGGTTTAAACCACTAAACTAGCCAAAGAGGCTTAGCAGTCTTCCAATCGCTACCTTAATGCCGTTAACAGCTCAGCGGTAAACCAGCTGTTAACTCTTCAGACAAGTTGTTAAGGCCTTAGCAATCATTTCCAGAGATCGTAGTTTACATACTTACACTTTATGCAGTTCTTATGCTTTGTTATCTGCAGTTTCATGGAGTGGTCAGAAGCGATTGAGATGTTAGTGAAGTTAGCCTTACGAATGAAAACTTGATGGAAGAGTTGATAATGTTGAGATATACATGTTCATGTAGTATGTGTTTCAAAGCATTCATGATGCAGTTATATTGCTTGTGGCTTGAGAAGTCTAATATGAATGTTATGCTACTGTATGTCCAGCTGCAAGACAAGGCAACACTTCTTACGGCTGAGCGTAAGAAACGTGGTAAAACCATTCCCGAGGGCTTGGCATCTGCTGAGGACATTCGTGGGTATCATCAAGTGGCCTCCCATGTGGTATGTTGCTAATTAATTGATTTACTTGACTATTTTTACTTACTCCTTGTGCGCTACGTTTCTAACGTAGCGAAGAGGAGTATATAAGATCAGTGTAATATTGAGGACCGACGACCGACTGACCAACGACTGACTTCTGTTCCTGGAAGAACTTCAAATGGCCATATCTCCATTACGGTGCTAGATAGACGCATGGTTACTATGGACAAGACCATGCGTCTATCTATTACCGTTATGGAGGTATAGCACTTCAAAGATAATGAGGTTACGAGTTTGACCTTTTGGGATCACGTGACGTGATGATGTCAGTTGCACGGTTGATGCTGTCGGCGAGGTGATGCTGTTAGCACTGCTATTTGCGGTGTGAAAAGAAAGGAACTAACAAGCAGTTAAAAGAATACAGGAGAAAATAATGCGTGCGAGGAGTACGTTAGATTGGTGACAATCTAAAATATTCCTTGTTTTCATATGTTTTTAGGTCTGTGAGGTCTACCTGGATTAGCAGGTGGTCCCTGAATGTCTGTGAGAGAAGTATATGGTGTTTATGCATATCATTGTAACCATAGTGTTGACTGTTGAATTATATGCAGATGTGAGTGGCATCAGTGACATGACATGAGTATTTGAAAAAGTTTTCCACATGTTACCATTGTTCTCTCAAAAATCATTTGGCACCGCACATCGTCGCAGACGTTTTTTGGGTAAAGGGGAAGACCAGAGCCTTAGTTAAATACAGTGTTACTTGGGGCTACATAGTACATACGAGTTCTATTCCCAACAGATGGTGTCTCATTTTATCTATCGTCTTGACGTAGAGAGAATTGAGTGTGTCAGATGGTTGCACAGACCATGCTGATCTGCTTTCAGCAATGATTAGGGCCCACAGTTTTCCACAGAAAATTTAGCCAAATTCCACGGGCCAGTTTGCAAAATCTCTCGGCTTACTGCGGCAAAATTGTTTAAATTCCCTGGCTCGCCGCAGTTTTCCATTTGTAAATAAATTGGGCTTTATCCTGTTTAAAAATTAGTTTCTGAAGGGCCGACTGGCATAGTGAAATTGTGCTGAGTTATGCTAACAACATACAAAGAAAATTATCTATTTTTTTTGTTCTAAAAGTGCAATTGGTCAAGTTGTGTTGCATTTATTTACGATTGTGCCATGCTACAATAGCTATTAGTAGGGCTCGTAGCTTTTGGCAGTTTAGTTTGATTTTTTCGTGACAAAAATACGTCATCAAGTCAAATATTGTACTAATTGCCATTTAATTTTCAAGTTCTGCAAAATTCCGCGGAAATATCAAAATTTCGCATCAAAGGGAAAATTCTGCAGCTCGGCTCAAAATTCCACGGTTTACGGAAAACTGTGGGCCCTACGATGCCTAATGATAGGAATTAGTGGGGTTAGCCTGTCAGCTAGCTGACTGACTGCGAGTGTGTGCAAAATATATCTGCTGCCACTAAATAGCATAGTGTTGCATGTAGGGTCTGCACAGCGCCAGCATGCCCGGTATTCTTGCTCTGGACATTTGCCTGCGTGATACTGCAAAGATCGTCACAGGTTTTTGCTTCCCACTCACAACATTTTATTAGTCTATGACAGCAGTGGTGATATTTTTCCGAGTTGTGCGGTGGCATGGTGTAGTGGTTAAAATGCTGTGTCTGATTAATCTAGTTGCCTTACATTTGGCCTATAGTCAGTGGTTACTATTCGGTTCTTAAGAGTTGTGGCCCTGTAGTGTGTTTTCATTGATCTGGCAATACTTTAGCAGACTACCTGAGAGGTCTGACTTTTTCTCTTGGCACTTTTAGTCAATATTTAAAAAATTTTTCGTTTTCTTTTTGCTAAGGCATTGCAGCACGTTATGAACTTTTTGTGCCTTTGCACTACATTATTTGTTGCTTATTGCATCGTGTATTATTCTTCCTTTTGTTTGTTTCGTGATGAAACAGATTTTTTAGCTGATAATAAGGTTTGATTGCTTATTTCAGGTGGAAATGATAAGAACGCTGTGGTCTTTAACAAGGACACGGAGCAAGTTGTTGCCATTCTGCAGGGACACACCAAGAAAGTCACGGATGTTATCTATCACCCAGATGAGGTTGTTATGTGGTATTGTTAGTTATTTTAGTTGTAGTCAGTTAAAACGATGCATTGAGGTAACATTTCTTATTCTGAGCATTACTTTGAAACTGAGATGAAGATTGGCTTATTTCAACCCAATCTTCTGTTTTCTATGGGACACTAAAATGACTGATCAGTTTGAGCTAAAGTTTGGCAGCCAGCTAGCACTGTTTTAATCTGTATTTTTAAGCTGAATCAAGTCAACTGTTATTAGATGGAGTTGTTGTTGCTGCAAACAATTCAGAATATAGCTATACATTTCTTTGTAGCATGGTTTGTCGTATGTCTTTCTGTCACATTTGTGCCCCCTGCTCAAGTCATTCGACAGATTTAGATGTTAGCTTTACACTTGTGCAAACCAAAGACACACTGTGATAGATGGAAGGTCCCTGACCACGAAGGGAAGGGGCAATTTGAGGCTTGAACTCCAGCCAAAACTTTCAATTGCCTATTTGTGATTCACCTAGGGCAAGCACAGATCAGCGATTGCTGGTTTGTTGGTCATTGCTGATGGTGTTGCATTGCTGGTGTTTAGGAACTGGTGTTCACTGGGTCTCAGGATCAGACAATCCGCGTGTGGGGCGTACAGAAGACAGCACCATGTGCTCATGTGATCCGTGCTCATGATGGACCTGTCATGGGACTCAGTCTTCATGCTACTGGAGACTATTTGCTCAGCTGCTCTTCTGATGCTGTTAGTATACATGTTTTATTATTCAGCCATCCTAATAGGCCGCAGCAGAGATCTTGCCCATCTGCTCCTTACCTGAAAACAACAAGAAAAGCCCAGCTAACGGTCTAACGCAAAGGGGAATGCGCAGCAGCAGTGCATGTTTGAAAGTTTGATGCGATCAAAATCTAAGCTCACCCATCCTAGCAACGATGTTTCTTTTACATTCGCCAGAGGGTGCCAGATATGGCACGACCAGTCTCGCTCAGCCGTATTGGCTTAAAATTGCAAATTTCCCCAACTGACCCCCGCTCTCATTTAGCGCCCTCGCTCAGGGTGACCTCTTTCGAATTCATGGTAAGCTTTACTGATCCTGAAACTAGAGTTTTCCAGGCAGTCGACGGTGAAGATTTGGTGATCCTAGTTTGCACCATTTTTGACTGATCCACTCGTGTGACAGACGGACAGACAGACGGACGGACAGAATTGTCATGGCTAAGATGCACGACAGCAGTAGCTGCTGTTGCGCGTACAGAAGCACAGAAAGACTAAAATTTGTGTGAATATTTTCTGGAGCAGAAGTAACCAGTTCATAAGGTCAGGGTTCTGGTTAGAGTTGCACAGCTGTATGTGGATAGTTGTATGATGTCAGCACTGGTCCGACATATTTTCAAGTTGATGTCTGTAGTTCTTCCAACAAAGAGACTGAAACACCGATCTGAAGTATGTGCTGATGAAGAAGGAATTTAAACGGGCTTGGTCTTTGATACTTGCCGAGAGAAGGAAATGATGACAGCAGTGCTAAACAATCCGACTACCGTGGACATCACAAAGCCACAGAGGAACACATTGGTCAAAATACAGCTAAAAAGAGATCTTTAGACAGAAATGTGGATAACACATTTTATGTGCAACTGGATGGTGATAAGGACAGTAACTAACAGCAGACAAAGCTCAATGTGTTTGCAACTTACAAGTCCTCATAGAATCGTTCTATGAAAATAAAATTCTTATTTTACAAAAGTAAAAAAAACACTAGGAGCAACAAGGCATAAGTAAAATCGGCACAGTGCTCTGATGCTGTTTGTCTCAGTGGGTGACAGAGGCATGTCCAGTGGATTTGGTAAAAGTCTTTTTCCACGAAAATTTCTTGTTTATGTATTTTGATGCTTATGTTGGCAGTGCTCTTTGACTCGTTGGTTATTTGTTATCAGTCCAGAACTGTAGTGTTTACACATCTAATATATTGGATCTGTCAATGTTGATGCAGCATTGGGCATTCTCTGATGTCAGAGTTGGGCGCATTCTCACCAAAGTCTCAGACTCATCTGCTGAACATGGTGATTATTTTGTTTAATTGTAGTTTATCCGATTCATTTTTGTCATTTTGCTACTTCATCAATTTGTTACTCATTTGTCATTTCTCAATTTCAGTGTTTTATTCTAGTTAGGTAGCTTAATTTTGTGCACAAGTATTATTTGTGTAATCATTTACTGTTAACATTGTTATGACATGAAATGGCCAGCTCTTGTGTGCCATTGAGAAACTACATGTACTCACTCACTCACGTAAAGTAGTTGTCTTCATTTTTTGATATAATAAAGTATTTATGAAGTGATTTTTATGCTGTCCTTCCGAGTGAATTGAGTTGAATACAGTGTGAGCATTGTCTGTATGTTATCAGGTCTAACATGTGCCCAGTTTCACCCTGATGGTCTTATCTTTGGAACGGGCACCGAGGACTCTATGGTCAAAATATGGGACTTGAAGGAGCGTACAAATGTTGCCAACTTTTCTGGACACCAGGGACCAATCACAAGCATTTCGTTCTCGGAAAATGGTCGGTATTTTTTCTGTCACAGCACACGTGTAACATAATAGTTGCAGCATTGCAAGAACAAAGAACATGGGCCACAGATCATGTTTCTTGTTTCATGCATGTCTCTCACTTGCTGCCTTTGTCTTTCTCCAGCCACACTATAAACCTGCTTTGCACATTACTTTCTCGGGACTGTGTCCTTTTTGTATGTCCTTTAGTCAGTCAGTCAAGCAGAACATTTCCGTACGTAGTTCTGTTTGTGTCAGTAGCTAGTCATAGGCACAGACTAGGCTAAATTTTCACTGTGCACTGTTGATAATTTCATGGACTTTACTTTTGAACTTGATTTTAAATGATGATAAGATATGCAAATTTTTATTTGAATGACATTGATTACAGACTGATACAATCAACATTTTTCATGGTACTGAGTTTGAGCTTTTTGGCTGCAACACTGTGATAAACGTTGCTTTGAATTAGTCTGACTGATTCGTTAGTGTGTTCACTGTCAGTTGTTGATTGGCTTGAGCTGACATTACAGGCTACTACTTAGCAACATCTGCTGATGACTCGGTTGTCAAGTTGTGGGACTTGAGAAAACTCAAGAATTTCAAGAACATCACGTTGGAGGACAAATATGAGGTTTGCATTCAATCTCCATTTAATCCATCGTGGATAGATAATGTCTATGCCTTAGGAATTGTTCTGTGAATGAGGTCAGATATTTACTGAAGTGTAACCATAAGTGACTGCAATTAATATAATACTGGTATAATAAAACTGAAAGGAAAAAAACAGTTTTTATCTAGGCTTACTTGTAATTCTTTCTGTCTGTCCCGCTGCCGCTTTTTACTGGTGCAAAAATAATTTGTGTATAAGCTTATATCGTGCTTTTTTGTGCAGGTGAAGTCACTGTGTTTTGATCATAGTGGCACATACCTGGCAGTGGCTGGCAGTGATGTGAGGTCAGTTAATCTATGCTGCATTATGGATTTTTCTCGTCCATGTCTCTGTCCTCTAGACAATCCATCTGTCTCTCTGGTGGAGGCTCATAGTTTGAAAGCAAAATATTGTTGTGAACATTTGCCAGGGCGGTTACTACACCAGTTTTCACTTTGAAAGCTTAAATGAAATATTGCACAGCCTCAGGCAAATGACCACCCAGTAATTAGTATGTTACGGTTGGCACCAGGCCAACATATTTTTTAGTCTTGAACATTAGGATATGGAATGCTCGTGAAACTGCAGCAGCACAGACATGATGTTAGTGCTGGTGTCACAAGGTTGCAAGTTTACTGGAAGAATACCGTTTTGGATTTTTTTCCTGGAAATTTTTGGAAAATTTAGAAATTACCCCAATGGCAGTGCGATATGGCATCCATGGGTATATCACACATATGAGATCCCATATGAACAGCAATGTGCGATTACTTCAAAATGTGTGTCACTGATCTGACTGTTCTTACTCTTAGTGCTGTGCAGTTCAGCAAACTTGCAATGGTGAGTAAATGAACAAGAAATTTGAGCTAATGCTCACGAGACACGCGAAAGCCTATAGCAGTTTTGGTTCAGTACTTTAGCTGAAAATTGGGGTGTTCACGCTACGTTAATATACAAATACCAAATTCTCTATCTGGATTGCATAGCGGTAACAATAGTTCCGTGGTGCCACCTTGTGAATGATATAGACTTGTGTCGCAACCCGAAGTCGCCAAAAAATCCATAAAAACCCCTATTTTGGCATTCAAGATCATTGAATTCGGCGCCAATCGAGAGCCAGTGTACGACTTCCTATTAGTGATTAATAGTAACCTAGGCCCTATCTCGCACCATTACTGAGATACAGTGACTTGTTGGCCAAAAATCGCAAATTTTACTTACCCCCCTCTCATTTAGTGCCCTCGTTCGGGGTGATTCCCTTCGAATTTATGAAAAAGCTTTACGGTTCCTGAAACTAGAGTCTTTCGGGCAGCCGACAGTGAAGATTTGGTGATTCTATCTTGCACCGCTTTTGACTGATCCATCCGTGTGACAGACAGACAGAATTGTAATGGCTAAGACGCGCTGAAAGCAATAGCTGCTTTTGCACGTAATAATTGCTAAAACATTTGTCACTTTTTGGACATTCACGTATCTGTCTCTCTCTCTCATTCTCGGTCAGGGGACGGGTCACTACACCAGTTTCTTCCAGGAAACTCGTAGGCATTGTGCATCAGTTATAACTTGGAGGTTTGGTTTTGTTTCCCTCTGAACCTGGTGATGTGCTGCACGCTGGAAGACCAGGTGTTTGGCTATTTCACTTTTCCTGAAAAATGTTTGGAAGATTATTTATGCAGAAAGATTTCTGAGAAATTTCCCAACTCTCCATGACTGTGCTGGTGTTTGCTGCAGGGTGTACATGTGCAAGCAGTGGCAGGAACTGAAGGTGTTCAACGACCACACGGCGCTGGCAACCGGCGTCTGCTTCGGGCAGAATGCGGCATTTGTTGCCTCAGCAAGCATGGATCGTTCACTCAAGGTGTTCAGTGTCTAACTGGTGGCTGATGTCTTGAATCGTCATCGTTACATGTTGCTGTGCTGACAGTATGACGACACTGATACACTTAACAGTTCTGGTTTCTCTTTCTCTTTGGTCAACTAATTAGTTAGTGGACCACCGGTTAACTGAAGGTTTAACTTTTGATGCACTTTGAAACACCAAGTGCTGTTAAATCCATCACACTCTCACTTTAACTGCTGCTGCTTTGGAATGGAATGACAGCTGTTCTTTTGCGGCAGTATACAAATGAGACACTGAAGCTGTGATGTAAGTACAGCTCTGCTAGCTTTTGCAATTTTGGTGAATAAATTTGTAGTGAGTATTGTAGTAGAAACTGTCTCCTTGACTGTCTCAAATGGATTACATTGTCGTAAAATCTTTTATTTGTGTGCACTGTGCAAAATGTTTTGTTGTGACAGTCATGTGAAATATAAGTTTTCTGCCGTTTTTGCAAACTTTTAACCAGTTTTGATCAACAGTCAGCCAGCTGAAATTTTGCACTTAAGTTAGCTGAAATTTGATGGTTGATAGTTCTTTCAGAAACGTGTAATTGGTTAATTGTCTGTATTTAATAGCTTAGCTAACCAATCAGTTACGAGCCAGAAACCAGCCCTCAGTGACAAAACTACACTGTGTCCCAAAAGCATCCCGAACATTTTCGACTGTAACTTGAAAACCAATCATCAAATTGTGATAATTTTTCGTACGAATATTCCTGATATAACTTGCCATCAATTGACCATTTAGTTTTGCACTTCTCCCAATGTTTGTTTTTGCACTACCTGGGGAAACACAGTCAGCGAAATATCACTTTTTTTATCTAATGCGATATGATTGCTTGATTACCATAATGTGTAAAAACACATTTTGTTCTCATTTCTGATGCTTTGGCTGACATTTCATCTAGCTGTCCAGTTTTAACTGCCTGCAGTAAAATTGCTTAAAGTGCTGACCCATTATGTGAACACAAGCAAGGAGATGCTTTCTCCATTCATTGATGTCAGTATCGATAATGTTCTGCTCCAGACCAATCCAGGCCGTACCAGTCGCTTCTTGACTTCACAAACATTCCTAAGCTTCATCTGGTAGACACTGTGCTGCATGACAGTCAAACCTTGTAGTAGACTCTGTTGGGGCCCATAGATTAGGATAGATGAAATTTATTAACATTTTCTTATTCATTTTAACATGTAGTATGCTTGGTTTGCTTTCCCCAGGTAGTGCAAAAGAGACTTTGAGTGAGGTAGAAACTAAAACACTTATTTAATAGCCAGTTGTGTCAGAAATATTTCTGCCAAGAATTATTAAAATCTGCTAATTTTTATTCAGGTTACGATTGATAATGTTGGGAATGTTTTTTTCAGGTTTTTCGTTTATTTCAACACATATTTCGCTTGATCTGCTTTTCCTAGGTAGTGCAGAAGCCTACATTGGGTGAGGTGGAAAAGTGAATCGTCATTTGCTGGCAAGTTGTGTCAGAAATATTCGTACCAAAAATTATCAGAGTGTGATAATTTTTGGTACGAATATTCCTGAAACAACTTGCCATCAACTGACCATTTAGTTTCTCACCTCACCTAATGTTTGTTTCTGCACTACCTGGGGAAAACACAACCAGTGAAATATCACTTTTTTATCCAATGCAGTATGATTGCTTAATTAACATAATGCGTAAAAACACATTTTGTTCACATTTCTGACACTTTGGCTGACATTTCATCCAGTTGTCCTTTTTTTAACTGCTTGCACTAAAATTGTTTGAAGTGTTGGCCCACTATGCGAACACAGGCAAAGAGATGCTTTCTTCATTCATTGACAGCAGTATCGATAATGTTCTGCTCCAGACTAATCCAGGCTGTACCAATCGCTTCTTGACTTCACAAACATTCCTAAACTTTATCTGGTAGACATACTGCTGCATGACAGTCAAACCTTGTAATAGACCAGCTGTTGGAGCCACAGATTAAGACGGATGAAATTTATCGAAATTTTTTCATTCATTTTAACATGTATTATGCTTGGTCTGATTTCCCCATGTAGTACAAAAGCAGACGTTGGGTGAGGTGGAAACTAAAACATTTATTTAATAGCCAGTTGTGTCAGAAATATTTTTGCCAAAAATTATTAAAATCTGCTAATCTTTCTTCAAGTTACGGTCGATAATGTCGGGATGTTTTTTTCAGGTTTTCTGTCTATTTCAACACATATTTCGCTTGATCTGATTTTCCTATGTAGTGCAGAAGCATACATTGGGTGAGGTGAGAAACTGAACGGTCGTTTGATGGTGAGTTGTCAGGAATATTCGTACCAAATATTATCAAAATCTGATAATTGGTTTTCAAGTTACAGTCGAAAATGTCGGGGATGTTTTCTTTGAGACACAGTGTAGTACCGTGCTGTGCATTGCATTTTGAGCATGCAGTTTGCCGTCATGTTGCAGTCCATTTTTCAAAGATTACAGTTTTTTTTTATTTTGTGGCTGTAATTTGCATGCTGTAACTGGATGAGAAAGCTAGCCTTCTAACTGACGTGTACAGGTTGACAGTTTTTCTCTTGTAATGCCAGTTTTATTCAGTGCTACATGTGTACTATTACAGAAAGAACTGTGCAGTCAAGGTATAAGTTCTTAGCTTAGGTTCTGCCATCCATGTTTTGGAAGTCTAAAGTTGAATGAGTGTGATGATTTCATGGTTGAAGCTTGTTCATGTAATTTCTATATCACAGTTAGGCCTATCTGCTAAGGACAGAAACAGATGCAGTGGGCCTATTATGTAGTGTTGATTTTACTTTTAACGTTATTATTAGTGGAATTAAGTGATGTGTTAATGAGAGTTGAGTATTAGATAGTTAAGACATCTGAGAATCATTGTTCTTATTCATTATGTCTTCGTGACTGTTTTGAATAAAGTGCTGGAAAGAGCAGTGCATTTTGTTCACTGTAGCAAGTCAGCATTACTGAGGGCTGTGGAGATGGAAGAGTGGTGCGTTGTGGCACGGGGGCAATTGTCCCCCATCCCCTTTTGCTAAATTTTTGGCTGTTGGAAAATTGTTGGAAAATTTTCCTGACATAAAATATTTGTCCAGAAATGCACAGTTTGCGGCTAAAAATCCATTTTTGTGAAAATTGAAGTTTTTAGCACCCATACTCTCCGTTGGCAATTTGCATCTGTCTGTTGGAATTATGTCGCAAAAATTGCAACTTTCTGGCGTGCTTACTTTTCTAATACACAATGCCACTAGTGGCACATGGCAGCTGTGTTGTCAGCATCTGGGAATAAAAGAATATTTATTTCATAGACAATTGCTGTGTCTATGAATAGTGTTACATAATCAGAAACAGTGCCACAGAACGGTTCCCATATGTATGCCTACTGGTATTGTAAACTGTGTAGCACTGTGAAAAAATAGGTGTATATCAACCTATCAATGTTCTCCCCAGATTATGAATTTCTTAGTTACGAATCCTGGGATGGCAAAAACCGATCCTGGGATTGCAATCCCTAATTGCAACAAAAAGTGAATACAGCAATAAACATGAGATGCTGTAACTAGGTATGTCTTTATGGAAAAAAACTTAGAGCTAGTAGTGACTAAAAGTTAAATTTGTAAAAATAGTGATTAATCAGTTGTTACCTCTGATTAAAAGCTAACAGTGGTAATTATCATAAATGGATTTTGCTGTTCAGCAAATCTTTAGTTCATTGCTACGCTATTGTGATGTAGGCAACCTACCACACGCCACTTAGGGACAACCAGTGATATTTTCATCATGAAAAATACTTTAGTATTGATTATTTTTTGACTATTTTAGTGTTATGTTATTGTTCAGTTTTATGCTGTTGAATGTTTTAACTGTGTTGTAGACAGACTAAGCTGTTATTTTAAATAAACAAACTGTTACCATGATTTCATAATCATTTTCATGGTAACTGGAACTTCTTTACTCCGGTAATGAAAGTTCCATAGGTGGAACTTTCATTCCCTGGAACTTTTGTTCTCAACATCAAAATTAGCATGGAACTTATGTTCCCTAACATTGATTATTATGCCTATACTGTACACAATTTTTGACACGCTTTTTTAATTACAGCTATGCTGTAGGCGTCGATGATACCATTGTCATCTGTTTCTCCGTCCGTCTGTCCATATGTTTGTCCGTAACGGATGTATTGTTGATAAGCGTTGGGTCATAGAGGAAAACTTTTTGCGTGGATAATTAGTACTGTGTCAATGCTCTCCGCGTACATAATTTCGGGAATGCAGTGCAAGGGAAACAATTTTCAAATTTTGTGGTTGAATAGACGAGGGTAGGAAAATGTGCGTTTTTTCAACGGAAAACTAGCCATATCTCGTTCTTTCAGATGAAATAAAAATTATCAAACTTGGATGACCTTGAAGGTCAGTACTGCAACAGGAACTGTAAAAGCTGTAGTGCATCTTCTGTAGCAACAGCTGGGCTTCCTTGTTATTATCATATTCTGTTGAAACTCTAGCTATATACGTTTAGCGAGTGACACAAAATTGGAGCTTTTTCGCTGAACTATAAGCACTACGTAAGAATAAGGGGTTCAGTAATTATCAGTGTCAGGGAGCGAAAGTCCCGAGGATGAAAGTTTCACCTATGGAACTTTCGTTCCCGGGAACGAAAGTTCTCTGGCATGAAAGTTTCATGAATCGATTTCTTTACTTTGTGATGTCTTACTGACGTGACTACTGGAAATTTTACAGATTACAATTTTTATTACTCTTTTTTTTATTACTCTTTAATTAATTTGTTCCTCGCCGGTTGCTGCTGCGCTCCGTGAAAATCGTTAATTATTGCAGCTCTAGAAAACTGAATAATAACAATCAATCAATCTTAATTTGTATCAGGTAAAAAAACCCAAAATAAATAAAATAGTCTAAAAATAACCAATACTAAACAGTTTTTTTCACGACGAAAATGTCACTGGTTGTCTCTCAAGTGGCGCTTGGTAGGTAGCCTCCATAACAATAGCGTAGCAATGACACGGCCGCGGCAGATGTAGAAGTGCATGTATTCGACGTCGGCGGCGAGTGACTAACGACACCAGATGGATAGAACGTGCATTGTTCTGCGCTGAAAACAGCAACAGCAGGCAGCCCATAGCTACTAGTGCTACCCAGCGAGTAGTAGTAGTACGCTGCTAATCGCTGTGACATCTGGAAGTTGCTGCGCCGCTCTGTTGCCTGCGTAGTCTATTGCTACTGCCATTGCTGCTGCTGCTCAATCGATGCGCGAGTAATCGCCCCGTACGACGGTGTACCGCGCACTTTGCCCCGTGAAATAGTCACCCTCGTAAGATAGGTGCAAATGCACAACCAACAAGTTAAGCAGCGGACAGTTCACTAGTCTCACGGCCCCACGGGGCACAAGACGAATAGCGCGAAAGTTAGGGTTAGGAATAGTTTATAAGGCTTCACTTTCTTCATAATTGTTTCCTTATGAAATTATCCTCCATTAGTTGAATTTCAAATTACTTTATAGCTCAGCAGCCTCAGCTGCATACGTACCGGGGTAGGCCATTTGTATTTCATTATAGCACAATAAGAATCTTTATTCGCACTCTGGGCGCAGCAATAATACACAATACAAATACAATGCTAAAAAAAGAAAAACACACTAAACAATAAAACACAGAGAGAAATAAAAAAAAAACTACGTGGCACAGTTGAGCACAGTGCTTGACCAGGAAAAACGCTCAGCAAACAGTCTACGAAAGTTATAAGACGAACCGCACTGTCGTTGTCGTATGGTCAATCGTCTAGGATTATATTAAAGCATTAGATATATTCACATAATCACGGCATGAAAGACAGTTGGTTATGGCAAAAGATACTGGATGGAGTGTTCAAGACTTTTTAGTGGTTTGTTTTTTTCCTGGCTTGACAACGGCAAGAGTTGAGAACTGAATTTTACTGGGGTTGCGCTATGGCGAGACACCCTGCGCGTATTTGGCGGCGTCTGCAGCTGCTGCAGCTGGACTGCGGAAGCAGTTGCATTGACATGATTGAGGTTGGCGACGTCGGCGGAAGAAGCGTAGGAGAACGAAGAAGGATTTAATGGATCTACTGGCAATGACGGCAGCTCTGTTTGTGCTCGTCATTACGACACTGTGCGGTATGTACTGCTGCGATGTTAATAGCTTAATGCCGGGCGTCGTTAGCAGCGGCACCGGGCCAGCGACGCCTCGTTAATGAGATGCGTTATGGCGGCGGCCACGCTTGACTGTCCCGACAGATCTGTTTAGCGCCTTGTTGTCTTGTTTTCAACACGTTTGCGCTCTGGCTACAGTTGTCATCCAGGGCACACCTCGAATAATAAGAATAATTTTAACTTGGCGTGATCTATCAAGGTTGCATGGCTAGGTCCAGTTTCAGTGTGACATGTGAATGAATTTCTGTCTGCAGGGAAATTATTGTTGCATTAATATTGGTTTACTAGCAGTGTTGGATAAAGTAGTCAAAAATTCTACTTGAGTAGAAGTAGAAGTAGTGACCCCCAAAATCTACTTAAATAGAAGTAAAAGTAATCCAAAATAAAACTACTTAAGTAGAAGTAGAATTTTTTTCTACCAGAAAGCAGCTTATCTTTAAAAACTTAACAGTGTATTTCAGTGTCAAATCATTAACCTGAATGTTTTCTGTCTATTCAAGTCACCCTAACATGTATAGCCTGTATACAAAATACAAACAAAACTAAAACGTATATCCCACATTTTTTTCACTGCAGCTGAAGTCAAAAATACTGACACTTAACTGAACTCAGGCTTAAAGCCATACAGTTAAACAAATGTTGACAGAATTTTTTCTGGCTGTGAAATATATGCTGGGTCTGGGTGGATATCGTCTGCCTTTAAAATATTCTTTTTTAGTCTTACTTGTGTAAGTACCAAATATCATAGATGTAATAAAGTTTTTACTTTTTTCTTTCACGTTTTTGCATTTTAGCATTTTTCCCCATTTTGTTTCAACGTTTAAAAAATTTTTAAAGACATTTGTTAAAAAATTTATCAAGAAATTTGAGAGGCACTTTTAAAACCACAAAAATGAATTAATACTGTAGGCCATAGTTGTGGTAGTTTACTTAATTTCTCTGGTGATACTTGATCTTATAACCACACGGTTGAATTATAATTAAATAAGTTTCTTTTTTTAGTTTCAGCCATTCTGTACTATCAGCATTAAGCATTAGGTAAAAGATTGAACAAATTGAAGCTAACGTTTTTTTATTTAACGTTGTAAAACATTTTTAAATAAATTTTTTGGAATGTTTTTACATCTGTGCCAAATTTAGGCCTATGCTCATTTTTACCTAAAATACATTTTTGCAGTCTGAGTGACATAAAATACAGTTTTTGTATTTTAAAAGATGGAAAATATTTAACTTGAAAATGAAATAAGCAAATAACTACAAATTTTCATTTTAGAAACTCAAACTTTGCTCTACAGAATCTGTGCAGCCACTATATACATGAACAGTGCAGTTCTCACAGGTTGAAATGCCAGAAGGCTTGAGTGAATTTCGTGGTTAACTGGTTATGGTCAGGGTTATGGTTAAGTTATGGTACGTCACTACATCTAGGCATACTGATACTGGCCGTTTACCAGCCATTTTACCTCCACTTACCAGTAGGAAAATGAGATCAAACTTTAGTCAGTAGTTTAATACTTATATGGTGACACGTAATGCTTAGCCTATATGAATTTATGAAACAGTTAGAATGAGTGTTACAGTCTTAAATTTCAAGACACTACAGAAGGGCAAGACGTTATGATGCAACGACATCTTAAGGAGCTTGGTTACTACTACTAGTACTATCATTTAAAGATAAAATATTTTTAAAATATGTTAACGTGTTTTCAGTTGTATTGCAGTAATTGATGAGTAGTTGTGAGAAAACAAATCTACTTTTTGTAATGAAAAGTAGAAAGTAGCTCGAAAATCAAAAGTAAAAGTAGAAAGTAACCTGACAAAAAACTACTTAAGTAAAAACTTTTACTTAAGTAGAGTAACAAAGTAGAACTACTTCGTTACTATCCAACACTCTATACATTACTGTTACCAAAAATATGGAGTACACGACGTTGAAGTTTCGTTAAGCCGTCGCTGTGTTTAGTGCCCTGTAAGTTAACTTATCCATAGCTCAGTAGATGAGGGGGCACAGAGGTTGTTGCTACTTGCTAGTGGCCGCAAACGACCAAAGGTAAGCTTACGTTTATAAAAGTGACAAAGCAGCTTATAAGAGCAAAGTTTTACAAGCACTGACATAGTCGGGTAGTCATAGTTCAATTTTGTCATAAAGACTCAAGTTGAGTCCAAGTCATGAAAAAATAAGAATTTGACTCCACTGCCGGACATGAGCACTACATGACTACATGGGTTCGTATACAGCATACGCAAATACACAAAACACAGATAAACTGTGCCGGTAATTTCTGCAATAAATGAACATTGAAGGATTTTTTACTTAGTTCAATATTATTATGAGTTTGAATCCAGTGGGTTTGAGTCTGTTCAAGTCCCAGTCATGGAAATTCAAATCCAAGTCACAAAAATAAGGATTCTAGTTCTACATCACTGGTCACAAGAAGAATTTTGTCTGTGTGATTACAAAACACAGCACTGTTCAGAGAGATACATGAGATACATTAGAGATACATGGGAATGATGGGATAGTAGAATTATGCTTTTACAATGTGCAAAATTGTGTAACGCATATTTGTATGACAGTGTGATTTTTCAAAGCAAAATAAGTAACTTGCATCCTTTGCTAATCCCCAGATACATTTGATTTGTTGAATATTTTTGTAACCACAGAATATGCCATTTTTGGCATCTCAGCATTTAGTTCAACCTTGTACTTTAACGTCCAAACTCAACATTAAAAGATACAAATTTGTCATTGTGCAGGTTACAAAAGTGCACATTTTCAGCCTTAAAATGCACCAAAAAAATAATTTGGCTGTCAGTCTACTAGGCCTACACATTTTGTTATTTTCCTGAGCTGCTAGATTCTGCAGGTGGTGGAAAGAAGGGAAGGGAGGAGAAAGAAGGCAGGGGTATGGACCGGGGGCAGAAAATGGGGAGAAGACGAATAAAAATGTGAAGAAAGGTTATACCAGTGGTTTCTAGAAGTGGGCTCCTGTGCAGTCAGTATGGATCAGCTGAACTTCGTGTTCAGTCAGTAACTGTGGGGATGTGTTGTGGAGCCTACTGATGAGACTGCAGCGCAGTCAGCAGCCTGCATGCTGGGAGCTACAGTGCTCAGCATGGGCGTAATTGGTCGGTCCGTCGTTCAATATTTCATTTGTCCACTCTTCTAGCAACGCTTGGCACACACGAGAATCTGTTCACAGGTTTTATTTGTCTTCTGCATTTCGCACATTGCAGGTTAAATTATTATGCCTGTTGCTGTTCACCTGTTAATGTGAATGCAGCTTTAGTGACTGTTTTAAACGAATAATTGCCACTCTGTACTGTACCCATTTGTAACAGTTTTGCTGTGATTTTTGACAGACCGTTACGTCGAGCATTGGGTCGATGTGTCGTTAGTCTGTTTGTATGTAATGCATGTAGGGCCTATTGTGATTAAATGGTACGTCGTATGGGCATGGGGGTCGGTGAGATGGCACTGTTGGATAAGCTGATAACAGTTTTCTATAGGCTGTCAATAGTAACCATGTCCCTATCTGCAGCGGTTTGGTCGCAATTTTGGATGCACAGTTTCTGCTTGCAGCCATCACTCACATGCGCCGAATTACTGTTGATTGAAGTGTTCGATATAGCAGCGTTATCATATGCATGTACAGCTGTATGTATATATTATGTATGTATGCAGTCACTGTGGGAGATCGCTTTCTTTTTATGACCGGAAGTCGGACACTGGCCTTCGGATATATGGGGTACGGTGGGCCCACGCTAGCGACAGCTGGGCTTCTTGTTTTTCAGTGTATTATTGCAGAGGTTGCACTGCATGTCTTGTTTGTCCATCTGTTCGTTCGCCTGTCACTTATGGACTACTAAATCAGAAACAAAAAGCATAGAAAACCCCTAATTGGTGTGAACGTTTCCCCCTTTGCATTAATAACTGTATGGTTAATAACTGTATGGCTTGTTAATCTCAGCCCAAAACGATGGTCAGGCGGACGGTCTCTCAGTATGCCGGCACTGGGCCGACAACATCGTTTTCTAGCTAGTTCGGTGCATAGCACTTGTAAGCAACACTATACGTGGATATAATAGTTAGTAGTGTTGTTCAGAGTTACTCTGAATGATACGGCAAATGGACGGAGATGGCAATTATATCCCCGCATCATGTGCTGAATTATATGATTGGCCTCTATGTCTGACTGTAATTTGACAGCTACAATATCGAGTTGCCTATACCGGCGTTATAAAATGCTTGTTGTAGGCCTAGACATATGGTGACAGTGTAACATATCGGATATGATGTCTGGTTAGTGGCAGGTGACGTGACAATAATAGCACAACTGTATACACATAGGCCTACTGTACAGTGTGCGCCATACTACGAGGAAAATTATTAGTCCTTGTATGTCAGAATCGTCTTCATAAGCATTCAAGAACGATTAGACCTATATTATACAAAGCTTGGAGGTGGGTTAACAGATGGAGAAAAGACGGGTCTTCAGACGGCCTGACGGGACCGGAAGACAGCCACGGAAGATGAGAGGTAACATGTTCTAGGCAGACTGTTACAGACTCGAACACCGGCGACCGGAAAAGCTGTTAGCTCACTTTGTCAACTTAAATACACTTTTTCTGACTTCACAGAACTTTCAGCGAAACTGTTAGTGAAAATTTCAGTGGGAAAAATTTTCGCCGAAATTTTCCATGTTTAATTAAAACTCAATGCACTCAGTCACTCATGATCTGACTTAGGACTGGCGACTGGTGTTTTGCTGCTGCAGCTGCAGTAGCTGTGGTTGCTAAGCAGCGATGCTCTGCCGGGCTTGAGCTTGTTGTCAGCAAGTCGTTAGGCTGTGTCGTGTGTCGACATGCAGAATGCCTTTAACGCCTTTGCTGCTAGCGCTCAGTGATGGCCCTGGTCGTGGGCAGTCGTCGGCGTCACGAGACTGTGATATTGATTTTTCTTTCTTCACCTTCCGCCCAGTGACATTGCCAGTGCTTTGAACGTCCGGCTACTTGCTGCTACGTCCTGTGGCATGGTCTGCGTCGTCTCCCCCACTCAACGGCAGCGGCACTTTTTAGCTAGAAGCCCAGCTGTCACTAGAGAAGGCCGACCGTACCGCCTATGTCCGAAGCCCAGCGTTAGCCTTCCGGTCGGTCTCGGAAAGAAAACAATCATTTACCGCGAGGTAACTACATGCAAATTCATAGACGTTACGTTAACCGTTCTCTGGAACGCTGCATTCAAAATTATTATAACATAGGTCACGCGCGGTCACCTCGCCAGGCGTCATATCCTACTAATTATGCATTAATAACAGGGAGTTTTAAGGGTCTGACTTGGTACATAGGGTAGCCGTCGAGCAGACAGTTTTTCGTTAAGACGTACCATCTAGCCACGATACATACGTTATGTGACCGACAACAGACACAATCTTGTGCCAAAGGCACGCCCGTTAATACGGACGGCCAAAAATGCTATGTCCACACATTAAGCAAGAAGCAAGGAGTTGTAGGGTCGGCACCCTATAAGCTCTCTAGAGGTAAGTCCCGGTGGATTTCCCCTACAGCCGAAGCACAGCTGCACTTCTTTTGCGATTAATGCGATTTCATGATCAAATGATCCAAAACCAAAACACAATTTTCTTTTGGCTCTGCCAACGTCAGCTACTTGTAGGCATTGGTCGCAAAATGCTGTGGCCAAATGCGCTGCTGAAAGTGCTGTGGCCATTGCCCTAGTGGCCATGCCCCTGCAGCTGCCACTGCGATCAGCTTGGATCAGTCTGGAAAGCATCATTGTTGTGTTGCTATTACCACGTTATAGGAACTATATCGCTGATAGAACGGTGTCATAATTCTATTGGGAGTCGTCAACCGTCGGCTTGCACATTAACGCGAATGTGACAAAACTAGAAAAATACGTCGGCCTAGTGCCAACATATTATGCGGCCATCTGTCCAGATCGAGCTGCGCAACCCGGCCTAACCTTTGACCTTCTGAACTGAAGATCGGCTCGCCGGTTACAACTGCCCTGTAGGGGAAAGTCACACCAATTTTTAGTTTTCTGCATTTTTCAGTTTTTGACTTATGGTGGCAAACGGGACGGACGGAAAGACGGACGGGCACCGGAGGCTACGTCACTACGTGTGTACGCGAAGTGTAGCAAAGCATCTGCTTTTTGCATGGCTCAGAAAAAGTCAGAATGTATGTGTCTAAATGGTATGATAGATTGATGATGATGCAGTTATAATCACTATCAGATCTGCGCCCATCTCTTATTGCTGATCGGCGTCAGTCGATATTTTGTCGCGTTTGTCATCTGCCCACGCGAGCACACCTGTTTCACATCTATCACTGGCACGCCACTCAAGTCTTTCGATTGTGTATTGGAAGCATCTGCTAGATCGTTTTAATGCATAGACAAATGAATGCATGCAGACTTATCCACCAGTAGCCTACCATTCAGTTTACGGGTGATAACAAGAGTTAAGCTTTAAAAATGGCAAATGCCTCGAACTGTCAGGGAAGTGTCGGAAAGTAAGCATGCGGTTAAAGCTATGCGTGTTGTAGTTGTAGAATGTAGACTGTATAGGCCTAGTACATGTACTTTTGGTACAAAATACTGTTCCTGCAGATTCAGACTATTTTGAATAAGCCGACCGCACGTGCTATACGTAAAACATAGATTTAACGCCTAGTCGGCGAGGACCGTAGCGTCACCCTCGAGTGTCCACTAGACCTGGGAGTTGCTGAGGTACAGAAACTTGACCCGACTTGAGGCTAAAATGACCCCAAGTCGACGGCGGTCGACTTGAGCACATCTGACTCGACTTGACTTGACTTGACAGCAGCATGTCGACTTGAATCGACTTCAAACGACTTGAGACTTTCAGAAGTTGTGATAAATTTGCGTAAAGCTGTACGTATACTGTAGGCTATTCATCAGGTGCTTTATTGTTTATGACTTGTAATGAAACCGACGGCGCCAAAAAATTTCGACGGTGACGCGGCTATAGATCGACTCGACCCGACTTGGAAGACCCAAGTCGACTTGAGTCGACTTGATCGACCCGACTCCCAGGTCTAGTGTCCACGAGACAAGGCTGGTCTCTAGAAAGCAGCAGTCAGCGGGCCGAATGTTCTTTATTGTCCTCACGAAGTTGGTCGAGCCATCTGTTTTCGTGTGGGCCTGGACGACGTCTCCAGCTACCGTCCGGGGGACGACCGGACGACCGAGGGTCACGTCGGCGTGGCACCGGCGCACCGCAGAGCCTGATGGGCCGGAGTATCATCGGCGAGCCTGATTACGAGTTGTTGGTGACAAACTGCGCGCGTGTGTATAATTCATGTGCAGGTCTTAGCCAGGCTCGGTACGGCATCGACAACGTGGTGCTGTCGGCCGGGCGCGCTCTGGTCGGCGACACTCTGACGGCTTCGTGCGACATTCACATCGACGTACCCGACCCTGCCAGACCGCCTATTATGCTGCTCTACTGGATCCGCCAGACGCCCAAGCAGCAGCTGCCGCACGTCGAGATCTCGGTGAATCGTGGCCTCAACAATGCGTTCCTCGACACCGGCCGGTACTCGGTGAGAGCCTTGCAGTTGGACGGCATGAGTCGCATGCAGTTTCAGCTCAATATCACCGGTATAATCAACTGTCTTCCCTCTGTCAGTCTTTAGGGCCTTTTTTCTGCATACAAAAAGTTGCAGTTTAAATTTAGCTGCGCTGGTTATTCGTCGATTGATGGAATGATGTGGGCTTACGTACATCATCACCAGGGGTGGCGATCTGTTTAGAAAGGTGAGCAGAGAATTTTACAATGATATTAACTAGGATGCCATCGTAGAACGCATTGATGAACAATCTTTGCTTCTCGTTTTTCTTCTATTTTCGTCTTCTTTTCCTTTTCTGCTGTAAGTTGATCTAGTTAGCACAGCGAGTCCGAGTGAAATCTGGTCGCCATAGTCTACCAGATTTGGTGCGTTGTAAGTCCGAATCTGGGATTTGTTGGCCTCTATCCATGTATTGTTATATATCATTTTTGCTTCGTGTGTACGATCAAGTAATAAGTGTAGGCCTAAAATGCAACGAATAGGAGCGTGCGTGTTCTAGATCTGAGGACAGAAGACTCTGGGAAACTTGGATGTCGACTGATTGGCGAGCCTAAAGATCAGGAGGTCGAACAGTTAGAAGACTTTGCCGTTACAGGTATACGTGCTGCACTGATTTTTTGGCATAGGCCTATAGGCAAGGCTGAAGTCTGTGGTGATTTTTGTCAAGTAACGACGCTCATCTGCATAGGCTTTATACGTGCATGATGCAGGGTACATTTCATCAGTTATCATTATGTGAAAATATTAATTATTAAGTATAGCAGAGTGCCAGGCCTGCAGTGTAGTGATAACATGTTGCTCTGGATCCGTTGGCTTGGTGGCGTAACGGTTAGGATGCTGATTTACGATCAAAAGGTAGTGAGTTTGACACCTGTTCTGGTCGCTGTCAAGTGGTTACTACTTTGATGAGTGACTGTATGCAGACAAGTAAGCCATCACCGTGTATAACCAGCACCAAGATTAACTCAGCCCTCGATCACGCAGGGATGGGTAAATTGAGTTCCGGTCTGCTTGGTTGCATGGGGTTAAGGTAGGACAGGTTCTCCTCTGTCGGATGGTAGGTAACACTGTCACTGTGTGATCCCATCTGGCAGGTGACGCTCCGTAGCCCTGCGATGGGGTTTTCCGGTTTTCCTTACACAGTTTTTAACCTTTACTTCTTTATTGGCGTTATATCTAGATTGGTGACTGACCGCAGGCAGGTAAACCGTACCGGTTTATATTATAACCAGTTAACCACCCACTCAGATCAACTCAGCCTGGCCATCCCACTGTGGATAAACGTAGTGAAAGCTGGGACATAAACAGGCACACGGTGTGATGCATTATCATCGAATACTCGTGTTTTTGCACATAAAATGGTGTCTAGCTGAGGGCTAAGGACACGGAGATGAATACCCCTTTCTGGGCCTTTGTGACTTTAGTTACTATTACAAAACTAAATAATACAGTCGCGTTACTAATGCTGGCCAAAAAAATGTAGCACGGTCTGATATTAATACATAGGACTGTGTGTTTGCTGGCGTGCAATACAGTTCCAGTGCAGAAGGTTCAGTGGATGTTGTCTGAGCCGAACTCTGCCGGCCGCGTTCAGAAGTACGAGGGTGTTAATAGTATTGACCTACACGAGGGAGATGTGCGTCAGTTTGTTTGTCGCGTCAACGGAAGCTACCCACAACCACAGGTTTTGCACTTTCTGCACGCCTTTAACGTACATACATAGAAATTAGGTCTGTGGTAAATAACGATTAACAATCAATCAGTTATTTATTCACAACTTAATCAATTTTTACATAATTGAAATTCAGTTAATATTGCACTGCCTTAACGAGCCATGCACAGCGCACACATTCATCCTTAGCATATTTGGATGGCTGCGTAATCAAGGCATAGGGCTGCTGCTGCAGCTGCAGTGATGTAGACAGGGGGGGGTCAGGGGCCCACCTTTCCCTTCCTTTCCCAATTTTCCTGACAAAACAAGCACACTTTTAAATTGCTTTAAATTCGTTCAGTTGATTCTCAAGAAAATAATCAAAATTGTTGACATCTGATATTTTAACGATATAATGCGCCAAATTTGATTTCTGCTGGGGCTCCATCACAGTTTCCTGTGAGGAAGCTCACAGCATTCCCCCGAACCTTTAGCTGAATTGTAGGGGTCCTACTTCTAAGGGGAAGGAAAAGAAGGTGGAAGAAAGGCGAAGCGAGGGATGAGTGAAGGGAAGAGAAGGGAGGAAAGGGAAAAGAAGTGAAGGGGAAAGGGTCAAGACTTTCCATTCACAGTTCTGCGTCGCTGGTAATGTTACAGGTGAAAGTGTTGCTGGGTGATGAAGACGTGACGTCACGGTTCATGCATAAACACCACCTAGTGACGGGTGGCGGTGTGGCCGGACTGCAGCCGGTCTACTACGAGGTCACGATGACGAATGACGCGCTGGACGTCGACTACTCATACCACGAGAAGACTCTGAGCTGTCTCGCGTCACTGGCGCCCGACGACATACCATCGACACTCAACTCAACACTGGCGCAGATGAGCGCCGACCTTAACATCACCCTGCTCTGTGAGTGTACGGGTTACTTCATTTCTCCACAAGTTTTACACTTTGTATTTTCGTCGTTTTTTTTCCCTGTTATATAGTACTGTCGGTTTATATCTGTGCTGTAGGCTTACTGTTTTAATGACTTGACGTTTGTAGGCTAGGTTTTGAATGCAGTTTTAAGAGCAGCAGTCATGCATGCTGCCTTTCTGTCCTGTCGGCCTACCACGTTTGTCACATCCCACTCCGTTATTGTACAGCTGGGTTTAATAAAGATTGGTTAAGGTTGATTCACTCAGCAATGTATTTTCAGTGTTTATGGGAATGATGAAACTTTTAGCAGTCATTCAACAATCAACACATGCCCTTTTAAATGCAGAGAAGAGGGCAAACCTTCAACGCATCCCTGACTCCATAGCAGCAAGGGGTTCTGCCCCTGGACTCCGCTGGTCTACCATTCCCAGACTTCGTTTTAAGCTCACGCTCGCATGATGGAACCTCCTCCTTTTTTGATAAATCGTCACTGACTTTTCTCTGCGCTTGACTGCAGTTTTTTCGCTAACTGTAGCTGGAGAATTTTGACTGAACAAGTACCGATGTCGCCAAGCTTTGTGGCAACATTCTACGCGGCCGTCCAGTTAGTTACGTGTACGTGCTCACTGCATTGCGCCTAGTGTGCAGTGGACGTGCAGCCAGCACGAGAGCCGCTGGCCGCAAGTATATGTGATATACGTCGTTTTTTGGACGATGTTGACGTTCGCTGATTTTTTTTTGGATTGAATTTTGAACTGGAAATTGTCACACCGGTCACTCCTAGCTTAGAAAACTTTGACACCAATTTTGTTTTTCTACGCCCTTTTGTTGCGAGTTACGAGCCCGTGTGGGTGGCACAGACAAACGGACGAACAGAACAGACGGATTGTAATGCGGCCTGTTGTGACGGCTACGTAATAAAACTTGGCTGACCGGTTGCTGCTAGGTTTATGAATGGTGTTTATATTAAGGTGGTCCAGAAAAAAACGGCACAAAGTATAATTTTGCAGCCGTACCTCACAGAGACATGCAGTTTTTGTCGAAAACCACACGACTCTGTGACGTACGGTTGCAAAATTACGGGGCTGTAAACTGTGTGCCGTTTTTTTTCTGGACCAGTCTGTAGATGTGTCTGTACACTGTATGTGGCCACTGTTTGATTGGCTAGACAAGCCGAAGTTCCTGTGCAATGACGAGATCTACGTGAAGCTTAACGAACCAAACTACGACTTGGTCTGCAAGGTGGTCGCCAACCCGGACGTGCGTCTTGCGCGAGTCACGTTTATTGACCCAGACGATAATAACAGCACCGTCGATATGCTACTCGGCGGCGGAGAGAGTGGAGATTATAAAGCCAACGTCACCGTCGGAGTGAGTGCTGAACACACTATGGTTATACGTGGGGTTTCAATAAAAAGACACCTTTTTCTTCCATCAAATGACATAAATTAGCACAAATTTTCTAGCAGCTGTAGCTAAAAGAACTGATTCAAAATATTTGAGAATAAAAAAGTCTGGCTGATAGGCCTAGTCAAACATTGCTGCTAAAAGTTTCGTGGCAATATATTGCTGTTCAGCCGAGTTATCGAATAAATAAAAGAGGTCTTTTTAGGTGATACTGTTTACAAATTTGAAACATGAGAATGAATGGGATTAGTTCGCGTTAAAACGAAATGAACATTTAGGACATGCGTTGTACGTTGTCCTACCATGATAGGTTTACTGGGTGTAGTAAGGTATTAATTTAGTGTTTGCTGAACCAACATCTTTTATTATTTCCCAGAAGTTTTAGGCTTACTGCTAAAGTTTCCTGTAATACCTGTTAGTTTAATACTTGGTGTGTTGAAATGCATTGGCGGATACAAGGGTCCGCAGGGGGGCGGCCGCCCCCTATTGACCGGATGCATCTTAAAACAGGCAAGAATTTTGCACAAAAATGCATTATTTTTGCATAAAAATTTTTCTGTGGATGGGGCTATGCCCCCTCCCTAGACCCCACCTCTATCCTTCCGCCCCCACTATTTGAAATTTCTGGATCCGCCACTGTTGTAATGATATTCTTCATGCTATGATGCATTCACTCTTGTTGCGTCTTGCTGTAGGAAACTGAACAGGAAACTATCATCGTACTGACAATCAGCAGAGTCTATAAGCAGCACTTCCGAAAATACACGTTCACTGTACAGAGCGATCTTGGCATCGTATCACATGACGTCATGCTTAAAGAATGTACGCATTCAGTGTCAAGATTATGTCTGCACTGCTTCTTTCTTGATTTTGTTGTCTTTGTTATTTCTATCAAACCACACGGATACAGGCCTAAAATGTTTTTTGTGCCATAATCTTTCTTGTAGATATACATTGGGCTTGTATGCCAGTCAGTCTATTTGCACATCTGCTAACAGTTTGGTCGCTAATCTGGACCTACTCAAAAAATGCCACTTTTTTCCTGATAAAACCGTCGCTTAGGCCTACCAGAGAGGTATGGCCAGGCTGAGTAATGCACTGCGACCATGGAATAACAGGCTTATGTGGTGACTGCCACTGAGATCATTACTGAAAATTGTTTACCCAAATTTGAGAAAAATGTTTCCTAAGAGATCAGTATTGTTTAAAGCTTTAAAATAGTCCAATGCCCATTTAGTGTACACCGTGGGCCAATAAAAAACGTGGCACTTTACTTTTGTCTATATCTTCACTAATTATTGACAGATTTTCAAAATTCTTTCACTGTCACACTCTGCGGACAATTTGCATTAATGCGATTGTTATATATCCCACCTCACCACAAATGTATCTTTACATTACCTTGTGAATTATAAATGTGAGAAAAACTAATGATAATAACAAACATTTAGGTAAATGGGAAAAACACTTCAGACCAACATTGCAGTGAATGATCCATATGACACTAGACTGTGTTAGACCCACACAGTCTATAGAGTCATACAGATCATTCACCGCAATGTTGATCTGAAGTGTTTTTTTTCAATTTTACCAAAATGTTTGTTTGTTATTATCGTTATACATGCTTATTTCATTGATATTTCCCAAGGTATTGTAGAGACGCATTTACGGTGTGGTGGGATTTGTAATAATCACATTATTGCAAACTGTCTGCTGCAGAGTGTGGCAGTGAAAGAATTTTCGAAAATTGGTCAATAACTGGCGAAGATATGGACAAAAGTAAAGTGCCACGTTTTTTTTATTCGCCTACCCTGTAGGCCTATTACTTGACATGATTTTGGACTAATTCTGCTAAAAACTTTCATGATAAAGTATAACAATTATTATCTCGTGACTTAATACTTTGTCATTCTATCTTTCACTATAGTCTAGAGAAAGTCTCACAATCTCGCTCCACTCAAACGTGACGACTGATAGCGTCTCACGCTTGTAGGCCTATATCACACGTGCATTCAGGCAGAATGCGCCGTCGATCACGGCCATGAATTAAGTACGTTTCAACACTCTACAGTGTGTTATGTCTCATTACCCTCGCATAATACACTGTAGTGTAGACCGTGTTGAAACCTATACTGACAGTTCATTCATTAAACTTATGATCTCTTCTTGTGTCTGGTGTAGCATTTGGCGACGTATCGCAGGCGGTCGTCGGTCGTTATTTGAGCGGCATGGCTCTGGCCATCGCATCTTTGCTTCAGCTCTGCATCTGCATCTATGTACAGAGATGTTAGTTTTCGTACCTACATCATCGTTTGTCAATCGTCGTGAGTCACGGCACGTAGATACGATTATACCAGACTGTATTAATGACGCCACGACGGCGTTGTTACTTCGTTTTTTAATTTGGCTGCTTCCAGTGCACGGCGGTGGACGCCGCAGCAAATTTTCTGCTGGATTTCACTGGCGTGTTTCTTCCAGTGGCTGATTGGCACTTCTGGCCTTCAGTTTCTTGTCTACCCGAAACAGTCTGGACTCTAGAAACCTATCTGAACCGAAGGCACTTGGAAAGTGCAAACCTCCGCTGAAGATTTAGCTTCATTTTACACACGTATCAAATTCAGGCTCGTTGTGGAAACTTTTGCTTAAGCCAATAATGTTAGGTGATTTAAAAATTGACGAATAATTGTTTTTAAACACCTTTATCCAGATTGCGATCCGCATTGCTCCCAGCATCCAAGCGTATTCGGCTAGACGCACACTGCATCCCAACAATTATCATAATCTGTTCTTTTGAGCATCGTATTCTTGCAGCAGACAAACAGACAGAAGTAAAAACATGTCCTCTGTTTTTCAGCGAAGGTAGAGAAACAACTGACGTATTTTTAAAGGTGTTTGGATGTAAGCCTGGCCAATAGTATCAGTTAAAGCCAGAGTATCATTGATTTTGGTATTTTGTTGCATTTGTTTTACTTACTTTATTTCACGTCGTATACCGGTAAGAGTTTGATGGTTTGTCATTGTGCACACTACGTTAGACTGCACCAAGTTTACAGGGTCGGCCAAAAAAGTGACACTTCTTCCAACTGCAATGCCACATAAACTGCAAACCACATTTGTACCTTTTGAAGGATTTTAGGATTTTCTGTTGTCTATTCACAGTTAAAATGAGGTTATTTATTTGAAAACATTTTCACAGTTTTTTTCGAACTCCAGTGTTTCTGCACACACAGAATGTGAATCAAACAGCGTTCATCGTTAGTAATCCAACCATCATAACAAAATTCTAATTTATTCGCATGAAAACATATTTTTTTACATTGGCTAATGAAAAAAGACGCCCTTTAATGTTAATGATAGGTGAGCAAACAAAAATTGCATAGATAATACATCTAACAAAAGAGGAAATTCAAATACTGAAGAGGTGTTACTTTTTTTAGCCCACTTTGAATATACTCAGTCATAATAATAGTAATTACCTTGTGTTGATCTGAACTGTGCTTGTTTGTATGCGCTAATGCGCCAGCACTACTGATGCTGGTGTTTACAGAGAATCAGTTGTAATTATTTTATACAGTGTTGCACAATTTTCTTAGCCGTGGGTCACTCACCAAAACGTGGTCTTGGTGTGCCACTTCGAGCCAGATCAAAAAGACAAGTTTATCAATTTTGATCTTTTGTCAGCTAAATGTTGTTTTCGTGAACAGTGTTATGCTGGAGACAAATTGGTAGATGCAAAATAAATGAGCATGAAAAAAAACTGTGAGGCCTTGTTTTTACTTTTAGCATGGCTGCTGTTTCATAACTGGTAGTGAAGCTTTTTTTATAAGTCATAACTCGCGAGTCACACGAAACCATTTGTGGTCCAGATGTAGTCCTTATTACTCGGGTAGGACTTTGTGCACCACTAAGTTGATACACATGTTAATTTTTGCGAGATACGCAAATGCATATTATGCTGCGTGTTTTACGACTGTGTGACTCAAGGTCGGTGATAAAGCTGCATTGTTTTCCATGGTTCTTAGTCTAGCTCACGTAGGCTAGATTATTTCACAGTTTTGAGTTCACTTTTGCTCTGATGCGATTGCTCTTGGCAGTGTTTTGTGCCAGAGTATGATTCATGTATTTAATTTTTGCACATTCCATATTGTTTTCCATGCTGGTTTTCTTTACCTCAGGGTGCTCACACTTTTGCGATGAAAAAAATGAAACATGCTAAAACAGCTGCTATTTCGCTTTGATTGTAAAACAACATATTTTGGTTCGTTACAGTACTTGGAAATCATTGCCATAAAGTGCAACTTCTCTGCAAGTTTGTGCAAAATTGTGTAACACTTAACGGCAGTTTTATTGCAGGGGTTTGCACGTGTTGCAATAAAAATGCAATAAAATCTTGTTTAATTTCGTTTTTATTGCATGTGTGGACTGATGTGATGAAACACTATTATATACGTGGAGTCGCCAGCAACCATCTCCACTCTTCAGTTGTTTTAGGTTGTTTATTTTGTTCAGTCACAAATGTGCGAGCGCCTTAAGACTGTTAGACATTATATACCCGAGTGTACAGTTTAATTTCTAGCGACACCAGTGCGGCTTGTCTCCTGAGGTATATAGGAGTTATTCTTTGGTGTGGCAAAGTTGAGTTTTTTTTGCAATAACTTGCAGCAAGCTAGAGAGTGTTGACTACTGTACCGGGTGGCACGTGAAAGATGGAACACATGCATTATGTAGATCGAGCTGTCAGACAGTTTTGAAAACGATCAGGCTCGCTCATTGCGGTGAAGGGTGGTCTTGTTGTAGTTCAAACACTGTGTTAAAGTGTTCGATGCAACCACACTTAACTGCAATAATCTAGGTCATTTATGTTTTCAAAACTGTCTGACTGCTCAATCTATGGCCATGTATGTTACACTTTTTCTGCTCTGTGACACCCAGTAAACAAAACAGTAAATGTCCCCTAGCTAATGGATGCAATCCTCCTATCAAGTTTACCCCTCTCCACCCAGTGCTCCTCCCACGCTTTGACCACAGTGGGGTCAACTGGCCCCAACTCAGGGTTCTCTCCCCGATTGAGCAAGGCACATCGATCCCAGCAACTGAAGCACTGGCCTCAGTTCTTGACAATTACAATAAAGTAATGGCTACCGGCTACTGGCTAAATAATCGGTAAAAACATTAAACGTGGTTTTCAACTGTGCGCATGCAGTGATTGCACATTCTGTGCAAAAAAGTGCTATGGCTAAAGCCACCAATGGCCACACCAGCCCTAAAACTGCAGTGGCCATGGCCTTGGTCATTCCTCTGGCCTCCCCGAGATGCTCCTAGTCAGTTGAGCACTATTTCACTTTAATTGCCTGTATCATGGGACTAGAAAAGAAATGTGTATAAATTTTCCCAAGAGAGACTGGACACTGCTGATGCGAGTTATCTTTGCTAGTTTGCTGACAAGTGACATCTGTCTGTATATATTATGTAAAGCTCACTGTATATGGGACTAGTCGTGTCATCTTAACTGTTTTGTTTCCATCTGCTGCTACTGAGTTTCGTGCCATGCGTGCATTGTTTACATTTGACCAGTATTATATTGTCCAATTCATGATTCAAGCATGATGGGGTAAAACGACAGAACTCAAATTTTTTACTGAATTATTACCAGTGTTTCCAGTCATATCCCAGCTGCTGAGTGTGTACAGTTTGTGCTTATTGTGCTAACAGCACATCGAGTGCGATGAGGTCATTACGGTTAACGCACTATATAAACTACTTACTTATGCATACTTCACTCATTAAGAAATAGGTTTTTTACATCTTTGTTACATCTTTTTCTGTAGGTAAGAAGACGTTAGAACATTTCACAATTTGTCATTCTCTAGTCACGTTAACTACAACGCACACCATCAATATATTTTTTGCATTTTAATCTTTTGTTGTGTCTGGTTTTAATTAAGTTAACCAGTGTCTTTTTCTCTAAGCGTACTGCATCAAAGTTCTGTTCCATAAATGTAGCAGTGTTCACTGTTGACATCGGCTTCGTGGTTCCCGACTGTCAGCATTACTAAATAGTGTGCCGTAGGTGTTTGTATCGTGTGTGTGTTTTAGCAGTTTGGCAACCTGTACAGTTTGGATCATGCATTGCATTCGTTGCGTCTGTGACGACCCTTTGCATTGCAGTATGCCGCGTAGTTTTTAGTGCTCATGTTGTACATGTACGATAAACCAGTTGCAGTGGTGCATAATGGTCAGTGCATATTGAATTATTCTCAGGCGTTTGTTGTAAATATAGTGAACACGTTCTAAAAGATGTAGACTCTTGTAATATACATTGGAGTAATAATACTATGGTACCGTGAAAGCACAACAGGCAACAGTTTCGGGATCTGTAAAGCTTTTTTAGAAATTCCACCGGTATCGCTACGAGCAAGGGTGCTGAATGAGAGGGGGTACGGAAAATTTGCAATTTATAGCCAATAAGTTGCTGTATCTCAACAAGAAATTTGAGCTAATGCTCATGAGACGCACGAAAGCCAGTGTTTGAATTGCCGGGGGAGTTGGGGGTTAAACCCCCCAACTGTTTTCTCAACCCCATAACACGCTGTCAAATTATGCACAGGAGGGTCAGCTATATACTGTATACATACGATTTACATCACAATTTTGTTCGGTCTCCAACCGTCAAAAAGTTTAACCCCCCAGATAATTTTTCACAATTCAAACACTGGCGAAAGCCTATAGCAGTTCCTGTTCACAAACTGTCTATCTCCAGCCACTTCATTGCAGTTCATTCTTGGAGTGTGCGCTGCAGCCGAAGATCACAACAATCAATAAAAACCCCTTATTTTAGAAGTTTAGGGTCTTTCAAAGTCATCGATGCCAATACGACTGAAAAGCTCGTCACTAGTGCTTGTTGTAATAAGCAGCATGCCCATGCCTATCTGCAACCGTTTTAACGCAAGACTGGCCAACAACAATAAAATAATGACTTTTATGGGGGTACCGCTCTTTGATGTCCTCGGGCGCAGGTTTCCTTGGACCTAAAAAATCGAAACTTGGACCATTGAGATCTACGTTCAATTGATGCTGAAAATTTCATATGCAGCTTTTCTATGTCTACCGCAATTGGTTTTGGCACAATTCGCTCTTGAAATGTGTTTTGCAGCGCAAAATCACCAAAAAATCCATAAAACCCCTATTTCAGTGTTCAAAGTCATCCAAGGTCATTGAATTAGGTGGCATGACTTCCTATTAGTGATTAATAGTAACCTAGGCCCTATCCCGCACCATTATTGAGATGCAGCGATATATTGGCTGAAAATCGCAAATTTTCCCCACCCCCCTCTCATTTAGCACCTTCGTTTGGGGTGACCCCCTTCGAATTTATAGAAAAGCTTTACAGTTCCTGAAACTAGAGTCTTCCAGGCAGCCGATGGTAAAAATGTAGTGATCCTAGCTTGCACCATTTTTGACTGATCCATCCGTGTGACGGACAGACAGACGGACGGACTGACAGAACTGCAACGGCTAAGAAGCGCTGAAAGCAGTAGCCGCTTTTGCGCGTTAAAACGGTGTGAGATAGGGCCTAGGTTACTATTAATCACTAATAGTAAGTCCTAGAAAGTCCACAGAAAGCAGTGACCTTGGGTGACCATGAACACTGAATTAAGGGTTTTTTGTGGATTTGTTGGCGATTTTGGCTGCGAGACACATTTCAGGAGCAAATTGCACCGAAATCACTAGAGATAGACCAGGACAATATGCATATAAAATTTTCAGCATCAAACATAAGTTTCTAAGTTTCGACTCCCTAGGTTCAAAAAACCAGTACACGAGGGCATTAAATAGGAGTACACCCTTCAAAATACTCGCATTCGGCTACTGGAATGGCAGCAGCCACACGAGATGGTGGTGCCATCCGGCATATGTGAATGCATTGTACCCAATGTCATTTGCTGGAATTGGAGAACTTAGATTTTGTTTACAGCGGGCCTTCAAACATGCACTGCTGTCACGTGTTCCCCTTTGCGTTAGCTGGGCTTTCTTGTATCTCTTGGCTGACAGCAAAAAATAACATAGAAGTAAAAATAGCATAACATACACACTCTTTATATTAAAAACAACAATGTCATGTTCAGCATCAAAATTATACTGGTAATTTGGAACAGCATGTTACTGCCATGGACTTTCACATGCAGATGATCTCACTGATCAATAACAAATCCCAGAAGCCATGACATTTTATTATTTCCACCACAAACATGTTCATTACAACAAATGTGGCAGCAAATAATTGCCTTAACCGCATAAAGTTAGATGCAACAACTTTAAATTAGAATTATGGTACACTGCATCACATCAAATAATATTCCGTGTCTAGACAAAACAACTGTATATGTAAGTAAAATACACCATGCAGCCCAATTCAATTTTGACATGTGCCCCTGGTGGACTATTAGCATAACTTATGCATAAACATGAAACAAACATGCAAAAATACATGTAATTCAACACACTTAAGTGACTACAGTTACTGTCACAAACATGATGCCAATATGCTAATTAACAATTTATGTAGTAGACTCAAATGACAAAATTCAGTACATCCTTATTAGTGCTGCAACCAGTTAAAAATTTGTAATTGATCATCTTCAAAAATTAATCAAAATTAATCGACTTATTTTTGCAGTCAATTAGAAGATCAAAAACCTCAGAATTCAACTAGTTATTGCTGTTACCTTTTGTGCGTTGAAGCAAAAATGATGGTGACGCAGTACACAAGCTATGTAGTCAAAAATGACAAAGTGGGGACTGTTGACCTACCGGTAACACTATACAAGTACAAATCTTGATCGCACGTCTATGTGAAATAAGCACCAATCAGTTGTCTACTGTAGATTAGTGACGTTAGCAATGTTTTTAGTCAAGAAAACTTTTATCGAATTTTGATTGTTTAAAAGGTTTCCACAGATTCATTTTTAACGATTAATCGATAATTAATAATTAAATTCTGCAGCCCGAATTTTAATGTATTTTACAATAAATTCCTGAAAACTATCTTCATGATTCCTATTAACAGTAATTAATAAAAAGTAATGCAAGACAAAAAAAACCCCAGAAATTAATACAGTCAGGGTAACAAGTGGTCTATAGTAAAAGAAGTGCACTAAAATCAATCAAATTGTGCAAACTCAAGTGTTAATTGTGGATTTAGATAGCTGGGTACATGGACGGCTAAGACGACTGGTTTAAGTGCTACACAGCAATAAAGGCATAAGAACTAGATGACAGAAGGGCAGCTATGAAAAGAAATGGGCCAAAAAAAACTAACGAAAAAATTTCTGACTTGACCCAAGAAGACATACAGATGCACATACTTGGAACAAACAGAGGCACTGGTAAATGAAAACCAAAGTGGTAAATGGCCAACTCAAATTTACCTCATAACGGTCTCTTGTGAAACAACGAATAATGTACGACACAGAAACTAACTACATAGTGATGTTAGTTCTTTTGCTTTTTACACTAGATACTGCACACACATCTGAGTGTGTGTTTGTAAGCAGCACTCTTTAACGTCCGGGAGACGAACTTGCCGACTTCTTTGAGCGACCTTTCGGCACCGGTGATGAGCTCCGACTGCGTGAGCGTGAACCTCCTTTGCCTCCCTTGTAGTCTTCCTTCACAGAAATGTAAGACGTTTCCCCCTACAGCACATTATCACAAGCCTCAATAGAATGTATAACTGCTAAGGAATGTTCGCAGCTCATAATTTTGATTATTCATCATCATCATCATCTTTATTTGAAATCAGACCACAAGGGTCCATCATTATCAACTTTATCCAAAAATAAAGTTACATGTTCTCATCTTAGCATCATTTTATCACATCATGGTATCTTCTTACTACTAATAACAACCCTAGCCGCTAACAGTAGTGGCAACATTACCTTGTTATCAGAGTACTCGCATGCAAACCTAATTGGTGCTATGGCTGTTAGCAGAGCCAGCCATCCTGTGAGTTTGGTTGTATGGCTGTGTGCTAGTTCAAATTCTGGGTTTAACCTTTGCTGGCTCAAAGCACCACACACAGGATGAGCTGCTACACAACAAACCTAGTGGTCTACACAAAATCTTCTTCTTTCAATAACAACAGTATCAAAGTGACAAAACTCTGACCATGAAATGTCAGCACAAAGCAAACCTCATGAGAACGGAACTTTGAGTTATCCAGCTTCCTCACAGCGTATTTCATATCATCGTAGTGCAGGAACTCAACAACTCCTCGGCCATCCTTCGACACATCCGCGTAGCACACGTCACCAGCCTCACGCATGTGATCCTTCAGATCCTGCCAGCTGCCCGACGCAGGCAGACCTAAACCCATGCACAACGCATGCAGCCATCGGGAAAATCATAGTCATAACTAACTACTATGTTTTAATACATTGGCTGCTACTCTAGGCTCAGGTCAAATTAGCCTCGATCCCCAGTGGGATGGAAAACGAGTTGATGGCATGCATTCTGCATCACTAGCGTGGGCAATGGATGGCCACCCACATGCTGTAAATATGCTTCCTACACTTATTGAACACTTTGACTAGCAGACCTCTTGAGACATCACCAGTAACAGCAAGTCTAGCTGATTGATACATTTCAACAGCACATGCATCAATATTTTTAATTTTGTGCAAATATCACCCATTTTAAAAATTAATTCCTATATTTTGTGTGTTATGCAGCAATCCTAATTGAAATAATAGAAAAGTACAAAATTCAATGAATTAAGACAAATGAGTAGCATACACATTACCTTGACTTACATTTGCAGTGAGCTTACATACAGCACTGAGGCCACTATAATGGGTCCGATGAACATCAAGTTATATATCTGTGGTAAAACAATCTTTTAGCAGATCTGTTTAACTTCAAGAGAGAAGACCAATGTTGTTTGCCTAAGTCACTGTGTGACTGTAATCTCTAAGTAGGTAAAAATACTGACAGATCACAGTTGCATAGCTGCATTGCAACCATCAACAAAAAAATGCAGCAATACAGACCAGACACTGAGATTCTGTAGTCAGATCGTCGGCCTTGTGGTGCACTGCTTCTGCCACTGCTGGACCTTCTGTCATCACGCCCTCTGTAGCCTCCTCCTCCCCCTCCTCCGCCATAGCCACCATAACCACTGCCGCCTCCATAGCCGCCGCCACCATAGCCACCTCTGAAACCGCCGCCACCACGCCTGGCCCCGGGACCCCGTGGCCGTTCAACGCGGATAGTGTAGCCATCATAGTTGTAGCCGTCACGATCGGCAATTGCATCCTCAGCATCGCTGCAACCAAAATAAACCATCTTCTGAGCATTACTTCTACACTCATATACGGAGCTGTGATAGCAAACATATTGCAATATCAAAGTCTATGCACACATAAAGCCTAACAGCCACCAACTACAGCCATTACATAAATAATGTTCCGATTAATTAAATCAGCAATACAGCACACCAATGGAGCAACTACAAGTAATGCTAGCACTCGCGCAAAACTACAACATATCAGTCATGGTAGTCGCAGAGCTGCTAGCAAGCAATGTCATGCATCATAAACATATATTAGCAAGACACCAAGGAGAAATATAGTCATTTGTTAGCAAGTAAACTCACAACACCAGTGACACATTCACTCAGAATCTACTCGTATGCATTTGCATTTTAACCAAACAAATGAGCGTAATAAGCTGTAGAGGAAATACCCGACTTTTAGGTTGCACCCACTGCCAATAGAGAAAGACAGGCAGGCAGAGACAGACAGTAAGCATACAGTAGTGTGTTAGGGATTAATTAGCAAGATGCATGGGAAATTTTATCAGGAAAGCATTCACAGGACATTCAAGTGCACTAGTTCAGAGGCAAACATGAGGTCACAATGCAAAACAGCATACATACACTTCCAGCAGTAATCAAATACATACAAAAGATTAACGATATTAAGGCAGCAATTTAAAAATCGCACATTTTTCGTCACTGCCTATGACATTCATTATTGGAAGCAGTTGCAATTATTTCTGCCCACAATGCTGAATTACACTGACGCTGGTATGTATGTGCACTTCGGACGGACACCCACTGCAGCTCACCTACAGAACTAAAGTGAAAAAATAAGAATGACCCAAAAAGTGAAATCTACTGTCAAGAATATTTTGCAAACAGACAAAAAAGAGAAGATTGCAGCTACTAAACTGATATATACAGTATACTATACAGAAAAAGAAAATAAACCAGTTTCTACATACACGTTTAGGACATCTACCAAGGCACTGAAAGAAGCAATTTTAGTGCATAAAGCAGTTGGTTAATGTGAGTGTTATATGGAAATTCACTTTGGCAACAAGATATTTATCTCATTCTTTTGTGAATCTTACACAAACTTCACAGTGACATTGGTACGGTAAACATCAAATAATGAGAACTGGGAAAATTATCCAATATGTATTACTACATGTTACATTAAGCGGCTCTGTCACTGAAAAAGGTCGAACGGAGGTCACAGCATAAACTCACAACAGTCTTTACCTGCAGATATGAAAAGCACTGCAATGTTAACATGTGATTCCATGATCTGATCTCCCAGGGTGGGTCCCGTCTCATGAGCTCCTAGAGCTTGCATGATCCATCCCAGACTACGAGGCAGCTTAGCACCAATCCGTCCACTGCGCACAAATCACCGAGATGATGTGCCATGCGAGATCCTCCCAGTAACTAGGGAAATCCAAAATGATCCTAAGCGTGCAGGGGTGAATGATCCCAGAATCCTGCAACAGTGAAGATGGTGATGCATAAGTGGCAGTGAGACTGTGAGATGTTGGCCTGGCCACAGAAAACTGTCTCACGTCTCCAGAAGCACAAATGTGCCACAGTGACCTGTGTCTAAACACTGCCATTCACACCAAATGAATGTAGTGAACTGAAATTATTAACACAATCAACACACATTTCTCACAGCTTTATTCCAAGTAAGATAGCTTTCTAATGACTTTACTAACAACTGGTTATTATAGTTCTACATAATTCAGTATTCTGGAAATGATAAGGAAATAATAAGTAAACTGCACACAATGTAAGTTGTTTATACAGCATCGTACTCATACATTGGCATTACCTGAAATGCCTTCCTTTACCTTACATTTTACATAATGCTCATTTCTTCAACACACCCACAGAATCATGGCCCCTATATAATAGCACCAGTATATATCTTACATGCTTTCGTAATTTTGTATCATCTTAAAAATACACGAATTAAACAGATAACAAAACAACCTTTAACAACAAAGGGCAACCAGCAGTGAAGCAGTAACTAAACAAATCATTCCATAACAATACTAGGTCGACAGCTCAAAAAAACACAGAAGCTAAAAACAGTCTTTTACAAATGCATATTAACGCAAGTTCATAAGACAAATAACATCACCTCATACAGCCTCATAACTTATTGTACCAATGCACTGACAAATGATCACTTTTTCAATCAATTTACATATTCTCAACTGGCTATGGGTAAAAAGCAGGTTGCGGATGTGCGGATCTGTAGATGTCACAATAGGTAACACTGTAATTAAGCTGTAACTTGTTAGTTTAACCATCCCCTAACCCTATCACTAACCCTAATCTTAACCCTAGCCATAACCGTGACATAACATCCGCGGATCCACTTTTTACCAGAGCCTTTCTGAACCTATTTCCAGTAATAGCAATAGGCCTACTTTCACACTCACATACCGTGGATCATCAAATTCAAGGAATGCAAACGGCTGCTGGGTGGAATTCTTCAGACTGATGTTGCTAATTTTGCCAAACTTGTAGAACAAGTCTTCCAGATCTCGCTGCCTAACATCTGGAGGCAAATTACCCACATAAACTTTCCCTTCTCTGGACATCTTGCCTACGTCACCAATCTGCAACAACCAAACAACACAACCAATCGAATACTTTCGTGGTTTTAATTCAGGCATTAAGCTGATAAACGTAACCTAATTCACGAGTACTCATTTGCCTTTCAAAATACTCTATGAAAAACAACACCGACCACTAAAACTACAAATCGAAACAATTACCGAAAAAAATCAAGGTAAAAAAGCGACTAGCAAACTGCAAAGGAGACTGGATGTGCTACAACGGTTAAATGGATCAACTAGTGGCCCGCAAATTATTATTATTTATTATTATTTTATCATACACGAAGTACAGAAAAAAAGAAAAAGAAAAGAAACGACAATGGAACACAAAAGCAACGCAAACTAAGCAACGAATAGACTACAAATTCTTAAATTTACTTTTTGGCAGAGAGTTATGTAAAGTAGGCCTACTGTGGCTATATTCGGGTCGCCTGCATGAGTGAGTGAGTAGTTTCTTAACAGCACATCAGCACAAAATAGGCCATTCAGTGCCATACATGATTAAAATTAGTTAAAAGCAGTTAATATAGGCCAAAAATCAAAGCTAAAATACTTGTTAAGATCAAGGCTATTAAGCTATTGTAGGCCTAAAAACAACATATTATAGTCTATACGATTGTAAAAGTTCATATCTTTAACAGAAGCGATGATGTTGCGAAATGCAACATTTTCAAAATTGTCCTTGAGTGTGTCCATCATCATCATCATCATCGACAACCGTGGGCTCAATGCCCGTTGGTGTCTGACGCCATTCTTACTATCGCTGCCCACCGCTGCCTATCTAGGGCAGCGTGGCTCAACTCCTGCAGGG
>Ga0056128_1000023_pt1 | contig 78034 bp, 35 predicted proteins | sample WorMetLIZISLAND2_FD_71113 | JGI IMG/M metagenome (GOLD analysis project Ga0056128, IMG submission 71113) | Marine gutless worms symbiont microbial communities from Max Planck institute for Marine Microbiology, Germany - Olavius geniculatus... ... | reverse complement strand
TAAAGGAACGATAGTTTAGTGATAATTTATAAACAATACAAATTGCTGTTTATCAAAACGTCACTGTGACGTCATCGGCAGTAACGTGTAACCAGTTTTTTGAAAATTAAATAGCATTTTAAGCATGATCATTTTTAAATGCCAAAAAATCGGTAGGAGGTCATGTTAAAAAATCTGTAACTTTGTCGTTTTTCAACAGAATCACATTTTACTTGGCTGTTAGATGTAGAAGTTTTCGGTAAATAAAGCTGTAAAATTTCACGTTAAAATCCCAAACGGTTGCTGAGAAAACAGCGAAAAAATTTAGGGGTCCACTTTTTTCTGCCGCACCCTGTATATCGGGCCCGGTTAGTACTTGGGTGAGTGACCGCTTGCAGACGGCTGCGACGGGTAAACCGTCTCGGTATGTAATCTGCCACTCAAATCAACTCAGCCTGGCCATCCTTGAATGGATAAACGTAATTAGTAGGCCTACCAGGCAAAAGCCGGGGTGTAAAAAGGCACAGCGTGCGATGCACACGGTAGGCTATCAGTGACCTCAACGATAAGTTACGTTAACTGAATCAAACTGTACATCATTCGCCGGCTCATAAACTGCCAGATTATAATAAGGCGTCGTCGTTCAAACGTTGAGAAAATTAGTCGACTTGTGCTTTCCTAGATCACGTAGATTAGTGAGGCCTACGCAAGGCTGGGCGTCAATGTCTGATCGCTTCAACAGCATCATTCACGATTTTACATGGACGTGCTGCCACCTGCCGAATACAAAAGACTTAATACAGCAGCCATTTCTGTATCCTGAAGAATCCAGCGTAGGCCCCTATAATAATCCACAAATTCTACCACAAGAGAATACTGCAGATCGTACCCAGCTTCTCTGCAGCATTTAATCACAATCCGTTATTAATTTACCTAGTTCGTAACCAAATTGACACAAATTCGACAGATATAAACAAGTAATTTAAGCAAAGCTCACATGACGCGTGACAACATCGGTGATTCCACCTGCAGATGCAGTACAACGTGCAATAAAATAAGAATGGGTTTGAAAAAAATACCCAAATCTAAGGCCTTTACATGTGCACTCCTTCAACTTACCTAGTAAGAGGTCGAAACTAAGCCTCATAAAATCCATACGTTCTATGCCAACAATTTTAATGCAGATTTTTGTCCTTTGGTCTATGACCATTTCGGTATATATAAGCCTAAAATAGCAAAAACAAATCACTAAAAACCATTTTAGATTTCAAGCTCGTCAATGTTGGTGCTATCAGAGAGTTCGAGCGCAGTGCTTGTTACGATAAGCATGCAGCAAATCTGTGTCGATCTGCAACCGTTTCCACATGCTAAATCAGTGGATAGTAGGAGAGATCGTTCATTTTATAGGGGTACCAAAATTTGACACTCCTATACGGAGGACTCTGTTGAATCTACCTTTATTGCTGAAAGTTTCTTTTGCGTGTTGTCTTAGTCTATCTCCAGCCATTTCGGTGCAATTTACTTTTAAAATGTGCACCGCAGCCGAAAAGTGCACAAGATCATTCAAACTCCCCATTTCGAGGGTTTAAGGTCGTTCAAGGAAAGCTTGTCACCATTTCTTGTTATGATAAGCATGCAGTTTGTCTGTACCAATCTGAGACCGTTTTTACGCTACACGAGACGATGGCAATAAAATAATAACTTTGACGCCCTCGTTGGAAGGGAATCTCCACCCAGCGGCACAAAATTTTGTCACGAAAAACCTGGAGTTCGTGTGGCAGCCCACAGCAGAGATTTTGTGATCCTAACTGGCACCGTTTTCATAGAGCTGCAGCAGGGTGTGACGAACGAACGAACGAAAAAAAACAAACAGACAGACGCTTTTACGATCACTAAAATGCGCTTAGCAAAGCTGTCGCGCATAAAAAGTAACATTTTCAGTCGCTTCTCTTCGATAGAGGTAAAATGTAAGAAATAGTAGCATTCGTCAACTGCCATCGCTGCAATGCGCTGTATAGTGCATTGCGATAAACTATCAAGTTGGTGACTTTCAACTAATAAGCTGCCGTATCTCAGAAACAGTACGAGATAGGGCCATTAGGGCCTACTAATTACTAATAGAAAGTCCCGTGTATAGGCCCGTTCGATTGCTACCAAAATCAAAGACCTTGGATGATCTTGCACAGCCATACTGTTTTTACTGCACACAATAATGCGTTTGTCAGAGTTCCCCACAAAATTTTAAAAAAAATAGATCACACACTAGGTTTATCAGTAGCTAAAATGTAGTGCATAAACTCTACATGGGGCAGCAGGCCTGTATTTAAGGCTTATGGTAATATTTCCGTTCTGTTATAAAAGCCTCAAACAACAAAGGGGTGGTCAAAAACAACGACGTTTATTTAGCAATTTTGGTCGCCCTATCTTCGGAACCTAATAATTGGAATGTTTAGCCTAATAAATAAACGCGAAGTTTACTTTTTGCCGTCACATTCAAACTATTTGTAAAATTGCAATACAATGATCGTTAAACCTCTAAATTTTGAAAAAAAATGAGTTTTACATGTAGGCTAAGTGAAGAAGTGCAAATAAACGGAAGTTTGGTTTGACAGAAAGAGAGAGTTCGTACAGCCTACGTGTAATGTTTTGTGTATCTAGTTTTAAGAAAAGTCGTCACTCAAGCTAACGTAAAATTGAACAAAAAACATATTGTCAGCCACCATTTTAAGTACTCAGTAAACGGGAAATTGTTCAGTGCATTGGTCCTTGTTCTTTCGTTGCGTTTTTCAGTGTTTTCGCTTTCGAACAGCGACAGTAGCTAAAATAAAAAAATGCGGTAAAAGTTTTAGTGAAAATACGACGTTCTTCCGCTTTCATCTTATTTCATTACTCATCTCAGTCTGTTCGTCACGACGAAGATAGGCCTAAAAGTGTCAAAATGTCATTTTAAAAACTATCAGCCAAATGTAGACGACGTAAAGCGATAATCAGTTGCAGTTTACTAATTTCGTTTGCTTGCAAATTAAAATAAACCTATTGGCCCACTTCTGTAAGACCGCAATTTCAAGCCCCTATGGTGCAAACTGCTGATTCATTAGTGGTAATTTAAATTAAGGTAAAAAAATTACAACAATTAAACATCACTCTGACATGGTCGCTTGAAATGCCATTTGTGGTATTTGCGTGTTATTTTATTTTTATCCCAACAAAGCTGCAAAGAAAAAAAAACAACGCCTACAAAATTCTGTAAAGTTTATTGGTTTTTACCATAAGTTTCGGCCAAGGAAGCTGCAACGTCTCGTCTCGGTCTCGGGGACATGCGTCTCGGGTCTTGTCTCGGCTCAAAAGGTTTTGTGCACATTAATTAATTGTAATAAATATAATATATGGCATGTAACTGCTCTTTGTTAAGTTAGTTTATTTAGTTACGTTAATTTCTTTTTGTACTCTTGTGTGATCACATCTTTTGTCATCTGCACATTAGTTCATACTTTTCTTAGCGCTTTCATTGCAACATGTTAAACATCAGCATGACTACTTTGGCTTATATAGACGACTAGTTTCGTAGACGTACATGTTTTAATGTTTCAAAGTATTTTAGAAATAATATAACGATTAATTGTTTCTTTTACCTTCTGCACTTTGTTGCGAATAAAAGTTATACACGAGCCTAGTAATGAGAAATTTAACAATTTATGTCATTATGCTTAGCAGACAGTCAATAGACCTGTAATAATTACTATTCACCTGCAAATATTTGTATAATTTTGTTTCATCATAAATAGTGTACAATGATGGTTAACTGATGCATTGCTATTTGCTACGTCACGAATCCGTGAGAAGTTAATATGCTTGATGCTACGCCTCGAGATTTTTGTCGGTTTGCCAGATAACTCACTCCTCACTTAGGCTATCAGTACAGTGTTCGTTCGCTGAATGTGTCTTTAGTATTCGCCTCGTGGCAACTGACCTCTGCTCTAAGGACACTGAAGCGAGCGTGTGCAATCAGGCGTGTCGCGCTGACGACCTTATTGGAAATATATGCACAATGACGTCAGCTCAGAATAACATTTCTGCTGCCTGGACCGCCGAATAACCATGAATTATATAAAAAAAAACTTTGATAGTAAAAGTGTCGTACTCAGAAGTAACAAAAGTTCTCATTTCTGTTGTTTCTCGTGACCAGCGGAAGTTCTAACAAACAATTTCGATAACAGTATTAACCTTTTGGTTAATATACATATTATACATCTTTGTTTACCATGAGAGGTAGCAAACAAATACAAAAAAAAAACTTAACTAATTACAGTTCATACAGTTCATATATGGCTGAATGGTTCGTACTTTTACACTGAACATAATAGGCCCATCGACAACGACACGCATCGACAGCAACAACCTTTTTTACTAAGTATTTCTCGTACCTTTTGAGCAACAACTCACTTGAAAGTCTCAAGTCAAAGTAAATTAAACATGCATTAATTATTATTATGTTCGAAATGCAGAATAGTTTCATTAAAAAACATATGACTGCAAAGTCAAGTGAACGCTGGTCAGCTTTTGTTAGGGAGCAAACTTCGAGTCCGAAATTTTGCATGCGAAGCTGCGACCGTTACGCATCAAGTGTCAGAATCACTGTACCATTGTTGACAAATGCGACAAAGCATCGCGCAATACGTTCGCTCCGACAGTGCGGCCCTCTTGTCTTTTCGTCACGGTTCTGAAGCGGAAACGCGTGTACAAGCATGATCAGTCCGGGTGCGTTAACTGAAGGCGACGCAGGGCAGCTGCTGGCTGACTCGTGGTGACATTAAAGCCCAAACTACACTTACTTCTACTTGTCGCGCATCTGTTTCACGACAGGCTATGCAAGAAACTTACAACACCAAAAAAATCAGCAGCATTATGAAAAGTTGATTTTAGTTCACTTTTAGTAAGTAACTAACGTAAGCGATTATAGCGTCCAACGTAACTGAGCGTCACTGCGCGGACAATGACAGATTTTATTCTAAGTGTGTCGTTCATAAACTTGATTTTTCCGTGCAGCTTTCTTGAGTGTTCTTAGTGTTTTGATGGTTTGTGTTATGATCCGTAGTTTGTTATATTTAAAGCTACTATGAAAGCTTATTGTGAGTTTTGCACGTTTTATTTGTATAGTAGATTATGTTACATAATGCCAATAAAATTTTTACTGCTAAGCAATGAAGATGACTGATTGATTAATCAGGCAATCGTCACTGATAAACTGAGTTATTTTTTATTTATTGTTCACTCTGTTGCACGTTTTGTTGCCCAACAAACCGACGTGGCGGAGTCTGCGCTTTAGTCATTGTGGACGGCATCGATACAGTCGTCAACTCGTCATCATTATCATCATCATCATCATTGTGCCGACAGACGAACAGACGGACGGATGGACGCACAGACAGCCTGCTGGCCGATCGTCAAACAAGACTCCGGCCGGCGTGCCGCCTAGCCCGAGGCAATCGATGCCCAACTCTACTCTAACAAATGACGACCTCAACACTGTACATGTACATTCAACATCGTGTCATTAGACGCAAACAGCTGGCAGTCACACACGACACTTAGACTACACTGACCAATTGCCTTTGATATCTGCTGGTCAAGACCCCGCCCCATCTAACATCACATTTCTTTGCATAATATGTCTTACGACGTATTGACTCTGTGAACTAGTGGTGGGTCGATGTCAGAATTTCAGTGTCGATATGATATCGAACTTCTACCGACGTCTTTTACCTGACTTTTCAATAAATCAGTATACATACATCACCAGCGCTGGTCGCTCCACGCACTGTGCGTTCTACCATTGGCGACTGCACCTTTCTAGCGACTGCTGCATCGGTCTGGAACAGTTTGCCGGAGTCAGTATGGGCATCGCCGTCGCTGCAAGTCTTCCGCAGTAGACTAAAGACGAAGTTTTTTGTCCGATCTTACAGCCGTTCTGACTAAGAGCGTCACATTGCAGTGACCACTACGTGACTTTACTGTTATTGTTACAGTCTTAGGACTTATGCCACGTTAAAGTACATTTGTTCATCATCAACATCGTCATTGTCTACGGCTGTCTATTTTATTTTCTCGGTTTATTATTAACCTTGAAGTAGATATGCCATTAAAGCAACTGCGGTTTGATATATGGATTTCGATATATCGATATTTCGATATATTTATATATTGACGACACATCCCTAATGTAGATGAACGGTCCGACACATGAACGATCACGTTTGATTGAGTTGTCTTTGCGTTATTGAATGAACTGACATCTAAAGTTATCAAGCTGCGGCAGTCAAATAAGTCAGCGGACAAATAAGTCGATTTTTTCGCTCGTCAAAAAGGCGATAAATCGCATAGTGGTAATGGACTTACAGAGTCAAAAACTACTCGGCTGTTGCGTATTTAGCTGCCTGTGTTGAGACATCGCAATTGTTGCTGTTGTAGTAATTAAAAACGTCGTCCATCGGAAGCCTGTTGTCGACCGCAAGTATACGGAAATAGGATCGTCGTTATTCACAGGACGAATTATAGCCAATTTTCAGACACGGCAGCGAAATAAGTCAAATTTTAAAATGTTTTTTTCGTAATCATCGGGACATATTGCCTTTTAGCTTAGGATTTTTTTAGTAATTAGCTTCTGCATTGTATTGTATTTTTTACTGTATGCTGCATCTTATTGCGATTAAAGATTATTAATAAAGTATGCGGTGATATACGACGTGTCGTCGCTCAGTCTTCACGTGAATTGTCGCAACTTTGACGCCGCGTCACAGTCGTCATCGCAACTGCTAAAAAAAGTCGCCGACGCGCTACTGCAAAAGAAAGCTGTCGACTGCGTAACAGAAATGACGTCACGATGACGTCGTCATTGTCATCTGGCTTTTTTTTTCGCGAATACTTAGAGCCGATTAACCGGATGTTGTTATCTTCATCGTGCAGATTAACGAAAAAGAACCGAAAAGTTGCTTTTTAGCGAATAAAAAAATAAAAAGACAAATGACGGCTACAGTAAATTACTAAAGTCCAGTTTGCACTTCCAGATAAATCATATCGTTCAGAAGCGGTGCTGTCATTTTGAGAGTTGTCCATTTGACGGTCAAATCGTTAAGATCAGTAAAGTCGGAGTTCATGGAAATGGCGCGCTTCGTCAGTTCCATTCTGACTACGTTAGAACACTGTTGTTCGCCCGCCACGTGACGGGCTACTGTGTCGTAAAGTGTAACCTGACTGCCGATGCGGGTTATGAAGAGGAAGAGATATGTTCGCTAAGCTAATTACTATTCATCATAATGCCTCTTCTTTACCGCGGATCGTCGTGTCGTCGCCTGCTTTGGCTCGTCTGCCTCCTATTGGTACTGGGTCCGCTGCTGCCAGGGCCGAGGTCGCGACGACGGCGTGGCTCTGCCGTTGAAGGACCAGGCAAGCCGGGTGGAGACAGTGACGCCCGGCCGGGGACCGTGGTGTTAGTTGCCGGGGGACTGACGCTAGCAATGGCCGCTGACGTCCACCACCAACCACTTGTCCCAGTTTCTTACGATGTTGCTGCTGATGCTGCTGATGCTGCTGCTGCTGCTGATGATGATGACATCTCGGACAACGAAATACTATCAGACGACGACAGATCGTCAACGGTTTCTGTCTTAGATTTACTCGCCTCTCAAACAGTCGCATCTGATCTCGTATATCGGCCTTGAACTTTGATCCCTTTACCCCCGCGAAACTTAATCAGCGGACTAATTTACAAACTTTATAAAAATTGTCATATTTCTAAGATATTTCTAAGTTCTGTTGGCGTTAATTTCTGTGTAGGTTTTTCCTGTGGTTTGTATAAATCGGATTTTTCAAGTTAGCTTTCTAACACGTTTGTAAATTTATCTAAGTTGTCATCGGTCACCTGTACTGGCGACTTTTTGGTGGCGATTCTAGGACGGAGAACTGAAAAATGAAAAACATTATGCACTTGCCGATAGCCGACACTGAAAGATGCATTAAAATTAACTGCTATTTTTTCGCGTAACGGTGACGAAGGGACTGTAGCGTTGTAAATGTATAGGCGTATGCAAATAGGGAGATCTTTGGTGATTACTAAATTTTAAACTAAAACTGCTAAGTGTATAAGTGATTAATTTCTGCTTTGATTTTAGTACCTTAGGAAATTGTTCAAAGTCTGACGCCGACATTTTGTCGCTTGTTTTTTTTGTGCCACCGTATATAGGTCTATTATTTGCGCTGTGTCTTTGCAGACGACAGGGAGCAACAAAACTGTCGATGAAACACGCATGAAACGCGTCATTAACATTCTCATTCGGATGCAGAAGCAAGTCGAGACAAACGTTGGACTGAATCACGTAAGACAATAACGTAGTCGTATACCACGTGTGTTAAAAAATAAGCTATTTTGTTATTTTTATGACAACCTTGGCAAATTTGGATCAATTTATTAATTCTAGTACACTGCATTTAGTGATAAAATACAAACGCTTACTTTTTTCAACAACGCGTCATTGACACAATTTATAAACCAGTGCCGAGCACGACTCGGTATCCAGACACTTTGGTTAGTTCTATTGTTCATTGGATCCGGACACCTCGAAGCGCGTGCTAAGAGCAAACATTGTAAACACGAACTGTAAATTAATCCAAAATGCATAAACGATACATACATGATAAATATTTATCGTAAATAACGATTTTACGCCATTTTCAAATAAAGCAACTGCTCATTGTAACCAGAACAGTTGAGCAATCAAATTTCACAATGTAATGCAGTAACATATTTTAAATAAGGTGACATGCAACGTTTGCTTTTGCTTTTCCGCAGGTTATTATTAAAATTAAAAATAATATTTACATTAGACCAAGTTGCCAAACTTATTACACAACAAATTGACGTATACTTTTTACGAGACACGGTGTAGTTTAGAGGTATTAGTGTTCGTAAGTCAGTAACCAAATGCGTAAATTTGTAAAGTGCGCAGAAACTGAGGCATGCCGTCATATAGAATGAAGTGTTAAAAGTAAGGAAATCGGTACATTTTTAAACAACTCATTCATTATTTGTTTATAACAAGCAAGTGATGGTAGTTTTGATTTTGTTTTATTCGTTGCACATTTTTTTCGGCTAGTCGCAGGTTTAGGAGTAAGCGGATCAGGCTTATTGCTAACAGTTTTAATCCAACTCTTGTGCTGACACATGCTAAAATAAGCCTGATGAATCGATTGATTGTTGGTCGTGTATAGACGAAGGAGGAAGAGAGTCTGGTTGATTCGCTGCTGGAGGGTGACATACGACTGACATTGGAGCAGGCGTCGCACATGCTGAATGACGTCACGAAGCCACGCCGAGTCAAACGAATGCTGGCCCAGCCCTCCTCCAAACATTGGAAACTACCGATAGCTTACACATTCGATGGCTCTCACGGTCAGTATTTAGCTGTTATCAATCAATTAGTCAATTATTTATTTGACATAAATATATATTACTTGTGACGTAGGCTAACTGCTATTTGGCATTACACTGTCAAGAAGAATCAAGCAAAAGCTCTTGTCGAAGTCCGAAGTAACAAACATAACTTCAATATTGATAATGCAGCCGTTCTAACAGGCCAGGCCTTATTACGGGTCGTGCCCGATTGTCTGTCCGTCCGGTACTGGCTTTTAACTCGAAAACAAAAGGGTGTTGTAAAACAACAATTGGCGTGAACGTTGCCACACCTAGAGTAACCGGTGTGCCAATATTTAGCTCAAATTGTCAAAGGTCGAGGGACAACAGCATAATATGTCGGCACTGGGCCGATATGTTTTCAGTTTGTTGTTTCAACATGATCGCGTCGTACGCAATAGCAGCAAGAATAGGCTAAATGACGGCCTCTATTAATGGCAGTGATGTAATAACAGAGTGTATGGGCAGTTCGGTGAAGATTACTCAACGGAAACAAAATATACTACAGCGGCTTTGTATCTGCGAAGATGATAATGATGATGATGAGTGTGCTGCCTTCTGGCAAGGCAGACTGTTTACATCTTTGATGTCCACCTGGCGAATACACAATAATTAAACATACCGTCTTGTCGCTATAGTGCGTACCGCTGAAGGCCAAATACTGTCGTGTTCTAACCTGGAACTTTTGCTTACTTATTTCGCACTTGATTTTTACTACGTTAAATAAAAAAGTATTGCTTGAAGAGAATAGTCCCGTTTAGCCTAATTCTTAACCCTAAACTTAACTATAACCATAGGCGTAATGCTAACCCTAACCCTGATCCAAAGCGGTGACGAATAAGGAAAGCCTTGAATATTGGGAAGAGCTGGGTAATTATGACTGCGCTATTGTCTCGTAGTAATATTTTAGTAGCAATATAACAATAATACGATTGATAGTAATTATAATAGGCCTAGTAATACGTTCGTAATAACTGTGTTTGGTGTATAGGTGTGATAGAGCGGCGACGAATAAAGGAGGCTTTGGCGTACTGGCAAGAGTTGACGTGTGTTACTTTCACCGAAAACTCCAAAGCACCTTTCAAGCTTCTGTTTGTTAAGCAGTCAGGGTAATTAATTGTAATACATTAAATTCGCCAAATGTTTGCTCATACTTGTAGATTTATACATCTTTATTTACCATGAGAGGTAGCAAACAAATACGAAATAAAAGAAAAACTTGACTAATTACAGTTCATACAGTTTATATATACACTGTATTTAACACGTATTATGTTTGGTCTGATTTTCCCAGGTAATGCAAAAGCAGACGTTGGGTGAGGTAGAAACTAAAACACTTACTTAATAGCCGGTGGTGTTAGAAATATTTCTGCCAAAAATTATTAAAATTTGCTAATCTTTCTTCAAGTTCAAGCGCAAAAGGTAGGCGCACTGTTAGCACAGGTCGTTATTTACTTACTTTACTTGCTTTCGCATTAATTTTTGTTACTTTAAAAATAGACGTGACAGACGTTAGAAAAAATTGTAATGTCAAGCACTTTTTATGAACAGAAAATTTAAAAAGTTCATAAACATTGAGTACGACTATATAGTCTAGAGAATGAGCGTTTGTGTATGAAACGTTATAGGTGCTGGTCTTACGTCGGTTTTACTGGAATGTTGAACCAGACCGTGTCAATTGGCGACGGATGTCAGTCTGTAAGTATGTAACGTAACCATATATCGACGTGTCGAACATGTAGGCGTCTTATTATGCGGCCGTCCTAATAGGCGGCATTACCGGTCTTTTCCATCCGTCCGTTCGTCGTCTGTCCTGTACGATCTCCTACGTCGAAAATGAACAACCGTAGAGAAAAAAAAAACATTAAAAATGGCATGAACATTTCAGTTGTAAATACATTAATCGTTACGGTTACGCAACGTCAGAAAGTCAAGAAAATGAAGCTTATCTTGCGCAGTCACGATTTATATTCTAATTTACCGTTGGCTTTTGAGACACTCGTCATCTGCACAGACGGCCGCATATTATCCCAGCACTTGGATTTGACATCTTTTCAATTTGTTAGAGCTGAATATAATGATGTACGCTGAGTTTTGTTTTTTTTCCTTGTACATTTGAAACACTTTCTGGCTAGCGTTTTAAAAAAAATTTTCTGACTTTTTTTTGCCATTGCCCTGATGTTTTTGTTATTTAGAACTAGAGCTTAGCGGATAGATACTATCACAGATTTATCGAATATTTAGACTCGATAAATATCCAGTATTTACTATGTTGCTATGTTGCGTGTCGATCCTACAGAACGGGACACGAATCGACCACGCTGTGTGTATATTAAATTATTTGTGTTCGCTAGGTGGTAACACCGTTTTTGGCCCAGGTTTAAGATCTTTGACAGCTCTTAGAGCTATGAATATTGCAGTGTATGTTGTGTATAGAACGGTACGATAGCGCACGAGATTGGTCACGCAGTGGGTTTCTGGCACGAGCAGAGTCGACCTGATCGGGACGTCTACGTCATCGTTCACGAGGACAACATTGCGCAGGGCAAACTGTACAACTTCCAGACACGCACCTGGGCCGAGATTGTTACACTTAACATACCGTATGACCTGGGCTCCAGCATGCACTACGGAGCTAAGGTAAGGATATAATACAACTGCTAGTAGTAATGGTGGTGGTATAGTGGTAGTTGTAGTTGTAGACTGTAGTAGTAGTAGGAGCAGGGCAGAGATCGTTACATTCGACATACCGGATAACTTGATAATTTTGTGGGCCGTGCTTCACCCCGCAGCTCTTTGAATAATCTTGTGAAAAACAAACAAGTAGACGCGGGAAAAAGCGTTACCGTTTTTTTGGCGAATGTACGTAACAAGGCGGACATGTACCGGCTTGCGAGAGGTGAACCATCACGGTATACAACCAGCCACTTAGGTCAACTCAGCCTTTCATCCCTCCGGAGTAATTAATTCAAATACGGGCCTGTCTGACTGGGGTTAAGGCGGCTCACGTTCATCTGTGTTGGGTGGCAGGTAACATTGTGTGATCTCATACGGCAGGTGACGTTCCATAACTGTAAAATGGGTTCCAGCGAAGAGCTATGAACCCCTTTAATTTATATTTGTTGCAGTTTTACGCCAAGGACGTTAATGGAACGTTGACAACGCTGGAGACACGAGATCGTCTGATGATGCGAGTCATTGGACAACGACAGCAGTTGTCGTTTTATGACGTCAAACTTGCCAACAAGGCTTACTGCAACAGTTAGTACGGCGGCTGTTTACTATCTGTCTCACAATTAACATCATTATCATTATGTGTTCGTTAAATAAAGTTTACAAACGCAACTGTCACAGACATGAATATGCATTTTAAAATTATTAAACGTATACGAACGATAAAGTCTTATCATGTGCCGGTACGTCAATAGGGCTAACGATTTCTCCGTCGGTTAATAGCTGTTTTTGTATGACATTCTTATGCGGAAATTATTTATCGTTTAGATATGTTGTTTTTATAATTTATATTTGATTGTGCACTTTTGTCCTTGTGTGTCGATGTGCCGGGGTCATTGACGTCAATATGACGTCAATATGGGCCGTATTACGTGTGTACAGAGGTCTGTGCATCGTACGGTATTCGTCTGGCTCGACCGTGCAAGAGAGACGGCTACCAAGATCCCAAGAACTGCTGGCGATGTCGATGTCCGGACGGCTTCGGTGGAAACTACTGCGAGACTGTAGCCACCGGCGTTAACGGTTCGCATGCACTGACGCGTTGCAGTTATATCAATATATCACACCCAAACGTGTCGTTACACTACCTTGAGAAATGTGTTCAGCTGTGGAATAAATCAGTTACAAGCTAACTTTCAGTATTCTAAATCTGACTAGAAACTATAGGTTATTTCGTGAATCGTTTACGATGTGATGGAACTTTTATGCTTATTAATATAATAATAATATAATATTATGATTTAATACTAATAATTAGTATTTTAACACTGTGAGGACTAATGAAAGAATGCTGAAAATCGCTTAGATCATAAATGACCAAGTTATAAATGTGTGAAAGATTCGAAGGACTTGTTTTCGTGTGTGTGCAGCGTATTGTGGGGGAGTGCTTGATGCGAGGTACAACGGTACTATCTACTCACCTGGATATCCGTCACCTGGCTATCACCAAGATGTACGCTGCAGCTGGCTTATCAAGGTATGCAGTTAATGGATTGTCAACAAATTAATCTGTGTACGTAAATAATAGGGTGTTTACACGATCCAGCAAACGTCCAGCAAACTTCCAGCAAATGTATTCAAAATACACGTGCTAATGCTGGACGTTAGCTGGATGTTTGCTGGATCGTGTAAGCACCCTATAAATGGTTTATTAAAAGTCTTCAAAAGCATCCACTCGTAATTGTTGAGTTTGAATAGCGGTACTCGTTGTTTGATGCATGACTGAGTAGGTCTACCGCTAGTCAAAAATGCGTTGAACATCGAGTACCGCTATTCGAATTTTAAGAAGTCGAGTTGCGGTTTACGATTAGGTTTAGGGTTTAGGTTTGGGTTAGGGTTACGGTCAGTGTTATCGTGTATAGTGTTAGTTTTCGAGTTACGGTTTTGAGTTAAAACTCGACACTCAAAATTTGAAACTCGACTGGAAGTAGTTTAAAACTCGTTTTATCAAGGTAACTGATCAACTGATTTTAAGAGTAACAAACTGTTTACGTCTCTTCATTGAGGCCGCTCAGCGATATGTTTTGTTGCTGTTTTGGGCAGTTTACAGCGTGATATCTCTGAGCTGCATCCCGGGCCGATCGCCGTAAAACTTTCCACATCTAAGAAATCGGTGCAGCTTTGCAAGATGAGAGCAACAATTTGGGCGCCCTTTAAAAAATTACAGGAGCAAGAATTTCAAAAATGGCGATAAAAATAAAACGTATTAGCGCTAATACACGTAAGCTTAATAGTATTGAGCCCAGTGAGAATAACCTCCTTCCCGTGCACATTTTTGGGGCCTACACCCTTTAATTTTCGTGAGCTTTTAACTCAGCGCAATGTTGGACGACTGTACTTCGATCGCGAATACTTATTGAGCGGATCGAAATATCGACAATCAAAAACTAAGTGATCGACTACCTGTCCACGTCCAACGAAAAAAACTTTCGCAAAAAATGACATTTCTTCAAAAGTCGGTTTTTTATTTGTAGTTTGTAATTTTACACTAAATTTGGTGTAGTCCTTGTAAAATACTTAACAAAAATTGGAGGTTGATTTGCATTAACGCAGTTTTAGTTTAACGCAGTTATTTATAATCTGTTGTAGGTCCACTTTTTATTGAAACACTGTGCACTTAATTTTCAGGACATAACAATACTGTGTTGATATTACTGTAGCTTAGGTACGTTTAAGTAAGCAGTTGTAAGATTTCAGTGCCATTCTGACCTTTTTGATCAAGAACACTCATTATTTAATTTCTTCTTTTCTTTGCAATGTGTTCTTGATATAAATAAATTAATGAATAAAAAATAACTTAGTAATAACGTAACACTTAAATGCATTACGAAAACAAGTTTTTATCAAGTCCAGTATGATTCACAATTAATAAAATAAGCGTTAGAGATCAACTGGATTATGACATTTGCACAAAACGCACGATATGAGTTAAATCTGTCACAATATCACTATTGACAGCAGTGGCGTCGTAGCAAAAAGAAGAAGGGAAAGGCAATATTCTCCCCTAATTTTTTGCTGTCAAAAACTGTCGGAAATTTTTTTGGTTGAAAAATTTTGGTCAAAAATGTAAAATTTGGGTTTAAAAACTTTCATCAAAAATTTATCTTTTTTTCTCTCTTGACAATTCGCAACTGTCTGTCGTCGAAAATTTTGCAGTGTTTGTCGAAATATTGCAATCTACTTCCCCGCTTACTTTTTTGACTCACAACACGGCTGATTGAGAAAAAATACAGGAAAAAAACGACAGACGCGATACTGCGTATTTGCTGCAGTAGTCGCGGTACCAGTGTATTTTTGGCTACAAAACAAATTAATGTGACGTCAGTATATTATTTCCAATTCACGAGTAACTGACTGTATACTGGCACAAGCATATTGCACGACGATAATCAATGACGTATTTACACTGTGTCCAAAAAAGTAAACCCCTGGACGTTGTACAATAGAAATACCAAATCTAAACTAACTAAATATAATTTAGTACGCTTAATCCCTAATAAATTGCTAAAGCAATTATTAAACTTTCTTGAAAAAATTATTATCTCTTATAGCGGAGTTACGAATTGTTGAATATCGATAACAAATTATCTCCGTTGCTAATATAGCGTTACATAAGTTAAGCCCTCTGTAGTGTGTACATCTGCGTAACTTTAACAAACAACAATTGATTCTGGCAAAATTTAGCGTCAAAAATGCGTTATCTGTTGGCAATCGAACTGCCAAATTTCACTTAAATCCGTTAACGCAAACAATAGTATTTACCCTATGTCCAAGAAAAAAGTAAACCCCTGGACGTTGTACAATAGAAATATCAAATCTGAACTAATCTGAATATAATTTAGTACGCTTAATCCCTAATAAATTGCTAAAGCAATTATTAAACTTTGTTGAAAAAATTATTATTGCTTATAGCAGAGTTATGAATTGTTGAATATCGATAACAAAATATCTCCGTTGCTAATAGAGCGATACATAAGTTAAGCCATCTATAGTGTGTACATTTGCGTAACTTTAACAAACAGCAATTGATTTTGGCAAAATTTTGCGTCAAAAATGCGTCATCTATTGACAATCGAACTGCCAAATTTCACTTTAATCCGTTAATGCAAACAATAGTTACAGTGGCTTTTGTGAGGTCAATCTAAAACGAAAAGTGTCCAGTTTTAAGCAACTGCACGGACGGTTTGTTTAATCCCGACAGTGTCCACGACTTGCTGGGAAATTCCGCGATAAACTTTTTAGCACCACTCTTTCCATTGTCTCGTTAGTTCAATTAAAACATGATCGTACGCAAAAACTACCATTTTGTTATTGTTTGCGTTGACTGCGTCAACAAAAGTCACTTTCAATTAAGTGATTGCACTGTCTTATGTAACGTCATATTGGTAACGGAGATATTTTGCTATCGATATTCAACAATCGATAGCTGCGTAAATAAATATTATTTTTAACAAAATTTCGTGGTCGCGTAAGCATTTTATTGGAGATTAAGTGTTAGAAAATTTTATTTCGATTCGTTTAAATTTGAAATTTTTATTTTACAATGTTTTGGGATTTACTTTTTTAAACACAGTGTAGAATTTTAAAAAAGGGGGCAGGAAAATTTGGGCTACAAAGTCCCCATTCCCCAAGAGGCTGAAAACTTTTGTAAACTGAAACATAACGTTTAATGTTTCAGCAAACAAAATCGTGAAAATTTGTCATCACTGTGGGCGCGTAACAGGCCTTTGTGCGTCACTGATAATACAACAATAGATAATGTATAACTATTAAATTACAAGAAGTTTAGCTACTGCTTAGGAAACAGGGTTTTAGCTGCATAGATTTTGATTCATCATAATGCCATTGTTAATAATTAGATTTTTGTTTGTTTTTTTTATACTTTAGGCTAATTTATTTAGTATTTATTTAGTGAATGCATCAATTAGCATAAAAGTACAAAAGTACAATGTCGTTGGCGTACGAAACAAAATAAGACAAGTAATTTGAGCAAAGCTCATGAGACGCGCGACGGCCATAGCAATTCCTATTCGCAGGTTGTCCTGGTCTATCTCCATCCATTTCGTTGCAATTCACTGTTAAAGTGTGTGTTGCAGCCGAAAATTGCAGAAAAATCACTAAAACCTCCTGTTTTAAGGGTTCAAGGTCGTTCAAGATTATTAATGTTGAACCACTTAAAAGCCTGTCAGCAGTTATTGTTACGGTAAACAACAAGTCTCTGTCTGTCTGCAAACGCTAGACGAGCCAACAGCGGACAGACAACAGACCTTTTATAAGGGTACCCCTCTTTGACGTTCGCGTGCGTAGGTCTCCTTGAACCTAGGTGATCTGGACTTGAACTGCTAAAATCTACGTTTAATGCTGAAAATTCCTTGTGCAAGACGTCTTGGCCTACCTCAAGCAATTTTGGCACAATTTACTCTTAAAATGTGTGTTGCAGCTTGAAATCGAAAAAAATACTAAAAACCTTTATTTTGGGATTCAAGGTCGTTCAAAGTCATTGATCTTGTTGTCAATTGAAAGAGCGCATGGGACTTCCTATTAGTAATTAATAGTAACCTAGGCCCGATCTCGCACCGTTTCTGAGATACGGCGACTTATTGGCTCAGAGTGGCCAACTTTTTGTACCCCCTTTTATTTAGCGCTTTCGATTGGGGTGACCCCTTTCGAATTTCGGGAAAAGCGTTACGGTTCCTGAAACTAGAATCTTCCTGGCAGCGAAAGTGAAAATTTGGTGATCCTAGCTTGCACCGTTTTTGACTGATCCACCCGTGTGACAGACGGCTAGTTTCTGACGAAGGTCGTCGTCAGCTGCGGTCTGCTAACTCTAAGACATGTGTCGTCAGACGGACCTACAGCAGCTATGAAGGCAGATGCTTTGCTGCTGCAGGTCCGAGGCTGTGGAACAAACTTCCAACACATCTTACTTACTTATTTACTTACGGACGGACAGACGGACAAACAGACAGACAGAATTGCGATGGCTAAGACGCGCTAAAGCAGTAGCTGCTCTCGCTGCTTTCGCGCTTAAAAACGCCTACGTAAGGCAAATGCAACTAAATATTGGTACTACAGGGTGGGCCAAAAAACCGGACCTGTTTGAGCGTTGATAACTCAGCGATGGTTAGTGATAGAAAGACGTGTTATAGGTCAAAAGTTTCAGAATGCTGTAAAGAATAAACGACAAATTTGCATATTGAAGCATTTAAATATTTTTTTTACCTAATTTGCATAAATATTCGTCACCCCCGAAATTTGGCCAAATTTGACTGTAACACATAGATTTATCATGGATATTTGAGCTTTTATAATTTAGCGATGTTTATTGATGGAAAGGCGCGTAATATGCCAAAAGTTTTAAAATTGTGCACAGAAGAAGGGTACAACTTGCACGTCTCAGCATTTGAATATTCTTTGCCTGATTTATACAAATCTGTCCCACCCTTAAAATCATGCTAAATTGGCAGTAACGCATGAATTTAAGTTGATTTTCATTCAGCATACAGTGAAATATCAACAATTATTAACACCTACGTTGAGTTGAGATAAAATTCGACATAGGCAGTTGCTCAGCTTTTGCATTCATAATCGTTATCAGTCCTTTTAGGCAGGCAACTGATCGATCGCTGGAGTCAAAGTGTTCAGGATCAGCCGAGCCCAGCATTCGATTAGCACACGTTTTAGCTAATCAGTTACTGAAATTTTGTGACCATGCTAGTAGCTGTTGCAATGCCGCCACACTGACTAATTCACAGAATTTAAATGTGGACTTTCTGCCAGTGAGTTTTTGAGTTCAATGTACTCGGGCACATGGGAGTGCAGGCAAATGCTTAATTTCAGAAGTAATAAAAATTTAACCAAATTAGACAAAGAATATTTAAATGATTTGCTATGCAAGTTCGGCTCTTTTTATCTACAACATTCTAAAACTTTTGACATATTTCACGCTTTCCTACGGGTAACCATCGCTGAGTTGTCAACGCTCAAACAAGTCCGGTTTTTGGCCCACCCTGTATATACCGCAGAATATATTAAAAATGAATTTATAAATAATACGAAACACATAATTAGTATGTTAAAATTTGAAACTTGAAACTTGTCACGAAGTGCAAATAACAGTAAACGTTTAAAGCATTGTCTTGAACGCAGTGAGATTATCGTATTGCACATTAAAAGCAGCAAATAAACGGTTCCACAACAAAATAACACGAACCAGTTACAATATCCGCTCAGCAAAGCATGCTCGTTGCTCGCGAACGCACACTCATTATTTGACGTGTTCGTTCCACAGAACCTCCTCAATTTCATCCGGCGTGCTTGTAACCCGTCGAATTTCGTCTACTTATTGCGTCAAATTGCATCAAATTTTTGTAGCGTTAAGTCGTCGACTGACCAGTCACGCGCTGTCGAATTCTTTTTCACGCCGCCGCCATCGCATTTCGATACACTCACTGAATTGAACAGTGGCGTTTATCTAAAATATTTTAAAGAAGTCCGGAGCCTAGAAATAAGAAACTGGTCTTTTGTCAAAGAAAGAATTTGATGAAAGCATCGACTGGGTCACGTGACTAAATTAATTCAAAGACAGCGAAGAAACAGTCAGTATATGCGGGATTTTGTCAACGGGGCAACCTACTCTTTTTCTACCCAGCAGCCCACGAAATCGAAAGTTTGGGTCTTCGAAAAATTTCTGAAATCAGCTACGTCGCAATCGCCATGAAAAAAAACTGCTTCGCCGCCGCCTCCATCAGAAAAGAATAATGCGACGCGTCTACTAGACATTCGAATAATTTTGGCTTCAAAAGTTTAGAACTTGAAGTCGGGTCGGACCGGCGGTATGACAGGCGGTAAGACAGGCGATATGATGACAGGCGGTATGACAGGCCGGATTAACCGTTTTTCCTCATTATAACAATCGCGAGAATCCGCAGACAGCGCGTAGTACCCGGAGGGGCAACGATTGGAGTAACAGTAGCCGGAAGATGATACATAACGATAGGTACCGGTGGACCTACATAGGCTATGACCATCACGTCCAACATTTGTTCTGTAATAAAAGCACGTACCGTTATAATTGGGGTAGATGTAACCAGGGCATATAGCGTAGTAGCAGTAATTGGCTGATAAGGTGCCTCCGCTAGGACAATCACCTGAACTATGAACGCTCAACCTGTACTTGTAGCAAGCTCCATTGTATGCGTAATCTGAACAGTTTTTATAGTAACAATAGTCAGTGGATGATTCGAATTCACCAATACAAAGACGCGGTTTGTACGTTTTGTAGAAATAGCAGGTGCCATTGTACATGTAAGGGCATGAGATGTAGTAACAGTGATTACCTAATAATATGCCTCCTCGGGGGCAGTTACCCAAACGATCGACGTTCGATCTGTACTTGTAGCAAGATCCACTGTACACGTAATAGGAACAGTTCGTAGCATAACAGTAGCCACTGTATGATTTGATCCCCCCACCAGTACATGAACCTGTACGTTTGACGTACGTTTTGTAAAAATAACAGGCACCTCGGTAGGTGTAAGGGCATGAGATGTAGTAACAGTGATTACCTAATAATATACCTCCTCGGGGGCAGTTACCAGAACGATCGACGTTCGATCTGTACTTGTAGCAATATTCCTTGTATCCGTAATATGAACAGGTCTTATAGTAACAGTAGCCACTAGTGGGTGAACTAACGCCGCCGATACACGTAGTTCTGGGGTACGATTGGTAAAAATAGCAGTCACCTCGGTAGAGGTAAAGAGGGCATGAAATGTAATAGCAGTGATTACCTGCTAATTTGCCTCCTGCAGAGCAGTTACCCGAAATATCAACGTTCGATCTGTACTTGTAGCAAGATCCATTGTATGCGTAATATGAACAGGTCTTAGAGTAGCAGTAGCCGTCGGATGACTTGACCTGTCCTATTATACACAATCCCCGCTGTCCGACGTACGTTTTGTACAAATAGCAGGTGTCACGATAGGTAAAGTCAGGGCAATAAGTGTAGTAGCAATAATGATCTGACGATCTAACGGCAGTGCAATTGCCTGAACTATTGACGTACTTTCTGTACTCGTAACAAGAACCAGCGTAATTGTAGTGAGAACAGTTCAATTAACAACGTTAATTGACAGGCAAATTGACATACAAACTGAATTCGCTTAGTTTGGCATTAGCAGCGTTTTTCACTTGGTAGTTATGGCGATAACGGTGCTGATGATAATGACGATGAAACGTACCTGCCGAGATGAAAGCGGCGAGTCCGAAGAGCGGGTTGCAGAACCAGAACACGATGCACGCAAAAACAAGATGCCCAGCAGAAGACTGGACGTGTGGCTTTTGAGTCGGCTGAGTTCCAGAGACAAACACGACCTGTTGAACACAACCACAGTATTAGGGCCCTCGCGCACGTACGATAAGATAAGGTGAAATAAAGTAGAACAACCTACAGAACTGTAAAACATTGACAGTCGCCGACTGTCGCCAACAGTCGAGTCGCGTCGTCAGTAATCTGTTTACATCGCGTCGTAGGTGTGAACAGAACTGACGGCGCGGCCCGGCTGTCGCCTATGAAATGAAAGCCGCCGGAGCTGCGGTTTTCACTTCTGTTTATTTTATTTCGGTCGCTTTGCACACACCTTGAGAATAATACAGATGATACAACCTCCTGTTGCTGTGGTAACGCCGCTGGCGGGTCTACAGCAGGCGGCGAGTATGGTGGTGGCGGTGGCTCTGATTCAGCATACGCTGGAAGATCGAACGCTGGCGCTGAAGGCGATGGACGGTCTGCAGGCTCTTCTGTCATGTCGTTTAGTTCTATCGGAGGAGCGGTACTCGAAGCGTCGTCAACGTGTTCCGCCATGTTATCACAGTCTTCCGATCGGTTGTATCTGTTGGCAGAAACAAACGCCCTTCGTTGCTCATACAGACATCAGCAAGTTAAGTGTTTTAAACTTTGTCGAGTTGAATTTCGCAGACAGTTACCCGTCCAAATGCATAGTGACTAATTTATAGCGACCCGACCCAGAGTGACTGTCGACGAAAGACCTCGCGATCATAATTCCAACGTCCTAGCCATCACATTACCAAGCCACTTTAAGCTTAATGGGGTGTTTACATGATCCAGCAAACGCCCAGCAAACTTCCAGCAAATGTATTCAAAATACACGTGAATTGCTGGAAGTTTGCTGAACGACACCCCATAAGCCGTGCTACGGACATACAGCAAACGCAGAGATGCAAACAGCCACGGTCCACAGACATGCTGTCTGACAATAAGGGTCGCTTATAGCTTGCAGCGTCGCAAGCCAGTGGGGGCCTACATTGGTGAATACCCACTTGGGCGTAATTGTACGTCGACACGCGTGATAACTGCGGTGGCTGGTAAACGCAAGGTCACGTCACGGCAATGGCATTCTGTGTAGGCGTCTCTGCTGGCCGGACATAAATATATTATGCTTCGGTGATTTGCTACAATAGACTGGTGACTATTCACATTAGTAATATATGGATTGGTCGGTAACTCGGGTTTTCGCTTCTGGCCCGCCGTAGCGAGAGTCGTCATAGCGAAGGTTTGCAAAAGACCTACCTCCAGCACCAGCATCACTATTACAGCTGTCATTACCACCACCAAGACCACCGCCAGAGCTTATTACTCAATGCGGCAAGTGCAACCGGCTTGTGATCGCTTATGGTTTTGCGGTTTAACATCGACACTTATGACTGACTGAATGACTGACCGTTTTATTGAAATGCAACAAACGTGCATCAACACTGTGTACAACAGTTCAGAAATAGCACCTCGGAGAAATAATAACACGTTTATTCACCACGAAAATAAGACAAATAAACACACGACACGAATATACGGCAAAAAATAAATAATAATAATAAATAATAAAATAAAAATATAACAGTAAAGCTACATACTAAAGACAAAAAGTGTTCTCACATACCACTAGACTACAATCAAAAATAGATTATTCAAATACTTAGTATTAGTCATTACTAAACTAACTTTAACCTGAGCTAATATTGTTGAGAAATAAAGTCTTGAAAATGTTAAAATGACAGCAAGGCAAAACAAAATCATTTTATGACTTTTGACTACGTTACGCAAATTATGATCATATGCAAAAGACGAGTGGGCTAAAATGGCACAATTTTTATACGCCAATAACTTTATCAAATATTAACCTATTTTCAAAACTTTTTTTCCTGAAAATCAAAAAAATTGTAATAATACTGTTACTAAAGATCCCACCACATTTCATGTGTGTCGTTACACTACCTTGTAAAATGTCAGACATTGCACTCAAGCCGGCGACGACACAAACCAATGCGTTATCAACGTTGATGTGTGGCCTCCAAACAGCCCGGACTTAAATCCGGTCGATTGTGCTGTTTTGGGGGAGGGCTTTTAACAGATGGTCTATCAACGTCGACAATTCATCGCAATCAACCAGATGAAGGAGGCGATCGTCACTGAGTGGGGCAAACTGTCGCAGTGTTTGGTTGATCGCGCTATTCGTCAGTGGCGTCGTCGGCTCGAGTGCGTCGTCCAGCAGCAAGGCGGACACATTGAAATTTGATGAAAAAACTGCGAGACGTAGACTAGCAGTTACTGTGGACAATAACTAAGACAATGAACAGATTGTTTCCTGTTGTTAATTTCTTACAGTGTGTTGTTACAGATATCGTCTTGTTTTGATTGTTGTTTCTAAGACACTGTTATTTTACTAGGTAGTGTAGCGACACACTTGAGGTGTGGTGGTATTGTAAGTAACAGTGTTACTACATTTTTTTTAATCAGGACAGTAAAAACTTTTTAAAAAATTGGTTAATATTAGATAAAGGTATTGGCTATAAAATTGTACCAATTTTGGCCCACTCTGTACGCCACGTAGGCCTAAATAAACTGCTCACAGTTTAGTGCTAATATTGTAGCAATAGGTCTACATGTACGTTAGGCTACTGTATAGACAAGACATGATGTCCGACTTACCGTCAACTTGACACACGTTAGCTTCTCGCAAGGTTATGCACAGTCATTATGTCCTAGATCCTTTATAGACCTATCTGCGGTCTTTAGTTATGAGCAATGCTCGCACGACTATGACATGACAATTTATGGCAGTCTATTCATGTGAACATTAACTGTTAAAGCTAGATAATAACATGCTCCAGTGATTTTATTTATGCATATATTTATTATGATAATTTAGTGAGGAGTTGTGCTAATTTCGGCAACATGACGTCATGCCACCCAGGGAGGCAAGGAAGATTATTTTTAACCCTCGCCTGTGATGACGGCCGGTTCGTCAATGTAGCCTATGCTATAGAACTTCTGGCAGAAGCGCGCATTTTTTGCATTGAGCACGTCTGCACAGAACATTTTATTTGACATTTTATGATCATCGTATTCATTGTATTGCATTGTATGTATCGTCGCAATCCAGCCTTTCCACTGCAACACAAATAAACGTTTATTTCGTTTCATTTCTGCATAACTGCATGTAACTATAAAAAATAGAAATATTATTAGATTGTGACCAATCTATTGTACTCCTCGCGCGCATTATTTTCTCCTTTATTCTTTTAAGTGCTTTTCGATCCTTTTAACTTGTATTAGAGACTCGGCGTCAATTTGCGATCGGACTAATATTATACTGGCGTCAAAGTCGTTATTGGAAATTGTATCTCCGTCTATTTGGTACCGTTATAAAATATGACGCCTCAAAGATAATGGGGTCACAACCTTGACTTTTTCGGGTTACGTGACGTCATCGATCACGTGACCTTTCGACTCGCGGTGGTCGACTTCTTATGGGTGGTCCATAGTGACTAATGCGTCTATCTAGCACCGTTATGGAGATATGGCCGTCTGAAGTTCTTCCATGAAGGCTTTTTCAGGAACAGGTCGGTCGTCGGTCGGTCGGTTCTCAATATTACACTAATCTCGTATACTCCTCTTCGCTACGTTCGGAACGTAGCGCGCGAGGAGTAAACTAGACGCTTACATTGTAGGCCTATTTTTTAATAGTTCAGTTAAATATTCTCTGTTTTTAGTTTCTACATATTATGACACAGCCATCGAGCGCATGAGAGATTATTTTGTAGTTAATAATGATAGTGCGCCATGCTATATATCAATGATGCCGTAGTAGCTACAGTCCGACCGCAGCCGGTGTTCCAGTGACGACGGAGTCACGCGGCTTGACAAGAACTGACGGCAGGCGTCCGGACGGACTTACTCTGACTCCTTGGCAAGCCGGTGGAATGTCATGGTAGTCAGCACACTGGCAAACTCGTACGTCCACCTGACATCGCAGTCTGCTGGTGGAGCGGCCGAGGTTGCGGCGAGCAGCCCCAACCCGAAGAATAATTGGGAAAAAATGTAAGAAAGGGAAAAATGACGCAAAATGTAGCGTATTGCGCGTTCCCAAAATTTTTACCCATATTATCATTTCTGTCTCCGGTAAGATCTATTTTGCGGCATAATACGACGATCCATGTGATAAATAAGCTGCAGTTGATTTGATATTTTCGTGGGTTTGTGTGTTAGGCGCCGGCAAACTGTCACGTGTACTTGGACTTCGTCGACTACTTCGGCATCACCGGCCATTCCGATGTATGCAAGGACTTCGTCGAGGTCCGATATAATACCAGTCTTGCGCTTACCGGTGCCAGGTACATCGACTTATTACACTACATTACTACTAGTACTACTAGTACTTCATCGGTATAACTAGTCATTCATTGTAAGGATTTCATTGAGCAGCTAATTATGTTATTGCTGTCAGCGTAGAGTTTACGAGTCAGTAATGACTCACACCAATATAGTTGGACCGCAGTAGCATTTAGCCAGAATGTATAGGACGGTTAGGACCATACCATAATTTTGAGTCATAAATATCAGAATTCGTGCACATCAAATACTTGAATGCATATATTTCTGTGTTAGCCAGTATTTTAACCAATCGTCCGTAAGTAACGGTCGAACTATTGGTATGATTGTTGTCCGTTTGTCTGTCCGTTCGTCCGTCTGTCTTTTAGTCGTCGTCGTCGTCGGCTGTAACAGATGTATTGTGGCTAAGCGTTAAATTGTAGGGAAAAAAATTTTACCCGAATAATTAGCCATGTGCCTTATATTTAAGCATGCAAAATTTCGGCGATTTCTTGCAAGGAGAACACTTTTGAATTTGCGGTTAAATGAGGGGGAGGAAATTCGATGGAAAACTGGCCATATCTCGGAAACGGTGAGAGATAGGGACTAGGTTGCTATTAATCACTAGAAAGTGGCATACTGGCTTTCAAATTACATGAAAATCATTGGTCTTAGATGACCTTACAAGTCAGTACTGCAACAGGAACTGTATAGGCTGTAGCGCGTCTTCTCTTATAGCAAATGTTTTTTTTTGTTGTGAGAAAAAAATGTTCGAAACCTGCGTCCGATATTTTCGTTGGTTATTCACGACTGCAGCTATTTATATCGCCTGGCGAAATGACCACGTACGACGTCTGTTATACTAGCAGTGCTTAGCTTTCGAGAGTGGCGTTCCGTTAACACAGCGAGCACGGAACTATGTCACCTCTGAGAAATTGCTTTCTCTCCGTAATTGAAAGTCGGATTCTGGGTTTCAGACGTAGGCGGTACGGTTGGCTTTTCTTTGAGACAGCTGGGCTTCTTGTTCTTATTTTGCTTTGTACACCCGTGTTATTTGGTATTTTTGCACTTATATGGTGGTTGATGAATAGAGTAGCCTAAATAAATAAAGATCAAAGGTTAAAATGACACAAATTTACCGGCGTGGCCATTCTAGTCTCAGAAGTTTCGCAAAACTAACAGTGCTACTACTTCAACCGTATCTTCGTTGTGCAGGTTTTGTCTGACAGATCCACCGACGCAGACTCTGCGTTCAGACGGCACTGAGATGCTCGTGTTGTTTCGGTCGTACTCTCACAGTCTCACTTGTGACGACGACCAGTTCCCGTGGAAGTGCCATCGCTTCAACATCGGCTTCAAGGCTAAATTCTACACCAGTAAATTTTGCGCTTATCATAATTTTTGCACTGCTCACTTAAACGAACTCTAACTTTAACCATAATGCTGTCTTTGATTTTCCGAACTGAAATGGGCACACCTGTGGTACTTCGGTACAAATTTTAGATTTTTTGCGTTTTTTTGGTTTTCAGTGGCTCTATATTGTTAAAGATGAAATTTGTCGAAGCAGGTTAGCTTCCCAAAAACCTAGCCGCAGTTTTCGACCTTGGAATTCGATTTTTTTACTGTCCGCGGTAGCGACGACAGTATTGTTTTCAGCACCGTCGCTAAATTTTTGCCTCTTTGTTTCTCTGTTACCACGATAACTTGTGGAAACCGCTGCACTTAGCTTAATGAAATTTTGCACGGATATGCATCTCGACAACCGCAGAAGTCTGTTGAAGTTCAAGGTCACAGGTTTAGATTTTTCAATACTTTGCCATTGCGAGATAGGACCCTGTTGCTAATAGCTGCTGCTAGGCACACCTAACTAGGCAGATAGCTACGAGGCCGACGTTGGCGTCATTGCTATAAATATCGCACATGCCACTGCGGCTACCGTGGACAGATTTAGCCTTGTACAAGGCTTGACAGTCTGGTTGGTTCTTCGGCCTTACACTCTATCTATAGTTTCCCCTGCAATGCTTTGCGCGGCTTAGATAAACCACCGCGTGTCTCTACATGTATTGTGTTGACGCGGTGGTAGAATCGTGCGGAGGTTGCGGCAATGAGGTGCCGTCTCCGAAGGCTGGTACTCAACCCGCCTGTCTGCGCCGCTCACCCTACCACTGCCCGCAGACCTGGACAGAGAAAGTCAACATCGCCTGTCCGGCATGGTGGAAAGCCGACAGCTGCGGAACCAGGTAGGCCGAAAAATTCTTGTGCTTTCAGTTCTTGGAAAAAAAATCTGCGTGTCTAAATTTTTTATGGGACCCCGCAAAAATATTACTGCAGTTTCTAGTTTGCTTTCAAAGTTTTGTTGAAAAAACTGTTTGCGTCTACTCTGTAAAGCTGTGGTAGAGCCTATTTTCACTTTCGCGGTGACTATTCGTCCGGCAGTTGTAAAAATAGCCTGTAGGCTATTTTTACAAGTTAAACAATAGCAGAAATAAAAGGGCCCAGGTAATAGAAGTATCAGAAGCAGTACATACTAATTTACTAAACTAGCATGTTATAAATAACTTGATTAGGTAATTATAGACTAGCCTAATCATCAGGTGATAAGATCAGTAATGCTGACTCGTTTTATAAAAAAAATCACGGATTGAAACGGTAACCGTATTCGATGAAAAAAGCGATCGACTTTTAAAAAGCAAGACACGTCGATGAACTGAGACGAAGGATTTTTAGGAGTTTAGCTTTAAGCTTTAGTTGAAATATAATGTTTTCATTAAAATAATTTGTTGGCGTCATATCGTTTCTGCTTATCGGAATAGTCAGTAATTGACTGTGTTGTTACATAAATCTGTGAAAAGCTGAGTTTTGTTGTGTTTTGTGCGGCGAATTATACAGAACGGTGAATAAAATTCGTTATGAAACGTGCTATCGTGATCAACCGTTCTGCTGTAAGCCGTACCGCCTGCAAGCCGGGCAGTGCGTCGCCACTGGTAAGTATAGTGTCTGGAATTTCGTGCCGTATAGCTTTTCACAGAAACCTGTGAAACTGTGAAGCTGTGAAACGTTACCTGCCATATGGGTTTACTCAGTTACCTGCCACCCGACGCAAGTGAATGCGCTCAACCTAAACCAAGCAAGACTACAGGATTTATATTCCCACACCCGGAAGAACGGAGGGCTGAGTTGGCCTGGATGATTGGTCTACGATGGTTTACCTGTCCACAAATTTAAGAGTCACCCATCCAAGGGACCGGCGTTGAGCAACTATATTGATCGAGACCATTTAAAACGCTATCCAAATTATTCTTTCAGGAAGTCACCCACAACGTATTACTTGCTGTTTGATTTCTGCAGTGTAGCAGTAGAAACGACAGCGTCATGGCGTCATGGCGTCATGACGTTATTAAAAACAAAAAGTAGGCAAAAGACAGGAAGTTGCTGTTTTCCGAGAGACAGCAGTAAATTTTTGACAAAAAACATGGCTGCTTAAAATTTAATTTTTTTTCTTCGATTTTTTTAAAATGGGGAATTTTATCTTCGAATTTTGTATTTTTGAAAGAAAATTTTTCAACAAAATTTTTCTGACTAAAATTTCGGGGAGGAGAAAAGCAATCACCCCTTCCCCTGCTTTTCGTGCCACGATGCCATTGAGTAGAAGTTCGAACTAATAGCCGCAGGTGGGGGGAATGTGTCGTCGTTTCAGTGAACTTGCGGACAGACGCTGACAACGCGATCGTCGTCAGAAAGCTGCAGTCGAAGGCGTCATCTAGTGGCGGCGGTGGTCGCGTGTTGCTGCCGCTGAGACGAGGGCTGAAGCGCCTGCCGCCGGTTTCTAAGCAGATCTCACGACAACTGCCCCCTAGACCATTGAGGTTATATTATTATTGGTATTAGATATCGTTGCACGCAGACCTCCTCTACACAGGTCAGTAACTGCTCAGTTAAACCACATTCAGCTTTCACTGGTACCGTTTTCACAACTTTTGGCTGCTGTCGTACTAAATGCTATCTGAATGTGGTTTAAGTACGATACCGCATGTTTGGAGTGGTATAATCCTGTACCACTCAGCACAGTTAGCAGTTTGATATCTAGTACAAACGTATCGACAATGTGCGCCAATGGCAGAAACACCTATCTGTTCACGGGGGGCGCAAATTTTGTGGTTGCGAATCGCTGAAAACGTTGCGAAAATAAGATCTAGGATCTGAGCTTTGAGGAGACAGAACAGCGTTAAGATTTTAATAAGTTATGTAGATTTATTGTTAAGATTTTGTTTGTTATTTTACGTTATAGTCAAGTTCGTTTCTCGGTGTATGTATTCTGTATAATTGTTAGGCTATTTTATGCTGAACAAGAAATACGTTTTGTGGAACGAGGTATCTGTCCCATTGCCACGCTATATAGCCTAGCAGCTGCGTTTCAGCGTTTAACGCTCTTGTGAGCCTGCAGCCAATTTTGTCTTTGAAGTAAGTAAGTAAGTAAGTAAGTAAATTTAATTTATAAAGCGCACAATGTCCGCGAGAAACTCACTGAATCTGAGGCGCTGAGGTAAAATAAAAACGGTTGGTTGCCATGACAACAGGGGTCTTCAGGGGAAAATTTAAATGACACCGTCGGATAGCCCAGACCCGAAAATATGGGGGCAGGTGCAAACAGCGCGCAATTTTTACGGAGACCGAGTTATACCGCTTTGAAATCTCCATTGGCTGTAATGCAAAATTTTGCAAATTTTGAATGGTTGCTATGACAACAGGGGTCGATAGGGAGTAAATTTAAATAACACCCTTAGATTTCCCGATCCCGAAAATAGAGGGCTAGGTAAACACATCGCGCAATTATCTTTTACGAGGACCGAGTTATACCATTTTCAAGTCTCCATGGGCCGCAATGCAGATTTTTTTAAAAATTGGGGTAAAATAGGGGAAAAGTTATCAGACTTTTATCCCAAACAAATTCGATCTTACTTTTCGGTCCCCGAATCACTATGCAAAATTTCATCAAAATTGAATCAAAATTGCGGCCGTATGAGTGTTTACAGACAGACTGACTGTGTGATATGAGTTATTTTATAATCTGTCCCATGCTATGCTTTAAAGACAGGTGAATGTAATTCTATAGTGTAAATGTGTGTACAGTAATCGAGCGGTTGTCAAGGGTGCAGCGCGGCTACCCCAGCAGTACCTGTGGACGCAGTGGTCCGCCTGGAGCAACTGTTCTCGCTCGTGTGGCGGCGGAGTTTCCGTCAGAACACGGCGATGCTTCGTCCGAGGAACGTGCGGGTAATTTACAGTCTTTCGTTACTAGTCAGAGCCATGCGCTGCTGGATTAAGTAAACGCGTACCGCGGCTCCAGACAGTGCTGGAACACGCTTAGACCACACACAGACCGCATAAACTACACCGTCGTTTGTTGTATGACGTACGACTGCAGCAGAAAGTTGTGAAAACAGTACCAGTGTAAGGTGAGTGTGGTTTCGTTACAATTTACAATTAGGGTAGTGGTCTGTCATTGTTGCTTATCGTGCTTTAGTTTTTCGCCTGTTTGTTTCTCTGGTAGCCTATACGAACGGAACTCTTAGCTCTGACACTAGAAACGCAGCAAAACCGAAAATGGTGTAAAAGTATCCGAGGGCAAGCGTAACCGCTGCGCGCCAATTTTCAGTTCAAAACGTCGAAGATCAAGCGGACGGCCGAACAACTTGTTGGGACCGGGTCAGCATCATCTTCTAGTTAACATTGGATTGTTTATTAATTTAGTTGCAGAATTTAAGGTGAAATTTGTTTAAGTATCGTTTATGATTTTGTGAATATGTAATTTTTTTTGTTGCATTTGTACAGTAATAACAACATTCAGGTAGACAGGAAGCCCTGTGCGACTCTGGCTTGCTTTGACAAGTGTCCCGTTCAAAAACACATTCTCTGCGACTTGTGGGCTACGTGCGTCAAGTGAGTAGCGACCTCTGCCGAATCAGATTGAAACACATAAATAATGTTTATGGTAATTAATGCTAAAAAAACTACACCAAGTTCGTATAAACTATGTAAAGTGATACGGCGTTTAGACATATAAAACTGCAAAGGTTACTTTTTTTCATCGCAAAATTCAAACTTCACCCTTACAGACAGTGTATAACGGTGATGATTGACATCGCGCGGTGTCTTGCGATAGCACGGCTTTGTTGTGAACATAGATATTTGCTCATTCACTGTTTCGAAACTGATTAGCCTTGATCATCGCATTGAAAGTGCAGTCGCGTTGAACTCGTATTTGAACGGGGCGCTGAATTTGCAAAGAATGGAATTTGCAAGGAAATCAACAATTGGAATTTGCAGGAAACCAAATTTACCAAAAAAGAAATTTGCAAGGAACGGAATTAGCAAGGAACGGGAGAGGGTGGGTGGAATTTGCAAGAAATGGACTTTACAAAAGATGCGTATGCCTATAGCCTAAACGGACTATGTTTGTCTATCACAGTTGCGTAGAAAGTGTAGCGACGGTATTGAAATAAGGTGGACAAAACTATAGTCATTTAGGTCAAGTTTCTTTTTGATGTCGCGTGCCAAAAATTATCAAAATTAACCAATGTTTTACGAAATTTAAAAAAAAAATGGCGCGTATTTTTTTTGAGACGCGGTGTATATCATCTGAGTGTGATTGTATTGTTTTAACATTTGAGATTAAGTGTACTTGACGATTTAAACATTATAAATTAGCTGAAGATGTCCACATAAAGATGTGTAACTTTTACTTGTAAGATGGTTTCCTTGCAAGATCCGTACCTTGCAAATTTTATTCCTTGCAAATTCCGTTTCTTGCAAATTTTATTTCTTGCAATTTTCTTTCTTTGCAGATTTAATTTTATCTTTCCTTGCATTTTCTGTTCTTTGCAAATTCCACACTTCGCCAAAATCGACTATTTTTCTTTCATTTTTTCTTGCAAATTCCATTTGTTGCAAGGTGAGGCGATCTATTTAACCAGTTGTATAGATGTTGTCGATACGTTACGTTAACTTCTGTCATGTGCACGGTGTGAAAAGTGGAAAAATAAACGTTTTTACTTTATTTCAAGTCACGCTGTAAGCTTAGATTCTAGGTTATGAATACTGATTGGGTTAAGATGTTTGGTCCTGTCGTACGTGTTATCTGTCGTATGTCAGGACGGTGATGGAGAAATGCAACGCACGCTGTTACGACGGCTACACGCTCGATCAGAACAGATGTGTCTTAAACACCGTCGTCTGATCATCATCGTCAACTCAGCCTTCTACCCTCAGCGGGCTGGAAGTGATGTGAGCAGTGGCCGGCGATTATAATCTGTTGCATTAAGACACTTGCGTCTTATGCACGGTCGTGTGAACACCATCGTTCGCCATCTTGCTGCGATGACGACTAGTCGACTGCTCACGGATGGATGGCCAGGCCGAGTTACAGTCACGTGACCACGACTAGACCACGTGATGCCAGAGAGAAAACGCTGCGTGCCATTCTCGCGCTCCCGCTCTTCAGCGCTGCCAGTATAATGATAGCAAAAATGTTTTCGATTGTGACTAATCTAGGTCTATTGTTAATAAATACTCTTCAGTTCCTCTAAAGCTGCTACATGTATGTCATTCTTGTCCTTGCAAAATTAGATCCAAACACAAAGTAGATCAGACAGTTGGTTGCAGTGGTTGGAATTCTGAAATTTGAATTAATTTGTTCCAGAAGTTGGCATTTGGTTTCACCGCCGTTCGATCCGCCGACCATGGAAGTCCTACCCTAGAACAAAACATTAAGTGAATCGGATGATCTGTTGCTGAAATAGGGCCGTTTAAAATTTTCCGAGATCAGTCGATCGGTCAGTCCTCGATATTCATTATACTGATGTCACAGTCTACTTCAGGAACACAGCGCTTGACGATAAAAACGATTTTCAGAACGAAACAGCGATCAGCATTATAAAAAGCAAGAATCAGCAATGCATTTAGTCAACTTGTGTTGTAAAACGCGTCACGTTTTTTCTTCAGAATTTACAAACATTAAAAAATGCGATAATGAGCGTTTTCCAATATTTCTGCTTTTTCCTTTCCAAACATTTTGTTACATCTCTTGTTAAATGCAACCCCGCTTTGATAGAGATCGTAGCATGTGAATTAGGCCTATTATTTACTTGCACATTACAAGTGCAACAACGAGTGCAACATGCAACATTACATTAACCAGATTACATGTCCGTAACCGACTACTCTATGATTTGTTCGGTATCCAAGTAAAATGAGGCAATTGCGTAAACCTACGAGTAATTATTGCGATGTAGACATAACTTCAATCACAACACGACTACGACTTTGTATTCAAGATGAATGTAAATTGAATTGTAGCGTAAAATATTGTTCACTTTTCTTTTTGGTGGATAAATCCGATTCAGCGTTTCTGGTTAGTTTTGCTTTTCAAAATTTTCAAACGTTACATGACAGATTCAGATGCGTTTTTTTATCTAGAGATGGTGCATGTATAGTACAAACTTGTGTTTTAGTATATACCCCAGTCATAGTGCACAGTATCTTGTACATAAGGCACATTGTCAATAAATGTTGTATGTAAATTTGCCTTACTGACAGTACATGTGCATCATTTAGCTTTTCCGAAAAAATAACATAACATCAGAATTTTTCCTAAATTTTTCCAGAATAATTTGTGAAAATATCGGAAAAGTTACTATAGGCCTAATTATACTGATGACAAAGACCCAACAGATCATAACAGAATGACACGCAGTATAAGAATTTCTCGACTACTCATTTCTAACACATGTAATGCGTGATTGCAGTGAACAAATTTCGTATTACAAACAAATTGACCATTATAACGATTACTAGTGTGATAATATGTTAACTGTGTCGTGTAACTGCACGGTATTTATTGGTAAGACTTGGTAAATTTTCAGAAATTTCGACTAATTTGAAAAAAAATGGCTTCATTTTTTGGCAAATTGCAGTTTTTTAGAAAATTTTTCTGAAAAAGATTTTGGAAATTTTCGAAAATATTTTAACTCATCGCTAATTGCATACATGGATGAAGGAATGGCGCCACTGAAGGCGTGAGTTGGGTCTGGGACGCCGTGCCCCCTCCCATTGGTTCTAAGGACAAAGTCATATAGTTGAAGTTTGAAGCACGAAGTTCATTGCTCCATAGCAGGCGGCGCGAGTTTCTAAGCAAATTTTTTCAAACCTAACGACAAAATACGCGGTCGCTTTGACGGTAAAAATTTATTTTCATTTAGTCACAATGTTTTACGCATATACAAGTTGGCCAAAAAATGACCCGACTTGTTTTTGTCAGAACTTCATCAAATCTCCACCAAATTTGATAATGTTTGGCACACAGATAGCCAAGACAATAGAATTATGTAAGGTAGACTGTACACTTATTGTCTACTTTACGTAATTTATGTCACCACACTACCGTGTGAAAAGCAGATGCTGAGTTGTTGTGTCCGTAAAAGTTCTAACGACTGAATAAAGCACACAATGAACTAAAATGTGATTAATCTAGCGGAATTATAAAGTCGGGTGACAACTTGCTTCCAAATTATCAGAATTTACGCCCAAAGTGTACACAATGGCTTAGACGTGATGCTACGACTGATAGCGGCATTAACAATCAGCTTATCAACATCAAATCACTCATTCGTGGATTGAATGTGTTTTGACCTCATCAGTCAGCTATTTTTATTGTCTGCTATTTTCAGTGTAAAACACTTAATACCACAAAATTATTAAATTACATGTACATGGCGCCCTGTGTGGAATTGGTAATGAAAAGTGAGCAATTTGATACTGATAATCACCCCGTAATGCGACAATTTAAAGCATCTCCTTTTTACACGGTAGTGCATTGACATAAATTGCATGAGGTGGACAATGGGTACATCTTACATAATTCTATTGTGTTGGCTATCCGTGTGCCAAAAATTATCAAATTTGGTGGAGGTTTGACAAAGTTCTGACAAAAACAAGTTGGGTCATTTTTGGCCCACCCTGTAGTAATTAAATGCTAAGGCCAAAGCAATGGCATTACACTGGTATTATCATCTAATCAGTTGCTTGCTCTACACCGTGGGCCATAAAAACGTGGCATTTTACTTTTGTCCATATCTTCGCCAACTATTGACTGATTTTTAAAATTCTTTCACTGGCACATTCTGCAGACAATTTGCAATAATGCGATTATTATAAATCCCGCCACACGGCAAAGGCGTCTCTACACTACCTTGTGAAATATTAATGCAAGAAAAACTAGCAATCATAGACAACAAGCGTGTTGGTAAACGAAATACACTTCCAGCCAAAAATGCATTGAATGATCTGCGTGATGCTAGACTTTGTTAGATCTGTGTCTTTGGATATCTGGCGTATTGAACGATATGTTTGCTTCTGGCCTTTGTTGTTTAGCAAGCCTACCATTTCATTCGCAGTGATCACGTTCTCTTCAGTACGTGTATGCTTCACTCTGTCGGTCTCACGCCTTTGGTCAGTGCTGCATGTTTCCTAAATTTCTGTTAATAACATTTCCACTCTTCTCCCACTGCAGTTTATCTTTAAAAATTCTGCCAGTTTTCTCCAAAAACTGTATTTTTGAACCGGTACAAATTTTTTATCAGAGCTTTGTCTCCACTGCTAAATGGCACATTACATCACCGGCATATCGTCAGTATATTAAAAATTATTATTTACGACAATATCACCTGCTTTTGTTTACAAACATCAGAAATATATGTAACAATTGAACATAATTTAATTTTTGTATAAAAATTGATAAAAATTGTTTCAGAAGATGATTTTTTGCATACATATTATGAGTATAGTGATTTTAGTAATTTTTGAAAATTTTTGTTTCACATGGTAGTGTAGCAACGCAATTAGAGTGTGGTGGGATATTTAACAACCAATTTATTGCTAATTGTCCACAGTATGCGCCAGTGAAAGAATTTTAAAAAAATGGTTGATATTGGCGAAAATAATGCACAAAAGTAAAGTGCCATGTTTTTGGCCCACCCTGTAATGTCTCAGTAACACGGTGCAGATCTAAATATCGTTCACTACGAATTCTGCATTTCACAAGGTAGTGTAGCAGCAGTATTAGGGTGAGGTGAGCAAAACTGTAGTCATTTAGGCTTACGTTTATTTTCTCTATAATGTTGCATGCAAAAATTATTGAGATCGGCCAATGTTTTACGAAGTTTGAAAATAACACTGGCACAGTTTTTTTTGTGACAAGGCGTACTTTATAATGTTTACAACGATAGCCAGGGCAGTACTATATGTTTCTCCGCCAGTCTTAACTCAGTATGATATTATTGCACAGATCTGTTATCTACTGCAGCGACTCGGTAAAATGAGTACAGTATTAGCACAATGATAATAATTATGCGCAAGGACGTCTGAGTTACTGGTGGTCTCAACACAGCAGGCGCATTGTATTGTACGTATTAATAATTTGTCTGTCTGGGTGCTTTCTAATACATCAATACCCCTCAGCCGATAGTAAAGGTGAGTATGCTATATCTTGAGTCAGTATACGCTACTGCGTATAGTAGTCTCACGTCTCACTGTTCAACTTCAATATACTAAGGTCTGTATAATTTTATTCCCCTAAATTTTCTCTAACGCCTTATACCGCCCGGCGGCCTCGCGTTGGTCTCTGCGCCAAATTTCTAGTTATGCTTTGAATTATTCTTGCGTTAAATGAGTTTTTTTACCTAGTCTTTATCAAGATTAGTCTAGTTTAATGTCATGGATTATAAATCGGAATGGAAATAAGCAACAATTTTACGCTATTTAGCATCTGAAATACCAAATACCAGCTGGCTATAGCCGACTCTAGAATGTCTCATTTACCTGTATCGGGTGCATGGCAGGTACTGGGTGACTAATTCCATATGGCACGTGACGTACGTAGGGCTTAGTTCTGCGATGTGTTTCCCATAAAAAGCTATACGAAAATCTTTATTCATAATAGTTACATCCCTTTAATCTTTTAAACTCTTTTTGTGCTTGACGTACTACGCTGCTGTTAATATTAGTAGGCAGAAAGGCCTCCCACAACAAACTGCTTTGTTGTTTCGAGATCCTGGGATTGCAATCGTTCGTTACTGTAGACTGTTCAAAGTCTTGATATCGCTGGTGAAAATGTTTAAGATCCGTAGTTCAATGAACAAGCTGATTCTGTGATCGAGTAACTGACTATCTATTAGCCAATGGCGGGTACTATCAAGTCGAAGATAAAGTCACGTTCGCCGTTGCCATGGAGATCAGCGTCACTGGGGAGTGGGCATCACCACCATCGACCGCAGGCTGCAGGGTCTGGGGCAGCTGGCGGGGCTACGGCTGGTCATTCAACCACTACTCATTCATCATACAGGAGCAGCAGCGTAAAGGAACCGCCGCACAGCGAACAACAGTGTATCATCATTATTTACTGTCTATCAATCATCTATTGTTAGATTTGAGACTAAATTTCTGGACATCATTGCTTAACATTGTGTTATGATTCGCTATTGTATGATAGTCACCGTTATAAAAACCACGAAAGTTGCAATTGATATTTTTTTCATTATTGTGCATTGTATGTATATTTTGTATTTTAATTCATTTTTGATTTGTGTTTATATGCATTATTGTTTATCGACCTTTATCTACTAGTGATTGCTAATAAAAGATTATTATTGTTACGAAACCGTCCTAATAAACTGTATTATGGGTCTTACAAGTCCGTCTGTCCATCCATTCATACGTCTGATATTCTATAAACATTTTTTGACAAACGTCAACAATAGGTTGTAATATTTGTTTTTCGGGGTCGGTAAATTTTATACGTTTTAGTAAAAATAAACTAGGTTTATATCTGATAATGTGTAGCAAAAATTGAGCAAATAAACGTAAATTTGTTACAATTATGTATAGCAAATGGACGCAGTGTACGTTGAGTGTGATCGATTACTTCCAGTATTTTGTCATGAATTAGTAATCTTTCGTGTACAAAATAAGGTTAACAGTCAAGCATGAACTGCCTATTTACAGGGAAAACGATTATCGCCAGCGCTGCGGCGCAGTTTGACAAGCAGTGGTCATCATCAAAGGTAGACACAGTTTTTTTTCGTCCATGCTCATGATGTTTATTATCATGTTTGTTGACTAAAGTATATTTTATTTATTTATTTTATCGCTTATTGGCAGTTGCTGGTTTCCTTTTCGTGATTCGCGTTCACTGAAAGAAAATGTCACACAGTTCAGTTTTTAGCTGAGCGTACTTGAGTAACGGTCGAGTTATTGGCATGGTTGCCGTACGTCCGTTTGTCTGTCTATCTGTAACGGATGTACCCTGGCTAACGGTCTTAAAAGAAAACTTTTACACAAATAATTAGCCATGTATGTTAAACTGGGGCATGCAAAACTTCAGCGATCTATAGTGCAAAAGTAACATTTTTAAATTGGGTATTAAATAAAGGAAAAGTAGGAAATTCAAAGGAAAACTGGCCATATCTCAAAAACGGTGAGAGACACGGCTGAGGTTACTATTAATCACTAATAGGAAGAGGCATATGCCTTTTCAGATAAAATGAAAATAAAGGACCTTGGATGACCTTGAAGGTCACTGACAACCAGTACGGTCGGCTATCTTAGTGGCAGCTGGGTTTCTTGTTTTTAAATGCCTCTCCGTCTGTTTGTTTTCCAGTCCGTCTGTTCGTCTGTTTTGCGTGCGGGCTCAAAACTCGAGTCTAAAAGGCACAGAAAACATAAATTGATTTAAACATTCTTTAGATCAGGATTTACCGATTGTCGGCATAAATCTCAAAGGTGAGAGTTAGGGGGTTAGGTTGCACAGATGCAAGCGGACGGCCGCACGATGCCAGCATTGGACTGACATATTTTCTGGTCTGCTGCCAACCTTTACTCCGTAGAGCTAACGTTTGCGTTTAATTCAGGTTTTTTGATGGCCACGCCCCCTGCGCACAACGGAGTAACCCCATAGCTGGTCTGATGCGCTGTTATTGCAGAGTAAGTCGAAAGGGTCTTTGGATGACTTCAAGCTGATACGAACAGTTGGTGTTGGATCGTTTGCACGAGTTATACTGGCCAGGCATGAGAAAGATCTCCAGTACTACGCCATCAAAGTACTCAACAAAGCCAAGGTAGGCTACTGCTTTGTACACTGCTGTTACATTATGATAGTGCATTTTGGCTCGCGACTGTTATAAGCGACTTTTATTGTCAGGCACCGTGTCTGTATTCGACTCGGCCTGCGTGCGACAGTGTCTGTCTCTCTGTCTGTTTACAGCAGCTCGGCTATTGTACACTGTGTCTGGAAAAAAAGTAACGCCCTAGACATCGTACAATAAAAATGTTAAATCTAAACGAATTTAACTAAACTTTCAAACGAGTAATTCCTGATAAATTACTGAAAAGATCACCAAATTTCGTTCAAAAATATTATTTTAGAGCGGAGTTATTAATTGTTGAATATCGATAACAAAATATCTCCGTTACCAATATGGCGTTATATACATGTAAGTAAACCCCGCGGTTACTATACAATTTTGTAACTTCAACAAAAAACACCCGATTTAGCAAATTATGCGTCAATAATGTGCCATACATTGGCAATCAAAATGCCAAATTTCAGTTAAATCCGCTAAGGCGAACAATAGTTACAGTGGTTTATGTGAGGTGATCGCAAAACACTTCACTTTCAGGTTTTTGTGGATTACGGCAGACACAAAAGACCTGAAACTGAAGTGTTTCGGGGTGATCTCACAAAAGTTGCTGTAACTGTTGTTTGCTTTGGCAGATTTACTTGAAATTTTGTAGTTTGATTGCCAATAAATAATACATTGTGGATGCTGAATTTTGCCAGAATCGGGTGTTTTTTGTTGGTGTTACGAAAATGTACATTAACCGCAGGGTTTACTTATGTAACGCCATATTGGTAACGGTGATATTTTGTTATCGATATCCAACAATTTGTAACTCCGCTCAGAAATAATATTTTAAAACGAAATTTGGCGATCTCTTTATCAATTTACTGAGAATTGATCGTGCGAAATTTTATTTAAATCTGTTCAGATTTGACATTTTTACTTACGATGTCTAGGGGTTACTTTTTCGGACACAGTGTACGTCGCCTACCAGTTTGTTATTTTTATTGGTTGATTTACTGATAAGAGATTGATTTTAAGCATGTTTGACTTGATTTATCACATCCGTAAAAGCAAAGCAAAAAAGCGGTTGTGTTTTTAGTTAGCTGGTTTATACCAAGACACTTTAAACAGACGGATTAAAAACTTGTTTGCTTGATCGTGTAAACGGGGTTTAACTGACAGGACAACGCAAACTTGTTATGCTTTATAACATTTATAGCACGATTATGCATTGTTTTGAGGTCGGATGTTGTTACGTGCGTCTTTTTGTTTTACGTATAGCCATGGCTTAACCTGAAATTTCGAAAATTTAGGCTTATATCAGTTAGCAACGACGTCGTGGGTTAAAAAAGTTGAGAAACAATTATTGCATTTATCAACCTGCAGCTGCAGTTTTTGACAGAGGAGGTATGGGTGCACAGAATTTTAATTTTGCTCTAAATTCCTCTCCATTCCAATTGGGGCTTCTAGACCCAAATTCAGTATTTATGAACAAAAATTTTTCTACAATAGAAATTTACCGACAGGCTATTTTTTTTTTTGGGGGGGGGGAGGAGCAGCTGCTCCCCATGCTTTTCTCTTCTTTGCTAAGACGCCACTGGCAGTCAGGGAAACGCGGAGTTGGACAGAAAATGATGTGTTGTATGAAATGAACGCAGATTGTACGGAAAGAAAATGTTAAACAAGTTTTACGCGAGAAGAAGATTCTCCAAGCCGCATCTTTTCCCTTCATCGCATCATTAACTTACACGTTCAAGGTTAGTAATAACCAGTTTGAGCACACGTTTTAGTAAGGCACAATAGAAACGATTAAATAATCGAGTGTTGCGGAAAAGTTTTGTGGATTTATATTAGTAATAATATACTGCTATTATCTCTAATGATTTTAAACAATTTTTAACGCGCCGTAAGATGACGAAAGTTCAGTACAAAGTGCGAGACGTAGGCCTAAATATAGACAGAAAAGAAGATTTCTAAAATGTCATCAGTGTTAAAATGTAGACTGATTATCCGTAAACGCTGGCGATGTGCTAGATATGGCTTTACGATAGGGCTAGACTTGTATACAGCAATAAATTTTTTTGTCCAAAACATAACTTAAGCGGCATATGACGTTGATGTAATATTACAGAGCAACAAATCAGGCTAATAGATAGACGTAACTTACAAGGTCTCTATTTCTCGCAATTCTATAGTGTCTATTGTTTATTGTTTACTAATAGTTTACGATGACATGAGCAGAATATAATGATGAACTTGTCTGTTCATTACGTATGAGACGATCGAACTGTAGCCCACTTTATGTAATACCCCGTTTACACGATCAAGCAATCATCAAGCAAACATCTAGCAAACATTAAGAAGACATCGAACAGACATCGAGCAAACGTCGAGCCAACATCGATCAAACATCGAGCAATTAGAGCACACGTCGTGCACGTATATTTTGATTGCATTTGCTGGATATTTGCTCGATGATTGCTCGATGTTTGCTTGATCGTGTAAACGGGGTTTAACTGACAGGACAACGCAAACTTGTACATGGCGCTCGAATACGTCAACGGCGGCGAGCTGTTCAGCTATATGCGACGAACCGGAAAATTGAGGTAATTATATGCAGAATTATCACGGCAATTATTAGCCTACTATTTATATATACAGTTTACAGTTACGTAGGCTTATTTATCGCACGAGCAAAGCTTTGTTGATGCCCAAATAAGAAGCCAAATATTGGTCTACAAAGTGTGTCAATAAAAGCAATCCTATAGAGAATTTTATATCTCCAGAATTGCAGCAGATTGTTTTATCAAATTTACGCAATTTACAGAAGAAATTTAAACCAAATATTTTGCAAACTGCGTCACAATACTTGGTTTAATTTTGCAGTTATAACTATTTACAGGTAAAAAATGGTTTTGCAAAATTAACACGTAAATAGACTGCGATTCTGACTTTAAAATAATAGTGCTGATATTTGATACGTATTAATTTACTGTTTACATGCTAAAAGTTTTTGAATAATGATGTCATTTTTGACGTTATCGTCATATAGTTTTTTCATCAATTTATTGTTACATTTTTCGTTTTTTTCGTTTTTGCTGTTTAGTAATGTTTCTATTGTGTGTAAATCTACGCACAGTGAGTCAAGTAGTCGGTTCTACATAGCGCAGCTGGTTCTCGTGTTAGAATATCTGCACAACGTCGACGTGCTGTACAGGGATCTAAAGCCAGAGAACCTTCTGGTCGATTCAGACGGCTACCTCAAAGTACAGTAGCATCTGTAACGTAGCTGGGCCTACTCGAACTAATCGATCTAGAAAACGAATACATATTCGTATTCGTACTAGTACAATTAACCATATCAGCATGTACGGATTACGTCTGCTGTCAACTGAAAAAAACGTTTCATATTAAATACGGATAAAACTAGTCATAAACTCACAAACTTCGGGAAATTTTGATCATATATTTTATACTGACTGTAAGTTTAACGTTTTGTGGCGTCTTGTATTTTCAAGTTGTGCATCGGATAATTAATGATTAACTAATAGATTGATTCGTCGATTCGTTGTTTTTCGGTAAATAAGAAAAACTTAAACTTAGTCGCGATGACGACAGTGATGATGCTTAATGTAATGTTTGTATTGTAGGTCTATGTGCAGTCGTGGCAGCGGGGATCTCTTCTTTTGAATTTTTACCTGTGAATATCATTTTTCCAAACGTCAATACTTTTGGCTGAAAATCCTCCATTCTCGGAAAATATAAGAGCAAAATTAAAATTTTGAGCATCCATATTTTTGTCGGAAATGTCTGCCTGCCCTCAAAGGCCTTGACATTTTCAACCCTCCCTGCTGCTTCCCATATGAGTGAATGACAGTGACTGAGTACGAATACTTATATTCGGCGCACTTGAGTAAAAAAGTCACAATGCGCCGCAACCTAAACGAACAGATACGCATTCAGTAGCCGCCTATAATGTTTAAAAGTAATGCCTTTCAGTCGGATCTCAATCGACAGGCTGTTCCATAAAAGCGGTCCGCTAAGCAATCCGCTGCGTGTTTGTTGTCAGTTGGTCGATTTCGGTTTCGCTAAGCGGACTCGCAATCGCACTTACACCATGTGCGGCACTCCCGAATACCTGGCGCCTGAGATCATTCGCGCTAAGGTACGTCGCAATTTACACCTGTTTTTAAATAGCTTACCTTGCACACCGCGTGATGCACAATGTTAGTCCGCAATGGATAAGACTCCAGCAAAAAAAGATTATTTACTCGTGTGAGACAGGAATGCAGGAACAATTAGAACCAGAAGCAATCAGACATCTCAAAACTTTCCCGAGAACTGCTTTGGCCACCTGGCGATTAGAAAAGTTTTAATACAGCGCTGCCTAATAGTATAATTCAGAATCCACAGTAGTATCCGTGTCGTCGCAAAAACCGAATCATTTCTTCCTTGGGCCATGCCCACACCTCTGCAGAATTTCATCACAATCCGTGTATATTTGAGCATTCTAGCTGGCTAAAATCGACCGACGCAAAAATGCCGTTGCTGTTATATTTTTGTTTCACGATAATGCGTGGACGAACAGCTAAAATCGCGACGAAAAAAACTAGACAAAATGGCGTGACAGTACCATTGTTTTATATTATGTTAATTTGAACTTGATTAACTGAGTATTGTAAGAATGTATCTCAGTAAAACTTTCAGTTAGTTAGTTTATGCGATATTTCTTACTGTACTACTCAGGGTTACGGTCGTTCGGTGGATTGGTGGGCTCTTGGTGTTCTCTTGTACGAAATGAACGCCGGATGTACGCCGTTCAAAGCAGATGAGGAATCAAAACTCTACGCGCAAATCATCGTTGGAAAGGTTTTTGTTTACTTGCATTTTATTTATTCGACATTAAAAAAAATAAACATCGTATCATACAGACTGAACATGTAAGTAAAACAAGGGCCCAATGTTATTGGGCACTTGGTGGCATCGCTATGACTCTCAGTCGATCTGGCCGATAGCAGTGCAAATTTTGACTTGGGTTTAACTTCGAAATTTGCTATTTTTTATTGGAGCTGGGACCTCTATCTAATGCAAAATAATTATGGCCACTGCGTTTATTTTTAACGGCGTTAGTTTTTTTCGTTCGTTAACTCATTAATTGAAAATTTCTGAAGTTTAAAGCGTGAGCCATGCCGGCGACGGAGTTAAAGCGTGTAAGTCATTGTGTCCGTCTTAATAGACTTTTTCCGTTCGTATGCCCGTTCGTCGGTTCCGTATGGGCTTCTAGTGCAATAACAGCAAGGCGCAGAAGAAAAACAAATTGGTGTGAGTGTTCTGTAGGACAGTAGTAACCGGTGTTTCAATCTTTAGCTCAAAATGTCAAGGTCGGGGCTAGGGTTATGCACAATGGGATGTACAACTAGGTGGACGGCCGCACAATATATCGGCACTGGACCGACGTATTTGTCCAATAAGCTTCAGAGTAACAGCCTATTAAAAGCCGTTCTGGCAGTAATGTGCTATATAAATTGAAGATTCACTTACTTACTTAATAACTACTCTGCTCGTGATGATTTGTGAGTTTAGTTAATCATGTGAGTTTACAACTGCAACTAGGCCTGTTTCACAATAAAAGATTACTCAGGTTACTGGCCAGCGTTGCTTATTGTTACCGTTGTTATTATTATGAACTATTATTAATTAATTAATTAATTAATTAATGCTGTCGAGTGTAGTTTATCTGTCCGGCACACATGAGCCCACAACTGCAGATACTTCTCTGCGGTCTGCTACAGCCTGAGTTAACACGTCGTCTGGGCTGTCTCAGGTCAGGAGTCGCTGATATCAAACAACATCCCTGGTTCAGCGACACCGACTGGATGGCTGTATACAGCAGGAAGGTACGTGGGCCTATGAAAATAATTACTTTAATGTAGTCTATATAAAGCAATGATGTAGGCCTAATCAAGTCCACTTAGTTCAAGTTTAAATCCAATAACCACGACGAGAGAGAATGTGCGTAAAATTTGGTGTTCAAGACTTGAGCATGCGGCAAGAAACAGTAGAAATTAGTCTACATTGTCTGTTGAAACTGCGTTAACAAAACAATTAGTTAAATATAAAAAAATCAATGAGGTGCAGTTACTTGCATGTCAAACAGCACTGTGTCCGAGTCCTGGGGCCTGAGTCCGACTTGAGTCCGTTGCCGGATTCCAGTACTACTTCGCTGGCATATACGAGTAGGCTGGCTTACTAGAAAGTAACTGCATAGTTGGTCAGAAAATTTTCTTCTGGTCGAAAGATTGTCATTAAAAAAATTTAATTCTAAAAATTCTATTCTACATTTTTGGAAAATTTGTGGGCAAAATTAAAATTTTCAGCAACCAAAATGTCTTCAGACGGAAATCTGCCAGTTGCTCGTCAAAAATTGCAACTTTTTCCTTCTGCTACTTTTTGAGCCGCGAGTCCACGACGCCGACGCATCGCGCAGCCGACTTGCGACAGCACAGCTCGCTTGTTGCTTTTTACGTGACTTCGTATGACTGATGTGTCTTTGTTCTGTTTCTTAATGGCTTCGGTGACTTTTCTGGCATTCTTCATCAACGCTTGTCCCGCTGAATGTCTGTCTGCGTGGCAGGTTCCGGCGCCGTTCAAGCCAGACTGCGGCACAGCTCCGAGCGACTCAAGTAACTTCGCCAAGTTCTCTGATGAAGACATCGTGGTCGGGTCGACCAACGAATACGCCAGTCTCTTTGCCGACTTTTGATCAATACGGTGCTTTTGTCTGTCGTGCAACTCGTTGCACCGTGTATACAGTCGGTTGCAGTCGGTTGCCGCAACGGTTTTAGAAACAGTTTCACGGAGTATTGAGTAGAATCGATCGAATAAAGCGGTTAAACACCGACAATAATAATTGTGCTCCAATGACAGCTTGTTAACACTTTTATTGCATTACTCTTATCATTGTTATTAGGCATATTATTATTTGTTATACACCCGGCAGCAAAGATCCCGGGAGTTAAAAACAAAAACTAAAAGCAAAGTCTGTTAATATGTTACGTTATTATTATTATTATTTTTTTGCGGAATCGCTCTTACAGCGCAAACGATTCCGCCTACTGTTATCCATTTTCTGTTCGTCCGTCCGTCGAAGTAGTTTGTCTGTCACAATCGCGCACTTTGTTTGAACTGTTCAACAGATTTACAAGCCGTCTGGTACGTACGCTGGTGAGGTTCAATGGCACACTGTAGGCCTATCAAAATAGGGGTCACTGGCTTCTTAAAAGAAAGCGAAATTCAGGGTTGAACCCTCAGCCGAAACATGGAACTACAAATTGCAGCCAAACCGTCAGTTATGTGCTGTCACCTGGCGAATACAAATGAGAAGAGCGATGCCGCATTTTCTCAAATTGCTTTGGTTCTTGTTGTTGTTGCTGTTGTTGTTGTTGTTGTTCTGGCTGTCGTTGTGGTTGTTGTGGTTGTCGTCGTCGTCGTTGTTGTTGTTACTGTACCTCCGCCGAAGAAGGAAATTATGTTTTTGACCTCTCCCTTTGTATCCAAAAAAACTCAAAAAGCCATAAACGAATTTTGATGAAACTTGTTTTCGAAAGGCTCGGGCATGGCCCAGAAAAGCAACAATAATTAGATTTAGGCCTATTTAGACGGCGATCCAGATTCTGTTGTGACGGGTGGCAGCACCATTATCGCGGAGATCATGCACTTTTTTATTTAATGTTTTGACATATTTTAATCTGAACCTTTTCATATTTGCGGTTTTAACCATCACCACGATATTTTATCCGACTTCTGCGTTCCTTTAAGCTGACTGAGAACGTTCACAATATTATCATCGTAGGCCTATCTCCAGTTTCGTGCTTGTAAGAAAATGCGTACAGTTGGTCAACAACAATACTGCTTTTATTATGCATTTTGTTGTCTCAGCACGACTTACTAGTTAACACTAAAAGTTACGCCACAAAATGCAACTTTAGTGATACCGATATTTAGCAGATTCGTGTGCAGTCGATCAAATGTAACGCCTTTACACAATAACTTATTATATTGGATCATCTACTGTCTACATTGCGCACGGCTATTTATATGCAGGATGAAAGCAAAGAATAATGGTATTTGCAACAAAATATTAACAATTGCACAAAACCGTACACGGCGTACGCAATATACAATGAATGGATGGATTTTTAGTATGCAAAATAAACAAAAACAGCCTTAGAAATTGGCAGCCAAAGTGGCACGTAGTCTCTCTTGGTTTACAGCAAAATTCTATGTAACGAAACCAAAACACTTACGGATTCAACTAAACATAAACAGAATCAAGTAACGTACAGCAGCAGATGTAAATGTCGCATTTCAGTGGCGTATTTCGGCTGAGTTATTTCACGCAATAAAATTGAAATTGTGCTTCGTGTGAAAAAGAAACTTGCAAAGATTTACACAGTGACACAAACAGACAGACAGTCAAACACACAGACAGACGCACAGATATAGCTAGACATCAAATATATGCACTTTTGCACATACACACACGCACACGTTGATACACACGCACCAGACGAATATATGCATTATAAAAAGATATTCAAAAACACGCCAATGTCATGCAAGCAATAAAGACTAGTGAGGGTACTTCTGGAATGAAGGTGGCGTGGATATTAGTGATGGAATGTCTAGCTAAATTTCTCGTCGTGCTCTCGGGAATGCTTAGCGACAGCCGGCCACGGACAGTAACGGGTAACGCCACTAATGTTTGCATGGATATTTCACCCATCTCTTTTTTCTGCACTGCATAATGTCTAATAATTCTACCGTATGATTACCAGTAATCACTACAGTTTCGGTTTAACTTAACGTCGAATATTCACAGTTATCTGCATGCATACTTTGATTGAAATTTTTGTTTGTTTCCTCATCAACAATAATGCGACAGTTTATATATACTACAATGTTAAAAAGCAGTAATTCCATTAATTCGATTTGTTGTGGACCTGTCGTACGACAAGATGTACCACATGCGAAAAACTTGTAGATGTTTTGTACAACTTGTTGTATGATTCACTATCCGTCAAATTCACAGCACATCGAATTAAGTTGAGCGTAAGCGGTAGCAAAGTTTAACTGCAGTCACACACGTGTTACTTTTAGTCTTAGCCTATACTTCTATGTATTATGTATTTGATTTGCTCCTGTCTTATGTACCACGGTACTATTGCAAAGATGACCAAAACAAATGAACATTACAATACCCTTTTAGTCCCGTTTCGAGCGTTTCATGTACAGGAAAAACTGGTTAACGTTAAGAGAGTGTATTATTATATTCGAAAAAAGTTCCGTTAAGTAGCTAAAAGATCCGGGTATTTCGTACATCCGGGGCTGTCCGTGACGTCACTGTGACGTCAGCATCCGTCATGACGCGTCCATCGACGCCTGTCGCGCACCAAATCCACTTCCGGCGGGGTGACTTACGATGGGATGGCTATATGCTAGTACTGTTCTAAAAATTGTGCCACATCTCTATGGTCGTACACAACAGCGCGATGAATATTTATGTCTGAACTGCAGTTCGGAATAATACCGTATATATTACACAACTGTGCATTGTATACGCATGCAAGCTATGACAAAAATTGTCTACAGTAATTAGTCTACAGCGCACGCGCACGACATCATATCAATATCAACAACAGCGATAGCTACATCAATAACAGACCGACGTTAAACATGTACAGCTTTCAGCTCGCAGGAAAACGTTCGCGTCGTTCGTCGTTTTCAGTTTAATCGTCGCATCTCTCTATCCTCTGAGTCACGTACGCGGCCGAACACACGAAGTAAGTTCCTCGTATAGCAAACTGTATATACAAGCAGGTGAAGGATTGACACACACAAAGGGAGCTTACGTCGCGAGGATCAAGCCAACGGAGAAATCGCTGGTCACACACTGTATCATGTAGGCCTACCAGAGATCCAACCGCAAAATTGTTCCGTTTAGCGATAGGTCGTCGGTAAAATTTAGCAGACGGTGAGTGGATTCGACCCTATACGCGAGTATACGGTTTCGCCAGCAGTTGAGTTACATAAGTTGTTCTGCGAAAGATAAACAACTCTCTGTGAAAACAATTCTGGAACGTCTTTGACAACGTTAGACTATATGGAATCGTTTCAGTGTATTTAAACGTACGTTGCTCTGCAGTCAGTCCCCTAACGACTGAGTGTGCCTAACGTGGAGTTTGTACGTTTGTGGATACTTAAAATTTTGCAACACATTAGTGCTGAATTTGAACATTCTGGCAGCAAATTATTTTGGCCTGACTAATTTAATGCCGAATCAACCACTCTCCATCCCAGCCGTTCGTCTATGATTCTAGGTTTAAAAAACATGTCTGCACGCTGTTTCAATGAGAGTATGTCTCGCGTAAGAACTCATTTTGTGAACCGCAGGGTTTGTTTACACCGTGTAATTGCTTCGTGTTTTTTAGGTATTCCTCGAATTGTTCGGTTATTAACGGTGGCGGCAGCAGCAGCAGCAGTAACAACAGCATTACTACGAATAGCAGACAAAGCACACTCAGCACGTGAAGACGCATACCGACAACGCACGATACTGCAGCAGCACACATTACTCACTTAAGGTGTTCGCACATCTGCGACAAAATAACATAAAACGAGCTCAAACAACTGTTTTGATGCGGCATATGCGACACCCAGCAAAATAATAACCTCTTCTTTGCAAGATTGCAGCACCGAGTTTCGCTGTGTGACCCACTTCGAGTTGTTTTGCGTTACCGGTATCTTTTTGTCACAAATGTGCGAGCATCCTCACACTATTCACTATGCTGGCCATCGACAACCATGCACGCAAATAGAGAGAGACATAGAGAACGTATATACGTGATTATTTAAAACGCGTCAACAACGACAACAGTACTACAGCCATACTTCGTCCATTTCCTAGCGAAAATCTTGACGCACGTTTGGGAAAAGGGTTACGATTAAAGCCAAAAGTCCAACTGTTTCGATTCGTGGTGGACTTGCTGTAAGTACTATACAAATCCACGACAAATCGAAGTGATAGAGTTCGCGCTTAAGTGAGTTGAGGTACGAGTTGGTTTGGGCACGACTGCGAACTGGCGTGGTACGAGTCGCAAACTGCAAGCGCCATTCCGTCAGAAACAAAGCTAACAACCAAACACCACAAAGTCCTAATTCGCATGATTATTCACTATTATTGTAACAAGTCCGGCTTGAAGCACATGTTTTACAATTGACACTAGCAGAGATATATCGGCAAGCCTACATCTTTCTGTATAAGGGCGGAAAATGTTGAATTACCCTAAACAGCGCGAAACTTATCGTAAAACGTCACGTCATAATTTCAGAAAATCAGAAAAAGATCGAATTTGAGCACATAGCTTTCAAATGTTGGGTCTTTCGCAGAATTTTCGCATTCTTTTTAAAATATACGATTTTACAACCCATGACTTAATTTCTCAAACGCTTGTGTGAGTCTTATAGTAGCATTTGACGACTATATAGGGAAGTCTGCAAGTCGTGCTTTACAACATTTGACAACACTGTAAGTAAAAGACAGCAAGTAAAACGTGGATTTATACAGGACATTTCGTTGAAGAAAACTTCACATATTATAGGCTTCCCTGAGCTATAACAAAGACGCTGATCTAAGAAAGGATATTTTACGTTCAACAACAGTAAAACAGAAGACAACGGTGTGTGTGGCACCTTCATGCTCGACCATAAATCTACAAATTTCATCTTCAAGTCCATGAAACTTCACCCAGCGAAGTCAAAATTTTTCAAATCTGTCATAGTCCTAGGCTGTTAAAACTTTTTGCTGCGACAGTCAGGAGTTTCACGAGCTTTAGGAATTATAGCCTTGCAGCTTCGGAAAGTGAAAAAAAACAGTGCAGAAGTAGAAAAAGTGGAAAAAATAGTTTATTTATTCACCACAAAGGTAGACAAAACACGAAAATAACAGGATAAAAAAACAATTCTGGTCCTACGATCTCTCCAGTTTGGCGTACGTGTATTTTCCTGGTCCTGTGATTTTTTACAGCCCCCATTTCGGCCGATCTGTCTTCTTCCGCTGTAATTAGCTTCACAACTCAAACTGTAACGTCGGTTCGCTGCATGGCGCGCACTGACCGTTAACGTAACGTAAGCAAGTTAAGCAGTTCAACGCAACAACTTGGTCACGTGACCGGAAGTGAACTTGAACTCGACCGTCGCAGAGTAGTGACAACACCGACACGCACGCACGCACGCACGCACACCACAACTCTCGTCGGCCGCCGCCAAGTCTCGCGAGATTCTGACTTTTATACGACAGCGATATAGATTTCCTAGTCTGACTGGACTGGATTACTATACTCGAACGGTGCTACTAAAAGTGCTTGTATATTACTAATTAATTTGGTGGTTTTAATTATTTAACTGATTGTCATTTAACCAGACATAACAAACCGGTAAAATAAAGCAATATTTAAAATTTTTATTAGGCTTAAAATTTTGTATAAAATCGAGTGACTATTGGTCTGTAACGAAAATCGACCTCACGAAAATAATGATGATAGTTGTAGCCTAACTTGACCAATTTGACACGGGTGCATAAATCCCAGCTTCACTTTCTTCTGTCTGATGTGGATTTGTTGTACAACATGTTGTGCAACAAGTCCGCAACATATCAGAGTAATGGAGTCTGAGCTTAACACATTCGTTATTAGATTCTCGGTTGTAAACTTCTAAAATTGATGGCACACGCTAACTCGCATAACATAACAGCACACTATGACTAACAATCTGACTCGAGTAAGTAAGTAAGTAAAATACTTGTCCTAGAGGTATAACTACATCACTCTAAAGTCACGCCGACGACAAAAAGTTAGGCTGCACTGTTGGCCAAATTAATAGAAACGTTTCAAAAAATAAGCTTCCTGGACTAGCAGAATACACTAAGTTCATGAAATAGGCTTATAACAAACGATGTATTTTGAAGACGGCTCATCCCATTTCTAAGAACCGTAACCGGAACTCCACCTTGACCGAGTTAGGTATACAAGGAGTTTCGCCCATTTTGTCCTAGTTTCTTTAAAAGATTGGTGCCAAATATTCTATTAATTTGACCAACACTGTAGACGCATCAATGAACGATCTCACAGAAATGGTGATAAATATTGCTAACTAACGCAATAATTATCTAAAATGAACGCCGTTATTGGTCAGTAGCACGTAAGCCTACTTCCACACATCAAGTCTGTCTTTTTTGCGGAAGAAACAATTCGCGATTTGATTTAAAGTTCCTTAGTGACTGCTCTTTAACGTTAGAAGAATCCTGCAGGGACAATTTATCGACAATGGTATACCGAAAGTATTCTGGGCACCGACTGTTGTCATCTTGCTGCACCAAATCCAACTATAGGCTCCTATTAGCTAATCGGAAATAGTGTACTAATTGTCGCAGGAGCGTATTTAGGAGGCCTTTCGTCTGTCCTTCCTTTTGGCATGCAATTGAAGAAATTGTCATACAATTTATCTAAAATTGTAGTTTTTGAACGCAAGCGCAAATAATGTTTAACACTATTAAAATGTGCATTTAAAATGTATTGTACCTGACCCCTTGTTTCACATTTTCTAAATACGCCCCTGGTGCTTTATTGCGGACGGCAGGGATGGGTGGGTCAAAACGTTATGTACACCAGCACGCGGAAGGTAATGGGGTGTTTACACGATCCAGCAAACGTCCAGCATTAGCACGTGTATTTTGAATACATTTGCTGGAAGTTTGCTGGACGTTTGCTGGATCGTGTAAACACCATATAAGACTCACTGATCGTCTTATGTGCGTGTCTGGAACTAGGATTTGAAATCTCGCGAGACGAGACGAAGTCAGGCGAGACAAGTCCACACAACTCGACGGTGACGGTTTCCGGCCGGGCATGCGCGAACCCGCGAGTTGTCCCGCCCACTCAGCGCACGGGGGCGGGACTAACAGCGCAATGTCCGGGCAGGGGCGTGGCTTAGACCATCTTGGCCGTTTCCTCGCCGTCGCCGTCCATGTCGCCGGGTCCACGACAACCTTCGATGATGAAGAAAATGGCGGCCAGCAGTGCGACGACGACGCCACCTAGCGAGGTGTAGTAGGCCCAGTGGAAGAGACCGCCATCTCCCATCACAAAGACTCCGAGGTCGATGGAAGCAGCTGCTCCGTAGACCGCCAGCGACAGCGTTATCAACAGCACTGCAAACAACCACACCGACAGACCAGCAAGTAAGTAAGTAAGTAAATAAGTAAGTAAGTATGTAGGTAAATAAATTAGTTTATAATACACCAAGAGCAAGACACTCATTTAAATTCGTCGACCGATTCAAGCTAAATGCACAAATGCGAAAGACAGACGACAGACAAACGACAGGCAGACCACGCTATGCAGACTGTATATAGGTATAGGCGGAAACGTCCGCCTAATAATAATAATCTTTTCGGTTTTCTGCCAAATGGCAGGTTTACGACAATCTTTCTGCCAACCTGCAAACTGATTTTACTTTTAATAAATCAAAAATGATAATAATAATAAAAGAACTTTTAAGACACCATAATACGACAAAATTCACTAGCCTACCAGAACGCTTCACAGAGCAGAAAATGTGAGACACGCCCACAGAGTCTTTCGGTGTGGGCCGAAAATACATCTTTCACTTTCGGCGTGACTTGCACAAAGTGCTCCAATAACAAGTAAACCAGAAGTTTTTGTTATAATTGACCATTTGCCAGAATTTTTCGCCGATATTTCTTGCAATAAATTTGCAATTCAAGCGATTATTAAAAAACATTTTTACCCCAAGCCCGACGCTACATTACATAGTGAAATCAACTCACCTTTAGCGTAAGTGACTTCAAAGGTAAACTAACTTGTAAACTTCAGTAATCAGTATATTTTAAAGCTGTGATGGATTTCAAGTTTATCAGTGATCAATCAATCAATACATCAATCCATAATTTTTAAAGTGGTTTAAGTAATCCAGACTACTGCTATACTCCACTAGAGATAACTTAGATAAGGTACATTATGGAGTCGATCCAAAAAAGTCATCAAAAGATCTTCGTAAACAGGTAAGTTTTCAGTCGCTGACGGAAGGCGGATAAGGGATAACGACTCGGCAGACGTCACGTCGTCCGGCAGGTCGTTCAAGGTCCATGGACCGACAACGGAGAAAGCCCAGTTGGTTGGCGACGGTTGTCAACTTGACCGGAGGCACTGAGAGACGGTTGGTAGTAGCAGAACGGAGAGGTCGGCGACCAGGTAAGTCGGCGACGTATAGTTAAGCGGGTCGATGTATTGTGGCAAACGTTCAGCACCGACTGGAGTCGACGGACAAGTAGACCGGCCAGCATGCTCCCATGCGCATACTAGTGACAACAGTTCGAAAATCTGTCAATATCTGCCAAAGATCTTAGTGTATGAGAGTTAGCCGCTTACTTGTTATAGACCCACGCGATGCAGTGGCGTCATCAGGATTTAGTGCGAAAAGGCACAAATCAGCTTCAGCCTTCAAACTGTTCTCTAAAACAATCTTGTTCCGCTTTTACTGATGTAACCACACACTACCTACATTAGAAGTTACCTTGTAACGTTTTGCACTATGTAAATTCGCGTTCTACTAACTTAATTACTTTTCATTTACCCCGGGGATAAGGGGGGCTATACTCACGTCCGATCATGATCATGGATCCGATAACGGTGGCGATGGCGTACGAGTCCCGGCAGCAGTGACAACAGCAGACGTGGAACGACGCGGTCTTCAATGCGATGATCAACACGACCAGACCCACGCCGAACAGTCCTTGCACCACGTAGTGCCACACTACAGCACACACACAGACACAGACACATCAGCTTACTGAACACTGCACGATAACTGCTACTGTACAGAGGCCGCATCACGTGTCCTGCCCCTCCGTCCATCCGTCTGTCATGCAAGGACTCTTAACTCGAAAAAGAAATGGTGCAGTTTAACCAAATTGTTGTGAACGTTTCATATAGCGCAGAAGTACCGAGTGCGAGAATCCTCAACTCAATATTTCAAAGATCAGGGGAAAGCCGAATAATATGTCGACATGGTTTAATCTCAGATGCGCTATAGGGTGAACTTGAGTATAAAAATGATTTTTTAAATAAGCGTATGACGACAGAAAAAGAGTAAAGAAAATAGAAGACAAAGAGATAAAAGGCAAAAAATATAGACTTTTGCCGCCCCCGCCGAGAAAATCCCGAATGCGCCGTGCTGCTCGGTTAAAATAAACAGAACGTTTGCTGTCTATCTGTCGGAAGTCATATTGGTATGGTGCGCAGTACAATTGAACCATGCAAGCTGTGGTCGCGGCTGCGGCGCTGCTTGGCTGGGACTAACATTATTTGACGTGTCACGCAACAACGCCACAAACTGGAACACGCGCGCCCACCGATCATTCGATCCATCGAGCAAAAGTCGCTCAAGCACACACAAACGCAGCCTGTCACGCGGCGTATTTACAGCTGTGAAAAGGGGAGCTTGGGTGTATTTACGGCAAAAATATTTATCTGGCATACAGCTTTCTTTTCACGGTTACTTTTCTCCTTTCACTTTCCGTTATTTTTTCACTCCCAAAGGCGGACAGGCGCGAGCTCTCAGCCCGAATAAGCCCCTCCTGCAGCCTGCAGCAACTTGCTATTAGTCTGCGAAGGAACAGAAGACGCCTCATTGGCGTATTTTGCTATTACTGATTGAAACTATCAAAGATCTACAACCTCCGACGAGAATGGTACTGCAACCTGGCGAATAGGCCTACAATCACATCGTATCATTACACAGGCTACTGCATTTAAGTCTACATAATTATGACATTATAACATAACAAAAAAAATCTATCACGTTGCAATAATCCTGTTTCTGTTTTCTGCACTTAATGCAGCTGCTGTCTCCTAATGGTAAAAAATTCTAAATAATGCCCCCATTAGTTCGTAGCATACGACGCTGCAATGTGTTTCTTTGTTTAATTGATTAATATTATAGACCGAATACGCAAAAAAATCCGGATCGCCACCAACTCCAACCACTTCCTCCTTTGGTCGTGCCTGACCCCTTTACAAAATTTCATCAAAGTAAGTTCACGTTTCTGGAGTAATCTAGCCGACAAGCATCGACTGTCCCAATAACATGACCTCCTTTATCGCTTCGCTCCTGTGTCGGTAAAACAGTCTGCAGCGTACGGGCGTCACTGGAATATAGGCGTAGGTCAAGCGAATTATGTCATTTTATACCCATTTTTGCGCGTGCGCAGTAAAAAAGTAGCGCACCAATAAACACAAACAATATTTTTTACATGTGTGTCACTGTTGGCAAAACTAACTAAAACGCGGCAGTCTGCGAAAAAAAATCGTCCGAAATGACTTAAATTGCATTTAAATATCCGCCATCTCGTAGAATATGCGCGTGTGCAACAAAATTAATTTTTCGACGATAAAGGAAACGGCGGCAGAACGCGGACAGAAAATTGTCATTTCAAGAATCACGCGACATTATTTCCGTTGCCCGTTGTGCAGTATCAGAAACCCGCCATTGCGTTATTACGTCACGCCTCTGCTGTTTATTCGCTCTAATGACGTCAAAACACGTCACTCATTACGTTACTGATGACGACGACGATGACGACCATGTTGATAATAGTTAATAATAATAACAACAGCTGCCGAAATCATATGGCACCACAAGTGGTATCGCTGCCAGTCGCATGTCCGTTTGGCCATAATTTTCACTATTGCAAAGTAAATAATATTAACTGGGGTTTCCACTCCCAAACTCCGTTTACTTTGGAAGAACTAGGGACTTTACCTGACATAGTATTACTTGGGGCCACAAAGGTGACCCTGCGAAACAACATATTAAGTCTAACGGCTTTAGCAAGGTGCACGAACGTGACAGACGGACGGACAGAGAAACGGTGGCATCAACCGCAATAGGCGGAATCGCTTTCAGCGGTGATATTAAATAAAAACAGCAAACAGTTTTGTGCCAGGAAATAATAGCAGAACAGCTTTTAGGTGCACCCAGAAGATGTCATGTTGGCGAAGTTTTTCTATCAACTGTTTTCACTCTTCAATGCGATTTTCTTTTCGTTTATACCATCATTGACGTTGAACAGCAAAGTAAGGTTTAATTACCGGAGTAATGCCAATTTACTGAACAGTTTTGTACATAGTACAGGAAATGCTTTTTTATTCGAATTCTTCTTTTAATGTCATCTACCGAGCTAACTCAGTTGTTTCATTTTTACTGCAGCCGTCCCGTCGTAGGTCACCGCGCGAGATAATGCGACATATATATGTAATAAAAGCGCAGAGGGCCGGTGTCCATACGTTCGGCCGGGTAACAATGATTATTTCAGCAGGAGGACTCAAGGCCTTATGTCCAGTCCAGCCAGTGGTCAGTGCCGGTGATCAGTCTATGACGTCAGTGCCGCTTCACTCTGTATGTATTATGTATACGCCGGCAGAGAGGCAGGTCCGTCGTCAGCGGCTAGTCAGTCATGAGGCGCTCTGAGTGGATTATACGTCTAACAGACCGGCGCAGTTCTCGCTAACCGGAACTGAAACTAAAACTACGAACCAAACTAAATCCAGCTAGAAGCGATCGAAAATGTCAAACATTTGACGAAAATAGCGCTGCCACCTGAGGAGCACACAAAACTCACAGTTAACGCGGTAAATCTCTTAATGATAAAAATCATGGATGATCCAGAATTGACATAAATCAAATACCGCCTACATGACGTCATTAAGTTCTATATACTTGGACCATGCATAACCATCCACAGAATTCCGTTGAAATAGTAGTTTTAAATTCACAGAAACTGAAAATGACATATCACGAACAAAAAACAAAAAGTGGAAGATGCAGAACCAAAAAATGCCGGACCAGATCGCAGGACTGTAAATTGCAAGACCATAAAAACGACGTGCCTCCAAGGTTGCAAACAAGTATCGAGTTAAGCGAGTTGAGCAAGTTAAAAAGAAACACAATTGGCAAAACGACGCCCGCATCAAGACATGCATTTGAGAGATACGACAATGGGGCGTATTCCAGATCGCGATCAGGTCTGGGTGCTTACACCGAGGCATTTCAGTTCACGTCGGACGACAACAGCGACGACGACGATGACGTCGACTCTACGCCGTCAGCCACTGCCACTGCTAGCGTCACCGCAGCTGCTGCAACAGAGTGACGTGTGAGGTCTGCCTCATCGCATCACACTCTGAAGTAGCTTTTTAGTTGTCCTTTGTAAATATTCTCGTTCTTGTTTCAGTTGTGCTGAAGCTGTGGCAGACATATCCAATGGCTGCTGTACATGTATCTGTAGAACACCGACCGAGCGCGTTCTACGTGGAGATAAAACTTAGACTCAGAATGTTGTGCTTATCGGTCATGCTCGGCTTATTTGTGGTTTCGCACGTACTTTTTGGCACTAATAAAGACTATGCGGCATGACTTTCTACGCGCGATAGCAGAATGCATCGCGCGTCTTAGTCATCGTCTAGGCGTCCGTCCGTCTGTCTGTCTGTCACACTTGTGATCTGTATCACAACGGTGCAAGGTAGGATCACGAAATCTTCACTGTGGGCTGCTCCAAGGACTCTAGTTTTTAGTGACAAAATTTCGTGCTTCTGGATGAGGGGGTTCCCTTTGAACGAGGGCATCAAAGAAGGGTACCCCCTAAAAAGACATTATTTTGCCGCTATTGGCTCGTGTAGTGTGAAAACGGTTGCAGATAGGTATAGAATGCTGCTTATCATAACAAGCACTGGTGACGAGCTTTTTAGATTTGTCAACATCGATAACCTTAAACGACCTTGAACCCCCAAAAGGGGTTTTGGTGGATTTTTTCGCAATTTTTGGCTGCAGCGCACATTTCAACAGTAAATTGCGACGAAATGGTTGGAGTTAAACCAATACAACCTGCACACGTAATTTTCAGCATTGAACGTAGATTTCAGCTGTCCCAGTCCTGACCCCTTAAGTTCAAGAAGGCCTGCGCAAAAAAAGCGTAAAATAAGGGTACCGCTCTAAAAGTGGTTATTATACTGATATTGCCTCGTCTATCATGAAAACAGTTGCAGATAGGCACAGACGTCCTGCTAATGATAACAAGCACTAGTGATGAGCTTCTTAGGAGTGTCAACATTGATGACCTTGAATGACCTTGAACATTTAAAATGGGGTTTTTTAGTAATTTGTTTGCGATTTCGGGCTGCGACACACATTTTAATAGTGAATTTTGTATAAAATTATTATTATTATTTTATGCTGTACAGTGCCAAAGTGGCAGGACCGCTGCTATCGCGCGTCACGTGAGCTTTTCTCAAATTACTTGTTGTTGTACAGTATAATACTCACATAACTACTAACCTATTTTTGTACGCCTTATGATTTCAGCAAATAGTAACTGATTTTCAAAATTCTTTCGCTGTCAGAATCAGGAAAAAATTGTAATAACACTATTACTATAGATCCCACCAAATCTCAAGTCTGTCGCTACACTACCTTGTGTCTTTAAAAACCACGACACGACGTTCTGCCTTCAAGGCCATGACCTGCTTTTTAAAACATCTTGCTTAATTGTACATTTTTTTCTGCCTGTGTCTAGTGACATCATCATTGACTTCATTGGCATTTGGTCAATATGTTTTAAGAAGTTTTATTTGTTTATGAAAAAAAATTGTGACTATGAGAGTGGAGCAAACTGTCACAGCGTTCCGCTGCAGATCGCATCATTGGTCATTGGTCAGTGGCGTCGCCGGTTTAAGTTAAGTGCGTCATTCAGCAGCAAGGCGGACGTAGGCCTATTGAACATTTAATGTGAAACTAAAAACTGCAGAGTGTCACAGTTATTTTAAACAATAACCGAGACGTCAAACATATCGTTTCTTGTTGCTAATGTCTTAAAATGTGCAGTTACAAAAGTTGTCTTGTTTTCAATTCTTGCTATTAAGACATTGATATTTTACAAAATTGTGTAGCGATGTTGTGGTGAGATCTATGATGATAATGTTATTGCAATTTTTTTCTAATTTCGCTGGTGTAAGCATTGTGAAAATCGGTTAATATTAGTTATTGAGCGTATAAAAATGGTGCCAGTTTTTTGGCTCACTCTGCAGATAATATGTATAAGCAGAAACGAGCAGATAATTTAACAGATATATTCTACTGTCCGTAATGACACGTGTCTTAAGTATAAGATGTTCTGGACGTTAAAGCTGGCGTGCAGAAACAAAGACTGTATAGCGTGAAATATCACTGCGACTCGACGACGTGACGTGCTGTGTAGACTGTAGTGTGTGTCGCAGCGGCTGTGGAGTCTGCAAGCAAGAGACAACACCCGCATCACTGCACGACTAGCCACTACTAAACCTAGTATTGATCCAACGTCTACTTACTACTCCTCTCTATAGAAAGATACCTCCTCGACGCCGACTATAGGGCTGCTAAAAATAATCGATTCGACGAAGATACGATTCCAATATATTACAATCGGTAATATATTTGGTACGGAAGATTGAATTCAAGCTCATATCGATTCAACCCAGTAATTTCGTTGCGGAACCTACTATAAAAGGATGTTCACTTATACTCGAGTTCAGCAGCAATACTCAAGTATGCGTGCTGTTGATCTCGTGTTTGCAAACAAGACTCCTTGGTTTTTAGCGTGCAATATACATCTGTCTGTCTGGTTTTTGCTTTTTTTTGTTAAGTTGCTAAACACAATGGCATTTCTGTTGAAGTCACACTGCATCGACGCTTCAGTTAAGATTTAACGTAATTAAGTAACCTTACTGGTAATGTTACACAAACTGCGGCTTGCTTTGCACAGCTTTTTTTGTGCAAGCTTAAGGCAACTTAAAACTGAAATTTTAACTACAGCTGTAAACTAACAACGATGTTTAGGCAAACGCACATAAATTAGTATAGCCTATGCAGCAGTGTGCGAACGTACATAACTCTTGCAAGTAATGTTCCTTAAAATCACTATTTAATCGAATCGAGTCGAATGTATTTGCTTTCAACCGGGTCGCTCACTTCTACCCACTACTGCTGCATGCTTAGCCCTCACTGACGAAACCTCTATAGACTTCGCACATTGTCGCTCCCCGCCACCCCCCTCTTCCCATCCACCCTTCGCTTCTTTCCGTACCCGCCCTTTCTCTCGATGGAGTATTCGCAAAAAAAATCAGCGCATCTCACGTTCTAGTCATCGACAAACACTTGTGAGGGGTCTTCGCACTTTATCGGCGACTTGGTAGCTTCCGCGGTCTGTAGAAATTGCCGCATCAGAGAAATGCTAAGCTTCAGATAAATAGATTCTGGGCACTTGTTAGTACAGACTTCGACTGCGGTGACGTTATTTAACACTTTCTTTACAACATAAGCTTAGGCCTGTACTATAAGTAGCCTACTTAACTTAACTTAAAATCTTAACTGAAGCGTCGATGCAGTGTGACTTCAACAGAAACGTCATTGTGTTTAGCAACTTAACAAAAAAAGCAAAAACCAGAGAGACAGACGTATATTACACGCCAAAACCGAGGAGTCTTGTTTGCAAAAACGAGATCAACAGCATACATACTTGCGTACTCGTAAGTCCAACCTCTACTACAAAGTTTTGCCCGTTTCAGCCAGTTTTTAAAGACAATCCTGTGTAGTTTCGCTAGTGTAAGTGGCCAGCGCGTTAGAGATTTTTAACAGTATGCGCTGTATAATCTACATTTTTGTTATTTACTTATTCACTTCGATTTCTTGTGGACTTGGTGGTCGCCAATCAGTAATCGCCCCGAACATTTAGAAAGAACGCTATATTTGACTAACTATCTAATGCATGCCGATTTCTTACAGCGAAATTTTTAAGAAACGCTGGTGTTGAAAATGTCAATCGGTCGCTCAGTGTTGTGCATTTTTATTTTCTGAAGTTTTTTCAATTTGCGTAGTAATTTCATACTTTTAAATTTCAGACTTGATATTGTGTACGTTTGTCAACTTCATTAGGCTTAATAGATTAATATAAAGACGCGGATGCTCTTTAAATGTAGGCCTGCTTTGCAAACTCCAGCAACTCTGTATTAGTTTAGAATTACAGTCAGTTACAGTGTGTCGTAATTCGGTAAAAATACGCCCTCCACGCCGCAGTCGTAACTACGTGGTAATTGCGCACTGTAATCGCACAAAATAGCACACTGGTGATAAATCACTATCTATAGGCGTATACAGTGACGCTAGGTTGGACAAGATAATTTTGACAGATGACGTCCAGATTCCACTTCTTCAGACAGGTTGAAAACAGCCTTACGACAAGTCATGAAGTTTTAGCATCCTATTTCTATTCTGCTTACAATCTGTCAGACTTGGATGGACTTATAAGCCTACGCATAGGCCTACTGTAATCTGGCATTAAGAACTGTGCTACGTGTACAACAAAAACATTTTAAAAGTTCTTAAAAATGTATAATTACTTTGTAGGCTCGCGAAGCGCCGACATCATCGGCAATATAAGGTATACATATATTTTATCGCTATAAAATACTGAGACACCAGCAGTAACGCTGCGCATCAATCGATCCATATACGATGGAAAATGGCGACTTATTAAGTAGTAAGTAAGTAAGTAGTCTGCATTTGTAACGCGCCATATGTGTGCATATTCATATTCATATTCATATTCATACATTGCATTTAGTTTGTCTGTCTGTCAGGTGCACGATCGTATTAGGTCTACTCAAATCCGTGTCCGACTGCAGCAGGATACACGAGTGTGACATATAGACGACAGACCACGTTACATAACATTCGACGCAATGGCCGGCAATCTAATAGCTGATGCTTCCAGCGATGCCGCCTCCCCCCCCAAAAAAAAACTCAACAAAACAAAAGAAAGCAGCGTTTATGAAAAAAAGTCAGGCGTTCGGTAAAAGCAATATGCCCATCGATGAGTTTAAACTCATCATTCACGCCTGTTTGCTCGTCTACGCCACAGAAAACTTGAAGTAGATGTTCCATAGTAATAGTACCCGTACGGGAAAATATGTCAATTTAGCTTCTCGACAGTTTTCTAGCAAATGCGTTCTGGAAGCTCAAAATGTCTTACAATCGACGATGGCTGGGACATCGCTGCGGACTGCACTGACAAACGCTACAGCAGTCCCAGACAGTCCGACACACAACTGTGTTCAGAGAGGGGTTTCAGAAACTCCATTGTTTCTAATCGCTTGCTAGTACATGTCGTATGCATTTTGTGTTACTGGCTCTACTATCAGTTGTGTGAATAAGTTATCAAAAAGTATTGGAAAAGGGAAAGAAAATAAAAAAAACAGAGAGCGGAAGAAAAAAATGAGGATAAACGGGAGCTTATTCTAATGGCTGATGGCAGCAGCAGCAGCAGCAGCGGTGGAATCTATCGGTGGTCTATTGTCGTCGATCGTCTAAATCACGTCCCCGCGCGCTCCGCTATACAGCCTTTAGAACAACATCGCACTTAAATAATCCCTACGCCGCGGGACAGTCTCGATGTGGGGAGAGCTATTGGGGAGGGAAAGGGAAGCCCCCTCACGCTCTTGCACGGATCTCGAAATCCGGACACGTACTTTGCCTTCATGTATATGGCCGCACGAAACCTCCTGGTCCCATACAGCACGCCGGGGGATATTATACGGACATCAAAGCATTATCCATAGGCCTCTGTGTAATAAACGTTAGAAAACAAATGAAAAAGATTAGCGTTTTTATAAAAAACGCTTGCAAAAATTAAATCAAAGTACTGATTAATTAATGCATTACTTCAGGTACTGTGTCCCTAAAACATCCCCAACATTTTCAATTGTAACTTGACGAACTAAAAAATATTAATATTTTTAAATGTAAAAAATCGTCACACAGCTTGCCATCAAATGGCCGTTCAGTTTCCCACCTTATTCAATGTCTGCCTTCTGCGCTACCTAGGAAAAGTAGACCAAATAAAATATGCGTTAAAATAAATAAAAAATAGTAAAAAATGTCCGACATTAGCGATCGTAACTTGAAAAAGCATTATCAGATTATGCTAATTTTGGCACAAATATTTCTGACACAACTGGCTATAAAACTGCTTAAATTTTCACTTCACACAACGTCTGCTTCTGAACTACACGTACCTGGCAAATCAGACTAAGAAAATACGTGTTGAATTGAATAGGCCTAAAGAAAAGTAATTAAATTTAATCTATTCACATCTGCGGCCCCCAACAGCCAGCCGATTACAAAGATTTGACTGTCATACAGCAATGTGTCTACCAGATAACGTTTAATATGTTTATAAATTAAAAAAGCGACTGGTAAAATATAGATTAGTCTGGAGCAAAACATTACTGCTGTCAAAATACTGCTGTCAATGAATGGAGAAAGCGTCTTCGTGCCTGTGTTCGCATGATTGGCCGACATTTAAGCAATTTTATTGTAAGCAGTTGAAAAATAAACAATTAAATGAATTGGCAAACAAAGTGTCAGAAATGTGAAGAATATATGCTTCGTGTGTTATTTTGATTAAGCAATAATACAGTTTTAGACAAACATCGTTAGTTTTGTTTTCCACAGATAAGGCAGAAGCATAATGTTCGGCGAGGTGAGAAATTGAATAATCTTTTGATGGCCAGTTTTCTGAAAAATATCAATACTAAAAATTATTAAAATCTGATAATCTTTTCTCGAGTGACATTCGAACATGTTAGAAATATTACTCGTACACAGCGTAGATTTTTTCATTATTTATCAAATTTGAGTCACTATGAAAATATTTTTTTAAACAAATTAAACGTATCTTGCTATTGCTTTGCTTAGGCAAACTAAACTCAGGCTCGAAAGCTGGGTTTAAAACCCGGGTTTTTAAAAAAAAGCTATGTGAGTTTTGTCAGATTTTGGATTTTGAAAGCTAAACCTGCAGATCCTTTAACAATGCCCAACTTGAAGAGTTTTTGATTTTAACGGAATAAGTTACTAGAATGAGCACTGTTAGATATTGTCCGCGTCAAATTAATATCCAAAAATTTGCAAATTCACAGTTTTAATGGTTTAAAAAAACCGCAGTAAGATATTTCATTGCTGGTGGAATAAGACATTAAAATTGGATTTAAGTTCGTGGTGAGTTATTGGGTGATTTTTTACATAAATTTATCTGACAAAATGTACAGTGTTTTGTCTATCTGTTCGCCTGTCTAAACCGAGCCAAACAGCGAACAGATTTTAACACAAAAATGCATCAACGTGAATAAAACAATATTTTAAAATTTATTTTACTTCTGTGCATGTGTTTTATGCAAAAAGCGTCTAAAGAGATGCTTTACATACTAGCTGCAGCTGCACTGTACCAGCACCTTGCAATAATGACGTGGGAGCAATAATACACGGCTGATTGACTGACTGACGAACTAACTGATTGAGTAGCCCGTCGGTTGTCACTCCCTGTAGTGAAGTCATCAGCGGTGTTCGCTTTTTTCGTTGTCCATGTCTGCAATAGGCTATAGGCTACCTGGCAATACCTCGGAGATACAACGCCGTCTACTCTATTATCGTTTCAGAGGCTATTTGAAAACCTTCCTGTTTGCTCTCTGTTGACTTTGACGCTGTGGAGCGCTAGAAATTTTTCCCGCATTTCAGTCTTGCTACCAAGTGTTATTGCTAAATAAAATAAGTAGCAGGCCTAGTAGGCTTAACAAAAAATGTTAACGTAAAGTCTTTCACGAGCCACAAAGCCCGTACAAATCGGGGCTGATCTTCGTTTTCTTAGACACGAGTTTACATACTGCCAGACCACAGATACGGGGCTAGTGCATCGCGCGGTGTGCCTGTTTGTACTGCAGCTTTCGTTGGTACTCACTGCACCACGAAGGGATGGCTAGGCTGAGTTAACCTGGAAAGCAGCCGTGATTGGCAGTACCGGTAGTCATTAATAGTTTCCTTTCGCGTACCAGTTTCACAACGTATCAGTGATCGGCTGAAGCTACCAGCATATCTCACGTGAATGAACCTGGCGTCGGTCAATACCTACAGTGTACAGTCTGTGCATGGGACAGTCCAGTCTGCGGTGAGTGACTATTTTTAGCGCTGAGCGCTGGATACGCCGTCGCACCGCATGGCAGTGACCGGTGGTGGCGCTGGTCATTTCCGGGCGCCGGCCGTCGCACACTCGCGCCACCACGCGGCACAATTGGCAGTGAAAAATGGCGTCATCAGACCGCCAGCGCCAGCCCAGTCGGTGTACGTCCGATGTGCTCAAAACAATAATCAGTCTCTCTCTCTGAGTCTAGGAATGTCATGCAGTGTGTTGGCATCACGTGGACGCAGTAATGGCCACCCACGTCCTAGAGCTTTGTCGCCTCCGACTGACTGCGACACGTACAATGCGACCGTCGACGTGGCGTTTGATTTGCAGACATTTTCCTAATAAGCAGCATTATGGGCCTTTTTCGTTTGTTCGTCTGTCTGTCTGTCCACCTGTCCCGTACGGGCTTTAACTCAAGAACAAAAAAGGAAAGAAAACAAAATAGGCATAAACGTTCTTTGAGACAAAAGTAACCAGTGCACCTACATATTTTAAGCTTAATAAAAGGTCAAAGATTAAAATCACTAGACGTTAAAACATACTGAAAATAATGCATATCTTCAATAGATAATACTTTCGGCTCACAGCGCCGCGAGCTAACCCACTACAGGCGCTACAGTGTTAAAGTGAACTTTCAGCTGAAATTCAAAGTAAGTAAGTTCTGTACATAAACAGCACGGCAGACGGCCGCATATGATGTCGACACTGGTCTACTAAAACTTTTATTTTCAATCATCGATTTTTAGTTAACATTGGTTATGTTTTGGAAGAGTGGCAATCAGCCATAGAAACCTAGTGTACGAATTGCCACCAAACATTTTTGTTATCTACAAGTAGACCACGTTCCACTGTTCCAAATATGTTATCCAAATCTGTTCATTACTTCTTGAGACAAATCTATCTCGCAGACGGAGAGACAAGCCAAACGAATCAGATGAGTGACAATGTTTCCTGCTTCACTCGGTGGAGTAAAAAGAAAACAGCTCTACAGCGACCAGACCACGGCTGACAATGCACGGTAGATTGTAATGCATCAGTAACAAAATCTTTACAAATTGCATAACATCCAAAACTTCGGATTGGCATTTCTGTCAACGACTTGCAAGCGCAAGACAACAACACACAAGTGAGTGAGTGACTAAGCAAAGAAGTACGTAAAAAACTTAATAAGCGTAATTTAACAGTTAGCCAAAATGCGCCGCGATCGCAACAGCCAAACAAAAAGGTATTCACCATTTGGACGATTAATTGGCCCACTCCTGAATTATTTTTGTACATTTACAAAAATTTCTAGCTAATATCAATAACACTAGTTGGTTTTTTTTCGCCGACAGATGGGCTTTCTGATTTATTACACTAATACGATTTCGTGCATCGGTTTCATTAACCGAAAATTGGTCGATCAGTAATCAATAATCGATGAAAGCGTGATCGATATACCGTGCGGCGTACGACGAGAAATATTGGCTCTATACGGCGACTCAGTAATGAGTGCTGCAATAACCAGGTCACGCCTTCGGCTACGATGCACTGCCTCTGCAACTGATCTTTAACCCTTTAGCACGTGTCCCAATTACCACGTTGCTTTGTATAAGGAGCTCCCCATTAAGCTAAAAGCTGAACTGATAAATAATAAAAATTACAAACATAAACATAACATAACGCATACATAAACGAAGACTTTGCTGTAACGAACGTTATGTATGCCGTTCTGCGAAGAGCACTTGATTGACTGATCGGCTGCTTTTTTAATTGTTTGGTTGATTTATTAGTTTATTTCTTTACTTAACGTCACCGACACAACACTCACATCTCAGCAATAAAATACAATAAAAACAAAAAAAAACGAAAAAAAAACAAACAACCGAGTTACTGTAAATTAGGCCCTAAGGCCCTAAGTTGAAGAAAAAAATTATTGTGTAATATGATAATACAGTAAAAAATGAGAAATTGCGAAGAAAACCCCTCGGAACCAAGTTTATGCCGAAGATTCAGATTTTATCGAAAAACAACCAAAATAACATTTGGGGCAATAAAGCTATAAAAATGCAATAGATAAGACACAACGAATTGTAGGCCTATAACGAATAGAGAATGGTGCATGCAGTAATATTATAAAATAACTTGGCGTCTGCAGAAATGAGTTCGACTGGTCAAAAACTTGGAACCATGCCACAACCCTTTTCGTGTCAAAAACCATACGATCCAAGAAACGACCCCAATGCCACCTTTCTAGTAAGCTACCATAACTATAAAAGGCCAATTTAGAAGTTATCGGTTAGTAATAAATGTGCTTTAAAAGTAATGTGTTATTAAACACAATTTTTCAATGAAATATTGCAAATACCATTAGCGCTCACTGAGTGGTAGGAACTGCAGTTGAAGGCATGCATTATGAGGGTTAACCGGTCAGTGTGCTATCGAAACCTTTCCTGTTCTACATGCGCAAATACGTGGCAGCGCTCCGGCATGTTTCTGGCATAAACTTTGACCTTTGATAACTTCGAAATTGCCTATTTGATCATTCGATTTGCGTTCGCAGTCTCTTTGTATTGCTTTTAGCTTTACAACAAACGTGGACGTTATGCACGTAGAAATATCATCATCATCAGCAGCAGCAGCAGCAGCAGCAGCGAAGTCGTCGTCGTCGTCGAAACTTGTAAAAAGTAACAAAAAACCCAGCTGTCGCTAGGATAGCCGACCGCACTGGTTGTCAGTGACATTCAAGGTCAACCAAGGTCGATTATTTTCATTTTATCTAAAAAAACGTACGCGATTCCTTATTAGTGATGAATAGCAACGTATCTCTCACCGTTTCCGAGATATGGTCAGTTTTCCTTTTGAAAAATGCACATTTTTCTACCCCCTGAATTCAACCACAATTTTAGAAGTACTTAGTACACTGTTGGTGCTAAATTTTGTTAAAATCAGATGTTGTTTGTTGGAGTTACGCAAATGTACATTAACAGAGAGGTTTACTCATGTAACGTCATATTGGTAATGGATATATATTGTTATCGATATGTAACATTCAATAACTCCTGTAAAAAATAACATTCTTCAACGAAATTTGGTGGCTTTTTCAGCAATTTATTCAGAATTAAATGTACTAAATCCTACGCACATTCGTTCAGATTTGACATGTTTATTGTACGACGACTAGGGGGTTACTTTTTTCCGGACACAGTGTACTTATTTAGCGTGATAACGATGCAGATAGACCGAGATTTGCTGTTTACCTGGCTTACGGAAACAAGCACTGCTGACAAGCTTTCCGAGTGTACCAACATCGATGACCTTAAACGGCCTTGAAATCCAAAACTGGGTCTTAGAGATACTGCAATCTTATCAATCAATCAATCAATACTGGCTTTTAGACCGGCCTAAGTAATATTAACTACTGCTAGGTCTGCTAGAGAGAGAGAGAGAGAAAGTTAGTCTTAGGTCGCAACGTAAATTTCAACAGTGAATTACTGGAGATAAACAAGGACAACCTGCAAATGAAATTTCCACCACAAAACGTAGATTTTAACCGACTGAGTTTTGGCCTCCTAGGTTCAAGAAGTTCTCCCTATGGAGGCTTCAAAATTCAAGTATCCTTTAAAAACGCATGATGATTTTATTGCACGTCGTGCACTTATTTTCTAGGTGGCAGCACAAATGCTGTCGCTCGTCACGTGAGCATTGCACGGAATACTTTCCACACACTTCAGTGTCAGATGTCGTCGTCGGAATCCGGGTGACTGCATGAAACTGGAGATGTCTTGGACGTTTTTTTTGCTTTTAATGCGCAGTGTAATGTGCATGTACGACAGTAATTAGGCCTACACATACACACGAGGAGTCCACTTAGTTTTGTCACTTCTCTAGATAGTGCAGCCCGTATTTATAGCGTTATACTAAAAGGCGATAAGTCAGAGCACATATATGCACGTGATCAAAAAAAAAACAAACTACCGCACATACTCGTATTTTCATGCTTTATGCCAAAATTAGGGCCTATATGAAATAAACACATTTTCGAATATGTTTCAGAAAAGTTTTTGTTTTATTTTACGCGTAACAACTTTCTGCTAAATTATTATCAAACATTTCTGGAAATCTTTTAGCGTAAAAATTCTTTGCAAATGTTTCGAACGTAACGTGGTCACACGCAACAACATGTTTACAAAACACTGCATAAAACAGTTGTACAAGCTGTTTTGCACATAGGCCTAACAGCGGCGTTAGTTAACATTACTAAACACTGGCCTTTGAGTTTGACCTTGAAATCCAATAAGGTTATAAGTGTTCATGCAAAACTTTAGCAAGCTAAGTGCCACGGTTCATGAATTATCGTGTTGAGAAACAAAAGCAAGTAATTTGAGCAAAACTCATGAGACGCGCGACAACATAGCAAATAGCAATTCCTGTTCGCAGGTTGTCCTGGTCTATCTTTATCAATTTCGTTGAAATTCACTGTTGAAGTGTGTGCTGCAGCCGAAAATTGCAGAAAAATCACAAAAAATTTTATTTTGGGAGTTTAAGGTCGTTCTAAGTTATTAATGTTCATTTATTAAAAGCTTGTCAGCAGTTATTGTTACGGCAAGCAACAAGTCTATGTCTATCTGCAAGCGCCAAACGAGCCAACAGCGGTAAAATAACGACTTTTTATGGGGTACCTGTATTTGACGCCCGCGTGCGAAAGCCTCCTTGAACCTAGGTGGTCGGGACTTGAACTGCTAAAATCTACGTTTAATATTAAAAGTTCCATATGCAGGTTGTCTTGGTCTATCTCAAGCCATTTTGGCGCAATTTACTCTTAAAATATGTGTTGCAGCCCAAAATCGCGAAAAAAACACTTAAAACCTTTATTTTGATAGTTCAAGGTCGTTCAAGGTCGTTGATCTTAATGTCAATCGAAAGGGCGTATGGGACTTCCTATTAGTGATTAATGGTAACCTAGGCCTTATCTTGCACCGTTTTTGAGATACGGTTCAGAGTGGCCATTTTTGTACCTCTATCTAATTTAGCGTCCTCGATCGGGATGACCTTTTTCGAATTTCGTGAAAAGCTTTATGGATCCTAAAACTAGAGTCTCCGTGGCAGTTTATGGTAAAGATTCTGTGATCTTAGCTTGCGTTGTGTTGACACAATACTAAAGTGTGACAGATGGACAGAAGGACAGACGGACAGGCAGACGCCTCGACGATGGCTAAGACGCGAGAAGCATTACATGCTCTTGCGCGTAAAAACTACTTAACGACGATGCTGAAAGAGTACTGTCGTCGCTACCGCGGGCAGTAATAATATCGCCTACAAACCGCAAAAACCTGTCGTTATGGGCAGTGCACGTTTGGCTTGTTTTTTTTCGACTCGCGGTGTATGACAAGTTCGGTGGAATGCACTGGTGTATCGCCGTAATATCGTTTCATGCACATTTTGCTACACATACCATATACCGCCGGCAGCGTAGGCAATTGGCGACATCGGGCGGATAAACTGATGGCATTTTGAGCGCAGTTAGCCTCGCAATCATAGCAACCGCGGCCGAATACCTGATGATGGGGCAATTTAACTACATATCGAAACGAGATAGCCGGATGTTGCAAAAGATATGTGTAAAAAATCACCTGGCCTACACTCACCGTAGTGAAATAATGTACGATATTTAGTCATCACATGACGAATTTACTCCGTCTTATGCAGTGCCTACATGTAAAACTACAAAAAAATATGGAGTCCAAGTGCCGACATCTTGTGTGGTCGTTCTTTTAACTGAAAATTGGCACACAGGTTACTCCTGCGCTAGAAACAGTTACACCATGCATTTCTGTAAAAAAATTTCCTACGCCTTTTTGTTTTCGACTAAGCGACAAATGGATGCACAGACGGACAGGCAATAAGCGTATTGCGGCCTATTACGACAGCTGCACAGTAAAACACAAAACGTTTGCTTTGTTTTGTCGCTCGGCCCAGTTAACCGTTCAAACGCCTACAACACTTGACCGGTCTTACAGTTATTACTGACTACGTGTAACTAATGGGGTGTTCACACGATCCAGCAAACGTCCTACAAACTTCCAGCAGATGTATTCAAAATGCGCGTGCTAATGATGGACGTTTGCTAGACGTTTGTAGGATCGTATAGGGTGTTTACCCTATAGCACTGCGCACTGCGGCCATGTCAGAGGATAGCTTAGCTTAACTTATTAGTTTAGCAAATCCTGAGTGTTTAAATTTAAAACATGTAATTGAACTAAACACAATTTGTCAATCTGTTTCATGCATTAACAAGAAAGCCCAGCTGTCGCTAAAGAAGAGGCGCTTCAGCCGATACAGTTCCTGTTGCAGTACTGACCTTCAAGGTCATCCTAGGTCAATGATTTTCATGTCATTTGAAAGGCAATATGCCACTTGTTATTAGTGATTAACAGTAACCTTAGCCCTATATCTCACCGTTTCCGAGATACGGCCAGTTATAGCTTGATTTGGCAGACAATTGCGACTTCCTATTTGTGATCAATAGCACTCTAGCTCTATCTCGCACCGTTTAGCCTAAATACATCCGTTACAGACGACGACAACGAGGACGACAAACGGACGACGACAAACGACAACCGTGCCAAACAAAACCGGGTCTGATTTTGACGTACATCAATAATGTTGAGAGCCGGAGTTAAGTGCAGTCTATTAACAGTAAAAGCCTAAAAGGTATATTGCTTTAGGGTAGTTATTATAAGGACGACGTCCCTGACGACGGCTTATGGATTAATTTGTTCTCTATCTCTCTTTCTTTCTCCATCAGTCCGTTATTTTCACCTACGATCATTCGCACAATCAAACCCCGCAACAAGCGGCGTAACCAGCCAAAAATGTTAACGACGACACACGTATAATATTATGCGGCCCCGCACGTCGCAACAAAGCGCATTATGCACTCTACTCCGTCCGTCCGTCCGTCCGTCCGTCCGATCGTCCTTTTTGTTTCTTCCGTTTGCGTTCGAATGACTTGAAAAAGGAAAACTGTTGACAGTTTAGATCTGTTTTATGTTTAACTAGAAATACGTTCTGTGGAACTAGTATATGTTGCATTGCCACACTATATAGCCTAGCAGCTGCGTTTCAGTGTTTGACGATCTCGTGAGCCTGCAGCCAATTTTGTCTTTGAATAAAAACGCTTAATTGCCATGACAACAGAGGTCATCAGGGGAGAAATTTACATGACACCATTGCATAGCCCGAGTTCGAAAATAGGGAAAGGTGAAAACAGCACGCAATTGTCTTTCACGGGGGCCAAGTTATAGTCAATTTTGTCCCGTAATTCGTTGCCATGGCAACGGGGATCGGCAGGGAAAAAATTTAAATGACACCATCGAATAGCGCGGGAACGAAAATAGGGGGTAGATGAAAACAGCTAGCAATTATCTTTCACGGGGCCGAGTTATAGTCAATTTTGTCTCAAAATTCGTTGCCATGGCAACATGGGTCGGCAGGAGAAAAATTTAAATGACACCATCAAATAGCCCAGGCCTGAAAATATGGGGTAGGTGCAAACAGCGCGCAATTATCTTTTACGGGGACCGAATTATACGGCTTTGAAATCTCCATTGCCTTTAATGCAAAATTTTGCAACTTTTGAATGGTTGTTATGGCAACAGTGGTCGATAGGGGGTAATTTTAAATAACACCGTTAGATATGCCCGACCCCGAAAATAGGGGATAAGTAAACAGTGCGCAATTATCTTTTACTGGGACCGAGTTATACCGTTTTGAATTCCCCACAGGCCGTAATGCATTTTTTAAATGGGGTAAAATAAGGGGAAAAGTTATCAGATTTTTATCCCAAACAAACTCGATCTTACTTTTTGGGCCCCGAATCACTGTGCAAACTTTCATCAGAATTGAATAAGAATAAGAGTGTTTACAGACAGACTGACAGAATGACAAAATGACAGACAGACGCAAGTAATTTTATAATCTGTCCCATGTCGTGTTATAGCAATGGGACAGATAATTAGCGCGCCGTTTTGAGTCAAAAGGTCAGAGATCAAGGACACTGTTGTGACCCAGAAAGATCAGAAAGGTATTGTCACTATGACATCAAGCAGCGCGGGCTTGGTGTATACAGCGAAATATCGTAGGCCCTATTCGTCCCTGGGTGTGAAAGTTTTGTTACCTCCGCCAAAAAGGAGGTTACACTTGTATAATATATATGATATTATCACTGCAACATTTACACGTTGCAAAAATTGTATATTGTTACTTTCCAGCGTTTGCTGCTCTGCATGTACGATGGGCGTGACTTTATACGGAGCAATACATTTCGTGACACGTTATTCAGAGTGACTTTGGCGATTGCTACTGGACATTAATTAAAATGCTGATGTGTTTTATCATTCACCTTTTAGCTGCTTTTTAAAAAAAACGTGTCACAAACAAATAGGTCCCTATGTATGTTACCATTCGTAGTGAGAATTAATCGGCATTCATTTTCTGTGCAATTTTTGGTTTACGTTGCTGTATAATATCCACGAAGTGCGCTTGCTTGGGTCGCAGTTCTGCGAGCGTCTGCATAAATGAGCAGCTACACGAATATGCGATCCAGCGCTGGCCGAATAGTGATGGTCGGCGTCAAAATTTTCATTCGATTTTTATTTTCTCTGCAGCAGTCGGTGTGACACGAAGATCATGATTAGATTTTGGTTGCAATCCACAATCGGACTCTGCTTATAACTTTCTGAAAAATCATCAAAAAACTAGAGAACAAATAGACAAACGAATTGACCCGAAAACATGATCCTAGCTTTTTTCGGCTGAGATAACAAAATTCACTTACTGATTTTGATAGACCAAACCGTTTGATAAACACATGTATTCGTTACATGCAGTGTTTGAATTGCCTGGGTTAGAGGTTTACTCCTACCCTTTTTGACCCCCAACGCAGTGTCGCTGATTATGTATTAGAAAACCCGCAAATATACGATTTGCATCACAATAATACTGTGAACGGCCTTTAGCAGCCAAAGAATCAACTCCAGCTATTTCTTCACAGCTGAAGCCCTCACTACCTGGGAATGCTTTCTCCATGGCGAAGTCGTCCTGCCAGAAGCACGAGCAGCTGAAGTTCTGGAAGCACTTGGCCCAGAGCCCGTGGTACGATCCATTCTTTAGCAGGCCGGACAGCTTGTCACCGATGCCGAGCATTGAGGAAGATGACGGCGTGGTTGACGCGACCTGGGTGGGCGTCCCGGTTACCTCTCCGAGCACCGCTCCCGCCTGTCCCACCTGCTCGGGCTGCACCGTGGTGGTCGTGTCGTGGCTGCTTTCATGATCGGGCGGCAGGTGGATCCAGAACGGCGAGACGAAACCGACCAGCAGAGCGACTATCGCTATGACGAGAAATACGAAGCCGATGACGCGCAGCACCGGCACCAACTTGCACATGATGACGACGACGACGATGATAATGTCAGAACAATATTATCAGCAGTAGCAGCTTGCGCGTCAGTAGGCGAACAAACGGTAAACAATAACACACAGTGAGTCTGCGAGGAGTCTGCGATGAGCGTATGCTGTGCTATTGCTGACGCTAATTCTACGGAGACACCGCACGGCACCGCGCGCCTCTGCACTGCTGCAGCCAGCGACAATCGCAGTGTTTTTCAGCAGCAGCAGCAGCGAGCAAGCGAACAAGCCGTATGTATGTGTTCTTTGCGACTGCGCCAGTCGACCGCCGGCGGGATGTATCTAAACAGCGGCTCGGCCCTGGTCCGCGCTCATACATTATGCACGATGCTGCTCTGTGGCTAGTGCGCGCCATTGATCGATTAGAGCCAGCATGTCTGGCGAAAACCGCATCAATCGTCCATCCCGCTCCTTTCACCTTCCCAGTCTGCCGTAAAGTATGGAACCTCTACTTCCATTGACTTCTGGGTAAAGAATTCAACGGATCTTTGGAAGAAGGGAAAGAAAAAGAAAAGGATCTATCTATCCACGGTGATGGTGGAAGACATTATGCGGATGCCCTGGACGCAGCTAGCCACGGACTGCTGCTGCTGCTGCTGCTGGCGCTGCAGGGAAGAGCAGTGCAGGTCGACTTCAATCTATCGAACGACCGACCGACGTCGTCGACGACACTCGCCCCCCTCCCTCATCCCACTCCTCCCTTCCTCACTCACATCCCCGTCACGTCCCTCTTTACTCGGCCACGAGATGGTCGCCGCCGAGGCGGTGTGCGCGCTCGGTCCGCTGTATTCCGCAATTTCTTCGTCAGGCATGTTTTCAATAAGAAGAATTCCACTTCTCGAGATCTGAATACTAATTAGAGCAATACTCACTTCTTCTTATTATTATTATTTCTTGGTAAACAACCGTTGGGGCCAAACACAATAATTTTCCTCCATGTTGATACAATACTTACTTACTTAATTAATTAATTTATTTATTTGTCTTCAATGGCAGGCTCGAGGCCCATGAACACACAAAACACACACAAACACAAAGACTAAAAAAAGACTAAAACAAACTACTTCGCCAACATTTAAAAAACTGGAGATTTAAAAAACAAGTCAGAAGATAAAACAGCATTGACAAGCGAATTGTCACTAATCTGCAATGATCGCCATAGTGAGAAAGTCAATTTACGCATATTTTCCGGTAATGATGAAACACTGTTAAAAGCAAAAAGTTTAGAAGCACTACACCATCGTGGCTCCTGTAACAATTGTCGGAACGCATCATTATATGCAACGCGTAACTTGTTGAAAGAATACTGATACATTGAACACCACAGCTGACAGCCATACATTGGAGTGCAATATGCTCTGAACAACATAAGTTTTGTGTTCAAC
>Ga0056128_1000022_pt1 | contig 78359 bp, 41 predicted proteins | sample WorMetLIZISLAND2_FD_71113 | JGI IMG/M metagenome (GOLD analysis project Ga0056128, IMG submission 71113) | Marine gutless worms symbiont microbial communities from Max Planck institute for Marine Microbiology, Germany - Olavius geniculatus... ... | reverse complement strand
CTTTATGTGTTGCCTGTTCTCCAAGACCACTGTAGCTTTGACAGTGTTTGTTTTGCTAGGTAATGTGGTCACACAATAAAGGTGCGGTGGGCGGAAGAACTTCATGTTTATGCGCCATAAATTTCTGCTTGTAACAGTGAAAGAATGGTTAAAATTGGTGCTGAATTACCGAAGTTATCCCAAAAGTAAAACTGGGTATTCGTTTTTTTGGACCATCCTGTATGGATTATTTACAATTTACCAATAATTAAATTGCATAACTATATTTACATTTATTACCAGCGCTAAAATTTATCAGACAGATTGCAAATAAACATGACTAAAATAAAACAAAATAGAGCACTATAACATGCAAAAAAACTCCAAATTAGAATGCTATAATTCTATAATTAGCCTAATATTACTAATATTACACAGAGTTTCTGAATACCATGTAAAAATAACATGGATAAAATGTAAAATTAGCATATTCTGCAGTAGAAAATAGAAAGTAGTCTGTACTCAGATGTCATGCAAACGTATATGTGTGAAAACTGTCTAAAGACAGGTAACATGCTTCAACATTAAGCTCATAATCTACACATCATCAGGATAGTTACTTAAATTACCACCCATTATGTGGACAAATGCATTATCCGCCTGGTTATAACTAGCTAAAAATTTATACAGTAAAATAACTGGTGGGTACAGCGGCAATTCCAAATGCATAACAAAATCCCACACACAAACATCAAATCAGCAACAGAACTCAAACTCCTAAAATGTCACGAAGGCACATCAAATTTACTACAAAACTTAATCTACTAATGCCGGCTGGGCTGTGCAGCGTCCAACATTTACAACCGTTTTAAGTAATACAATGTATTTACAATAATATTTACTATATACATTCGTATATCTCACCTAAACTTACTTGGGCACTGCTAAAATTCTGTTGTAGCTACACAAATACGTAAGAACATAAACATTTAAACAAAAGACGGAGACCCATTACAATAACGGACAAAAGCAAACTCAGTAATTTGTAACTTCTTGCTAATATTGACTGTATTGTCACTGATAGCTCCTTGGACCTTGGCTGACGAAAATGCTGAAAAATTAGGGTAAGTCAGCATGTATCCTGATGACTTAAGAAAAGACTCAGACTACTAAGACACTGAATCGTACTGGCTGGGTGTATCTGGATTTCCAAAAACTGCGTAATCCATTTAGCATTTTCACACAATGACCAGAAATCAAGCAAGGTGCAAGATTTCGGAAGTCTTAGTTCCAAGGTCATTAAAATAGAAGGTCATCACAATTTTCTTTTAGTGACACAACTCAATACTCAACAATTTCTAGAATGCGACATTAAGCCTAATATTGCTTAAATATATTCACCACGCACACAAAAGTCACAATTTTGAAAAGCCAGCTTCCTGAAAGTTAGAGCCTGAAAGAATCAGCCAGTTTGGCCATAATTCAATGCATTACCAACCAAACAACGATGTAGCTTAATAAAATAAGCACCTCCATGAGCAGAATGTCGAAAATAATAGGCCAATAAGCAAACCTACGCTAGTTGCCACTCAGCACTGCCAATTTGCAGTGTAACAAAAGCCCAGCTGTCGCTAGGGAAGACATGCCACAGCCTATACACTTCCTCTTCTGTACTGACCTTAAAGATCATCCAAGGTCGATGATTTTTATGTTATCTGAAAGGGCGTATGCCGCTTCCTATTAGTGATTAATAGAAACCTTGGCTCTATCTCTCACCATTTCCGAGATACGGACAGTTTTCCTATGAAAACACACATTTTAACTACCGCCCTCCATTCAACCCCGAAGTTAAAATTATTCTCCTTGCACTGCATACCCCAAATTTTATACGCAAAGAGCCTTGACACAAGGCTAATTATTCGTGCAAAAAGTTTTTCCCTAAGACCTACCCGTTAGCCAGGGTACATCCGGACCCACAGACAGACAGACGGATGACAATCGTGCCATAGACGAGCTAAACAGCATAGCTGTAGCGCGTCAAAACTCAAAAAGCATGTTAATGAGCATCAACTTGTACTGTGGCAAGTATTCAAATCAGCAGCAAAACATGGCACAGTTTTTACGTGCGAAAGCAGCTATGCTTTCAGCGCGTCTTAGCCATCGCAATTCTGTCCGTCTGTCTGTCCGTCTGTCCGTCTGTCTGTCCGTCTGTCCGTCCGTCACACTGGTGGATCAGTCAAAAACGGTGCAAGGTAGAATTACCAAATTTTCACCGTCGGCTGCCTGGAAGACTCTAGTTTCAGGAACCATAAAGCTTTCCCATAAATTCGAAAGGGGTCACCCCGAACACGGGCACTAAATGAGAGGAGGAGTAGGTAAAGTTTGTGATTTTTGGCCAATAAGTCGCTGTATCTCAGTAACGGTGCAAGATAGGGCCTAGGTTACTATTAATCACTAATAGGAAATCGTATACTGGCTTTCGATTGGCGCCGAATTCAATGACCTTGAATGACCTTGAACGCCGAAATAGGGGGTTTTATGCATTTTTCGGCGCTTTCCGGCTGCGAAAGTCTATATCATTCACAAGGAGGCGCCATGGTACTAGCGTTGATGGCGTGGCGTAGTTGGTAACGCGTTTCGGCTGAAAACGAAGTTACTCTACGCCGGGCCCGGTTAGTACTGCGATGGGTGACTGCCTGCAGGTAGGAAATGCTATAGGCTTTCGCGCGTCCCATGAGCATTCGCTCAAATTTCTTGTAACTTTCGTCAGTATTATATAATGAACAACGTGTCAAACATGTACAAAACACAAGAAAAATGGCAATATTTATCTAATCGACATCCAAAACCTATACCTCAATTGAACCATTATACACATCACTGTACATACAGCATACATCTATTTTCAACAAAAAACAGTTTTTAATATCTCTGAAAACACTATATGCATACAGTTTCTATGTTGAAAGAGTGTACCAAATATACTAGATAAGAAAAAAACTAGTAGGGTATATTTGGAGTGTAAAATAGCTACTTTGCTTCCTACAAAAGTTATAGAGCATTTTTAGCTATTTACATCAATATTCAAGGCACATAGCAAAGAAACACAAAAACAGAGCAATAAAAGGCACATCACAGAAATATTACTGTCAACAACTATGGAAAATGACAGTGACAGAAAAAAATACTTAGAGAAATGACAAAACTGACTACCAACAGCAACACCACACACATTTCAGCAAAAAACTGAAACAAAACTGAGGCAATCAAAACAAAAAAAATGAGCAACAACATTTACTGCACAAGAAAATTAAACAAAATATTGTCTGCTTGAAGCACTTCAAATTGAGTAAATTCGTGTGCTACTCACCCGTCTTTGTACTGTCAAAAAATCAAGCTATAAATCTTGAACTGGACAGTTAGAACTCGTCGCCACAGTACTCAGTTTATACTCCATCTCTACGAGATATTATGGAAAGTGGCATTTTTGGCATATTCTGTCATGCTTTGACGATGGATCATAACCATTATTATACGTACTTAAAACCAGACTGCACTTAGTTCATCTTTATTCTTTATTGACATATTTAGATGAAAAACCCACCACTGAGTACTGCACGCAAGATATATTGAGAAAACAAAACCACAAATATATGGATGCACACGCAGACGGATTATGGATGAACATAAAAGCACAATGCCAAACAACATACAAAAGGGTCATAACAATAAAGACAAAACTGCAAATCAAAGCCAGAAAGAGTACAACACAAGAAAGCTCAGCTGTCGCTAGGGAAGACGTGCTACAGCCTATACAATTCCTGTTGCACTACTGACCTTCAAGATCATCCAAAGTCGATGATTTTCATTTTATCTAAAAGGCCGTATGCCACTTCCTTCCTATTAGTAAGTAATAGTAACCTTGGCCGTATCTCTCACCGTTTCCTAGATATAGCCAGTTTTCCATTGAAAAACGCACATTTTCCTACCCCCTGTTCATTCAACCCTGAATGTAAAAATGTTTCCCTTCCAATAGATGGCTAAAATTTTGCACGCAAGAGTTTAATACACACATGGCTAATTATTCGTGTAAAAAGTTTTCCCTTACAACCTACCGTTTAGCCACAATACATTCGTTGCAGACGGACAGACAGACGGATGGACGGACGGACGGACGGACGACACATGATACCAAAAACGCCCTACAGCATAGCTACAGCGCATCAAAAACTGAAACTCATACATGGAAGATGTCAACAACAAAAAATCTTGCAGAAATTTGTAGTGGATGTTGCAAGCAAATCAATCAATCAATAGAAACCACTGACAAGAGAGAGTAAGACCAGTGGTTTACACGATAAACCTAAGATACACCTAAAAATGTTGAAATTTAAAAAAAATCAGGTTAAGGTGCAGGAACGATGTCATCATTTGCAAAATATCGACACATCTCTACGCATCAGTTGTGTGGGGGTCGGCTGCTGAAGCAGTGACGTCACTAGACAGTTGCAGCTGAGTCACTTGTGTTGTGAGCTGCGAAAACATGGACGGATGAACGTTGGACATCACCTATAGTTCAATAACACATGACATTTCGAGCTGAAAATTGGCACATCAACTTCATCGGGCCCCGGAAGACGTTCACGCCGAATTTTATTTGCAGTTTTTATTGCTTCCAAGTTGAGAGTCCGGACAACGAACGGACGGGCAAGAGCTAAAGCCCGTAGTGAAGCCTACTAGACGGTAAGATAAAGGTAAAGGTGCCATACTCCACAACGGCATAGGCGAGACGCTCATCTCCCATTCTATGGCCATCGAGCCAGTAGTCTGTGATGCATGGCCAGTGCAACACCAGACATACAATTACCTCCCCAGCCGCAGAGCGTCATCGCCCTTTGGCCGGTAACAAACTATCCTACTGCTTGGCAAACAAAGGCAAGTGTGTGTGAACAACTTGCCCAAGGTTGTTACCTGGCACTGACAGTGCACCTCGCCAACACTAGTAAAACACGCTACAGCTACACCACCACGCCACACATTGGACGGCCGCAGAATAAACTATGCACGTCAATGAAATGATGCTTTAGTCCACATTCTCGGTGTTTGCACGATGAAGTCTGAAATGATCTATTCATCAACAATATTATGTTTGTCGAGTTGAAAGTCTGTTTCATTTTTGTACCAAATCTTATTATTTCGTTCTATTTGCTATAAACATTTTTTATCTTAATATTTTAATTCTATTTTATTTTTGTATAGATATACAAATATATTTTTTTTAAATTATGGAGTTATTTTCTATCAATACAACTACAGTCTACTACTAATATAAAGCCGCTACTACTCCTCTATATGCGAACGACATTATGATTTACGGACAAAGCCTAATACTGCTAGCTACTACAAATTATACCAGTATGAAGTTATACTAACGGCAGCCATTGGAGGCTGGACGATGTATTGTCCTGGCGTGAGGTTGAGCCAACCTCCTGGAGCATGCACGGAGAAGTTGTTGACTGCATAGGCTGGCAGTGGGTAGACGCGAGCAAACTGTTCTTGCTGAGCAGCTGACAACGGCGACAAAAACCTGCTTGTACAGAACAATTATTCCATAAGCGATAGGATTTCAACAATCTAACTTTACATCAATCAATAGCTAACGACACACAGTTGATTCTAAAAATTGGCGCAGGAAAACTGGCACGTGTTTCATGTAAATGGCAGAATTAGAGTACAGTTGCCCAAAAACGAAACAGACTTATAGCATAAACGACAGTGCAGCACATAAAAAGTGAAACACACACGTTTATGGCGCTCTAAACAAATCAAGCAATCAGACAGTTTTAAAACAATTAGCCTTGACTATTGCAGTAAATTGCGGTCAGGTTGAACAATTTTTTGACTGGTATTAAATACTGTCATTCTGTCCCATTAACTCTCCGCATCAGTGCACAGCATGGGCGGCGCTAGGAATTTGAAGCTGGAGAGGGCAATGGAGGGCAAAGGCCAGGGCACAGGGAGACAATAACTTTTTGTGTGTGGACCAAATGTCGACCTTATTTCATTTGTTGTGTTCACCAAAAAAACGTAGCGTGGTCCAAGGGCAATAGAAGTCGCATATTTGCCCTCTTATTTACTCCTCGCGCGCTACGTTCTTAACGTAGCGAACAGGAGTATATGAGATCAGTGTAATATTGAGGACCGACCGACCGACCAACGACCGACCAACCGACGACCCACCTCTGTTCCTGGAAAAGCCTTCCTGGAAGAAATTCAAACGGCCATATCTCCATAACTGTGCTAGATAGACGCATGGTGACTATGGACCACCCATAGAAAGTCGACCCCCGGGAGTCGAATGGTCGCGTAAACGATGACGTCACGTGACCCCAAAAAGTCAAGGTCGTGACCCCATTATCTCTGATGCGCCATATCTTTGTAACGGTGCCAGATAGACGCATGCGTTGAAGTATAACAAGACAAAAGCAACTAGCGTCATCGACCATTATTGGAAATTTTTTTTATCTCAATTCCTAAAATCGGGCAATATTTTATAAACTTCGAAGAGACAATTTCCAATAACGACCTCGACGGCAGTCACTATTAGTATAATATTAAACGGGTCTCAATTAAATGCCGGGTCTCTAATACAAGCCGAAAGGAACGAAAAAGCTTTTAAAAGAATACAAAAGAAAATGATGTGCGTGAGGAGTACATTAAATTGGTCACAATCTAATAATATTTCTTGTTTAATTTTAAAAATGCAAAAATTACCCTTGTGTTGTCTTGCAGTATGACGTTTAATAAGTCACCTTGAGATGTGTATGGTTACCAGACCAGAGAGCGTTTTATCACCATCAAAATTTCTCCTGGGGACAGCCAAGGGGGTAAAAACAAGGAAATGGGGGGCAGGCCCTTCCCCTGCTGGCACTGCCTATCGTGCACAGTATAGAAAATTAATTAAAAATGAAATGTTTCATTTTATTTTGCACCACCCTCTATGTCTGATATAATAGATTAATAGATTCAATAATAGATTCAAGCAGACATGGCCAAAATTATTCTAACCTAAATTGTCAACAGCGTTGTGAAGCAACTCAGCCTTCCAGAGCAAACAAAAATACCATCACCATGTTAATGACAGTTAGGCCTATATATTTCGCATGAATTCACACTTAAAGTACATGAAATGCCAAAACACACCCGTGATTAACAAGAGGTTGTGCAGCATATAGAGGAACTTCGCCTTCATTCTATACAGCAGACATATCAAAGCACAAATAATTATTTTATAATATTTGATAATTTGCAAGTGTTCTAGTAAATTTCCAGAACGCAATTTTCTTGAAGTCAACAATCGGCCTTCTGCACTTTCTGTTAATTATCTTTCTCAGTGCATTTACCAGGTACACAATCAATCAACCAAAACAACTTAATATTAAGTTGACAGACTCCAAATATTTTTAAAAACACGTAAATAGGCCTATATAAACATAAATGTACAAAACATCAGTTTATACACTTGCTAACGGCGACATGCAATGACTGACACATCAAAAACAGCAAAAATCATAAAAAGGTGATATCACTCACCATCACATCACCTAACTGTCAATCTGCTGTTAAATAATATCACCTTTTTATGATTATGTTGTTTTCGATGTGTCAGTCATTGCACATGTTGCCGTCAACAACTGTATAAACTGATGTTTTATACATTTATATTTACTGTTTTATTACAAAAACAAAGTTTTTATGTTGATGGTCAATTATAAACCATCTGTTTTCCACGGCCATGAAGACACAGAACCTTAAATATTTTGGGGTCACGATTTTAACTTTTAGGGGTCACGTGACGTCATCAGTCACGTGACCAGCGGACTCTGCGTGGGCACTTTGCTATTGGTGGTCAAAGATGCACGGATACGGAGATAGGCCTACGGGGCCTCAACAATTTTGAGGTCACGAGTTTGACCCTTTGGGGTGTATCTTGCACTGTTGCGGATATATGGGGCCTCAAATATATTGGGGTCACGACCTTGACCTTTTGGGGTCACGTAACGTCATTGGTCACGTGACCAGCAGACTCGGCGTGGGCACTTTCCTATTGGTGGTTAATGATGACCATGCATCTATCTTGCACGGTTGCAGAGATACGGGGCCTCAAAGATTTTGGGGTCACGACCTAGACCTTTTAGGGTCACGTGACGTCTTCGGTTACGTGACCATTAAACTCGGCATGTGGTTTCCTATTGGTGGTCTATTGGAACCATGCGTCTATCTTGCACCGTTATGGAGATAAAAAGCCTCAAATTTGCATTTGCCCATATTAAAGGCCAAAAGTTCACTGCGCATGCTCCGTGTCACGTGACCTGTAGGCAGGGAGTCCAATATGACCACATATTTGGAATTCTCGATGCCACATTGCCTATTCACTGTACAACTTTTATGGGCCTACAATGACGATTAGGAGCCGTTTATAGGTGAAATTTTTATACAGGAGCGTTTTTGGCCGAAAATTTCCAAGTCCGTTTTTGTACCCAATTTTTGAATTTGGGGGAATATTTCAAGGGTTAGATATTAACTTTGAATTTTCTACCCCTAAAAAGGCACACCTTTGCATGAGACCGCGTCGTTTGAGCTATCGTGCGTGAAAATCCGCCGACCGGTCTGACCTGTAGGCCTGTCAAAAAAGTATATTTAAATAAGAAAATTTTTCGTTATATTTCACCCATTTGTCGGGAAGCCGCCAATGGACGGATTTGCACGAAATTTTGCACAGGGGGTCGTCTCGCGGACCTGTTTCACATTTTTTGTCGATCGATTCAGGGGTCTCAGATCTGCGAGGGGTCGAATTTTGCCATTCTTCATTGACTCAGCTTGTGGCCGTTAACACAGGTCTGCCTACCGCGCGCCTGTGATGAAAAAGCGACAACGAAATGCAGTAATCATGATAATAGGTGCGTTTAAACAGTCATCGAATTAAAAAAAAGTTGTAGGCCATTAGCCGAAAAATGATAGTAAGTTCACAGCTGTGGCTTTAATCTCAGTGGTTATACGTGGTTGTAGACGTTGTCTCTCGTCTGCTATGATCTTTATGACTTGGACTGTGGCCGGGTTGGATGCACAAAGCTTCATCCTTAATGCAAGTTTACCCAACAGACGACTTAAATAGCTAATATTATAGGCCTACACCTTCCACGTTGACGACTGAATAAATACTGAATAAATCAAAATTGACAGCAAGCATGATAAGTAAGTAAGTAAGTAATTAAATAAATACATAAATAAGTACAACGTAAATTTATATAGCGCATAACGTTAAATACAAAAAATTTGAGCTAATGCTCACGAGACGAGTTTAAGGTCTTTCAAAGTCATCAATGTTGATACGACTAAAAAGTTCGTCAGTGCTTGTTGTGATAACCAGCATGCCCATGTCTATTCTGCAACCGTTTTTACGACAGACTGGCCATCAGCGGTAAAATAACGAGTTTTAGGGAGTACCACTCTTTGATGCCCTCGTGCGCAGGTTCCCTTGAACCTAGAACTGTCAAGACTTGGACCGTTGAAATCAACGTTCAATGCTGAAAATTTCATTCACAGCTTGTCCTTGTCTATATCTCTAGTGATTTTGGCGCAATTCGCTCTTGAAATGAGTCTCGCAGCCCAAAATCGCCAAAAAACTTCTATTTTAGTGTTCAAAGTCATCCAAGGTCATTGCTTTTAAGGCAAATCGAAAAGCCTGTGTAAGATTTCCTATTAGTGATTAATAGTAACCTAGGCCATATCTTGCACCGTTTCCGAGATACAGCGACTTACTGAGCCCTAAAAATGGCAAATTTTCCCTCTCATACCTGTCACTTAGCGCCCTCGCTCAAGGTGACCCCTTTCGACTTTTGAATTTATGAATAGCTTTGTGGATCTTGAAACTAGAGTCTTCCACTCAGCCGACAGTAAAGATTTGGTGATCCTAGCTTGCACCGTTTTTAACTGATTTACTCGTGTGACAGACAGACAGACAGAACTGCGATGGATAAGACGCGCTATAACAGTACCTGCTTCGCGCATAAAAACATTTAATGTGCTAATGGTACAGTAGACAAATTGTCACCTGTTGATGTCCATCGATCCATGGATATTTCGGGATCAAGACTCCTTTTCGTTTTTTGTTACCGCCATCCGCAAACTTCACCAACAGAGGCAGCCTTGATCCTAGTTAATAACATTATAACAAAAACACATAGTCGAACTATTTGTCTGCAAGAAAACATTAGGGGCCTACGCCATCATTGCTAAATCTTACAGACCACACAGCACTAACTAGTGACGAACTGACTGTTTAACGTTAACGACAGGCTGAAAAACTGCAACATTAGTCAACTTTTGATTTTCGTTCAACTGGTCATTTTGCAGTAAATGCGGACTAAACTAAGTCATTCACAGTGTGTAAGTCATAGAATTATTAGAGTAGGACTTCTTACATGCCAAATGCTCTTCTTATTCCTATAGACCAACTAACAGCATTGAAGAAATAGAAGGATATTTACACGGTCTTTCATAAAAAAAACCCTTTTTACTTTCTTTCATAATTCACTCAAATGATGATCAATTCACATTAAATTTTTACCAGTTGTAGCTGAAGAAATACTCATTCAAAATATTTAACAAAATGTGGCAGTTGATTAAATATTCTTTGCTAGTCGTGGCGTAACACTGACGTCATAATGTGTCACGGGTACAAGCTTGCTAGTCTCAACTGGTGCTGTCAGTTGCTACTCTGCTCCAATGGTAAAAAATCTGGTTCGTTGATGACAAATTTTTGATGTTTTACAGTTATACAGCCACAAAAAAACATGTAAAGCGATCGCATTTACGTATCTGTAGGGATAGTTAGACTTTCACATGTTCGAGCCAGACAGTGCACTAGCACACCGAGCTTGCAAAATGGTTGCGTTTTTGGATCGTGGGATGCCTAATATCATGTCCCCGTGCTGCTCAGTCCTGACATGATAAACATTTTTCCTCAGCAAACCAGATTAAGTTCAGCACCGAAGCAAGGTAGCAACTGACAGCACTAGTTTGGACAAGTAAGCTTGTACTCACGACATATTATAACGTCAGCATTACGTTACGACTAGCAAAGAATATTTAATCAACTGCCATATTTTGTAAAAAAATATTTTTTTCAGCTACAACTGGTAAAAATTTCGTATAAATCAATCATCATTTGAGTGAATTATGAAAAAAAACAAAAAGGGGTCCTTTTTTTACGAAACACCATGTATTCTACTAGGTAGAAGACAAAGTTTGACGTAAACGAAAAATATGCATGCAGACACACTACAAAAACAAAAGTTCAACAAAAACAAAATGTGGTTTCTAAAAACAAAAACAAATGCGCTGAAAGTAAAAATTAAAACAAAATTTTTTCATGGGCTACAACAACAACAACAACATGAAAATTAATAAACCTTGAACAGCTTTGCCATTAAAAGCCTTGATGACAGCTTCGCACTTCTCCTGTGATGACAAGCGAGCAAAGCCGACACCACGACTGGAGTAATACTGATTATACAGGATGCGGGTCGACGTCACCGGACCGTAGGCCGATATCATGCTCTCAAGGTCGGTTTCTGTCATGTGCATTGGGAGGTTAGCAAAGTACAGGTTGGTTGGATCCTGCTCCTGTTGCTGCATTTGAAAACACAAGTCCACCACAATCACCATCATAAATTTGTAAAACGAAGAAAAAAACTCCCATGTAGTCTTGCTGTGACGACTTTGGCGATTATGAACTGATTTTTGACGCGCTACAGCTATGCTGCAAGCGTCTATGGCATCGTTGTTGACTGTCTGTCGTCCGTAAACTCCGTAATAGGCCTATCGGATGTATTGTAACTAACGGGTAGGTCTTAGAGGAAAACTTTTTTATGCGTAATTAGCTTTTTGTCGAGGCTCTGTGTGTACAAAATTTTGGGGATGCAGTGCAAATGGAATACTTTCAAATTTGAGGTTGACTGGAGGGCTAGGAAAAATGCGTGTTTTTCAACAACAAAACTGGCAATATTTCGGAAACGGTGAGAGAAAGAGTCAAGGTTGCTATTGATCACTAATCGCATACGCTTTTTCAGATGAGATGAAAATCATCTACCTTGGATAACCATGAAAGTCAGTACTGCAACAGAAACTGTATAAGCTATAGCGCGTCTTTCCCAGCGACAGCTAGGAATAATTCACTCATTCTTGCATACTGAGACAGACTGCAAAAAGCTAAAATAAAATCTGCCACCCAGACTCAAATCTGCTATCAGATTCCAGTTGGTAGGCTATCACAGCTTCCTGCGTCGTCTCGTCTATTTTTAAATGCAGTAGTGAAAAGATTAACAAGAAACGTCCGAAATTGGCAGTGGTATCACTGGTGTACGACGTATTAATTAGCCACCGCAGTGGTATGAATACATCGGGCAAACGAGTTTTACGTCAAAACACTGCAAGCACTACACAACAACTAGAAACCTATGTCGGCCGACCAAGTGCCGACATATTGTGCGGCCGTCCACCTGACCTTTGGTTGATCTTCTAAACTGCAAATTGGCATCCCGGTTACTCATGCCCTGGAAAACGTTCACACCAATTACGGTCGTGTAGTTTTCGGGTTAGGATTGAGTCCCTGCCAACGGACAAATGACCGAACGAGCAACACACGTAATGCGACCTATTAGAGAAGAGTCTGCACAAAAACGAACCTTTGCCATCTGCGCTTGAATTCCTCGTGACTGCAGCGCCGCTACCGCTCGCTCTGCATCCTCGGCAATCTCAAAGTCTACGAATCCGTATCCTGTACAAACCAGCCAACCATACTGAAAACCATAGCGGAAACAGTTCACTAACGAGTACATTTCCCACAAAGCCCACAGGGCGGCAGTGATCTCCGTTTCCTTAGCCCACAGCCCGACACCAGTTTACATTGCGAGATCATGGATATACAGGGCTAGCGTATCGCGTGGTGTGTCTGGAGCCAAATAATAGCCATCCACAGGGCAGAATAAGCAGAATAACAACAGCAGATTCGTATAGCGCTGTTAGGTCAGACACGCTGAAGACACATAATGTCACCAATATACAAGAACACAGAAATACAGTACAATTAAATTAGGCCTATATTTAATGAGACAGCTGGCAATGGGAAATACGCTTCATCCTCATGTTGTAATGTTGTTCGCTAGATGACAAGAAAAGGGGATATGGCCTCTATAAACTCCCTTTCAAACAACTTCACGAAAAATCAGCCTCAAAAAGCTGAGCCCTATAAGCAGATGACGATGATGGCATGGTCAAAATTTTGCAGTAGGCCTATATTCTGCCACAAACCTGACTAGACACATCTGCATTTCGCTCATTGTTTTCGATATAACAAACAAACAAAACTGTCATAGCAAATTTAAGCATACCTTTGCAGTTATTAGTAGCAGGATCCATAATAGCTTTAGTTGAGATCACTTTCCCATATCTACAGTAGTAGCAGTTACAGCAACAACAAAACCCAATGAAGGCTAGGCTACAACTAGTGCTAGACTTGACAATTTATCCATCTTGCATTAAAACCACATCTGTTAGGCTTATTATAAACATTACTGTCATACGCGCGCTTCGAGCGTCTTAGCCATTGTGGAGGCGTCCGTCTCTGCGTCAATCATACTGCGACGCAATCTAGGACCACTATCTTCACTGTGGTTGCCGCAAAAAAATCAGTTTAATAGTTTTAGGATCTGTACAGTTTTTCCAAAAATTCGAAATGGGTCATCCCGATCTAGGGCGCTAAATGAGAAGGGGATACAAAAAGTTGTCGATTTTTAGCCAATAAGTCGTCGTATCTCACAAACGGAGCGAGATATGGCCACGGTTACTATTAATCACTAATAGGACGTCAAATACGGCTTTTCGATTAACATCAAAATCGACGACCTTGAACTCAAACTTTAGGTTGCGGCGCACGTTTCAAGAGCGAATTGCGACGAAATGGCTGGAGACAGACCAAGACAAACTGCGCACGAAATTTTTAGCATTAAACGTAGGCCTATATAACCTTAGCAGTTTAACTTTCGATCACCTACGTTCAAGGAGTCCTCAGTACAGGGCCTCAGATTTGGGTTTTTCTTCAAAATGTGCAATGCAATGAGTCAAAATGTTTACTTATTCTGCCATATAAATTTTCATCACACAAAGTGCTAACTGCAGGCTAACAATTAAGCTGCAAAGGCAAAGTATACGAAAATGTCAGTCGCAGTTTATTTAAAAATATCACATTGTTGTCGATTAACTGACTAATACGTAATTAGTATTTTGTACCCCTGACATAGGCTGTACAGATCTTCATCGGTTGTGCGGTGTGTTAATCCATGAATATAAAGATTCGTTCGACTTAACGCCTGTTCCGTAGTTGACGTATGATTTGACGGAAACCAACGAAAACCACCTGCTGCCGCTGCGTGAGACTGAAGAGCCAGGTATGCCTATATGACATAACATAATCGTAAGAGCTCTTTTAGCGAAGACCCGCGCACTAGCGGGTCTTCGCTAAAAGGTAAAGGTACCTGTTATATCGCTACTTGCATGAGAGACTTGTGGCCAGAAATACTAGACAGTCTTGGGAAGTAGCAGCTGACTGGCATGAGGTAATAACATAGCGGCGCATTGTGCGGCCATCCATTGCCCACGCCAGCAAACAATTGGACCCGCGGAGCAGCCAGCAGACATACCACCGCCCCGATAAGCCACACGATACACGATACATGCACGATAAATCAACGTAAGAGGCTGAGTTGACCTGAGCACACTAATTGCTCAATACGTTGAATGCAAACGAGATTTGAACCGCCGCCTGAAAGTTACGAGTCCAGTCAGACGCTTACAGAGCGACGTAACTGAAATGAACTCAACTAAACTGACATGGTTTAGTTTTTGATTAACTGACCAATGGGCAAGCAGTAACGCATTAAAGTAGGCATCGTCTAACGGCGTCGGTGACTACGTGAACGTACGCGTCAACCAATGAACAATGGGCTCGTTCTGCTCGCCCATTAGTCAGTTCGTCAGAAACTGAACCGTGTTAGTTCAGTTCAGTAATCAGTTACGTCGCTCTTTACGCGCCTTAATAAACCTACTAACTGCTAGACCACTTCACACACAAAGAGACGTAGGCTAGGCGTGTTATGTGAACAACTCGCCCTCAATTAACCATTGGCAGAGGACCGGCCGGGAATCAAACTCGCGACCGTTCGATCACGAATTCAATGTCCTAACCACTGACCCACCAAGCTATCCATCGTGTAAAGACTTCCCACGTAACTCAACCTACACTGTGTCCGAAAAAAGTTACCCCTTGCACAGTGTACAATAAAAATGTCAAATTTGAACCGATCTGAATACAATTTCTTTCACATGATTCCCAATAAATTGGTGAAATTATCCCCAATTTTGTTGAAAAAAAATCTTTCACAATGGAGTTAGGACCTAATAATTATTTTAATCGATGACAGAATATCTCCGCATACAATATGCTGTTATTAGCCTACATACTCCCGTCACTCAACTGATATTTCTACTATACATTGTGTAGGGGATTACTTCTTTTCCTGATACAGTGTATATAGCCACGCTACATGAAGTTGAAAGTTGCAGATGTATGAGCTGGCAGACGGATGGACGGACAACTGAATATAGTTACAATGCGGCAATGCCACGCTTTGCACTAGCCGTAGGCCTAAGTGTATCGCATTGTAACAATTTCTAAGACAAAGAAAGTGAAAAACTGACTTTTGGTTTCGGGAAGCGAACTGCGCCGAAGCCGGCATAGAAGTGACGTTCAGTTGCCTCTTGGTTCCCTGGAGAGCCGACTGCAGACATTGCGACGTCATGCCTGAATGACGCTCGAACGCCAGCGCCCGCCGTCGAATAACTCGACATCGGCGCTACGCACGTGATTCTGCAGTACACACAACGAATGTATAGTCAGTCGCCGCAATACTGGTAATAATTAATGCATGTTTAAGTTTCTTTGATTTTAGACTTCCAAGTGAGTTGTTGCTCAAAAGGTACAAAAAATACTTAGTAAAAAGGGTTTGTCATAGTTGTTGATGTCGATGCGGGTGGCTGTCGGTGGGCCTATTATGTTCTGTGTGAAAGTAGGCTACGAACTATTCAGCTATATGAACTGTATGAACTGTAATTAGTTAATTTTTTTTCTTTTATTTTGCATTTGTTTGCTACCTCTTATGGTGAATAAAGATGTATATAATACTTGCCGCCGGTCACATTACAGAGAGTTTTTCGTTTAAATCAGGAGCACCCCCTGCTAGGGTTCTGCCCCAGACAGTCCAGACGCCCGGCGTTAGGCCTATATCACTGCGGTCCTACGCTCTGCGGGGTCCGCGTTCGCCATGGTCTCTCAGCCAAATCCAGAATCCGCCGCCGCACGCCCGTACCGACACACACATAACGCACAGTTTATTAATTACAAGCGGACATAATTTTTGCCATAGTATAGTAAACTCCGCTGGTAACTCTCAATTATTATATAGATTCCTATGAGTTAGTTAGTTAGTTAGTTAGGACAGTTGAGGGCGTCTGTTCAAAATCATAGACGTTGCAGCTACTGTTCAAACAGATGGGTATTGAGTTTGTTGCTGACAAGAGGGCCTAATAAAGTTTATTATGCGGCCGTCAGTGCGTCGATCACGATGCGAACAATGTAAACAAGCCTTGACGTAGGTATACAAAAGAAAAACTGATGTAAACGGTCCTCGGGTTGGGGTAACCAATTTTTCAGTTTAAAAGGTCAAGATCACCGTCAGCAGATGTCGAAAACGTCAAGAAAATGTCGTGTATAAGCCTATAGTGACTGTAATAATTAAGGGGTTATCAGGTTCACGTGAGAAGCTGAGCAAAGACTGCGGGAAACTGACGTAGCAATCACGATCAGTGTTCACGCAATTCTCTAATTAGCAAGAACTCACCAGCAACGATCGTAAGGCCGGTCGGCGACACATGCATGGAAGATGCAGTTCTAACACACAGCTAATTGATCTGAGATCGACCGGCCGCGCGTACGTAGGGCCTACTGCTCAGCGGCCTAATGTCTGCCGTACGCTGGCGTACACTCGACGACGACGATATGTTGACTGGCTAAAAGCAAGCGTTGAATTTCAGCGCACGACGTCGTCCGGTACGCTGGGCGAGGGCGCCGCTATTATCTGTCGCGTGCATAAGCCCTACGTGTATTGGTGGGGCCAGGTCTCATTTATGGGGACCTACCTACCGCACGGCTGCAGCGCCAGCGAGTGTAGAGCAATAAGGCACGCCAGTTGTGTGACGTCGGTCGGGCCTATAGGCCTATGCAATATCGATTAGTCAGTCGTACGCCTATTACGACAACATTTAACTAATCATGCATACTTAGTCTGTGATCACTGATCACGTCTATATATAGGCCTGCGTCTGAGACTCTATACACGTCTACGCAGTTACAAACTATATGGCTCAGTCGTCGGGCAACATAAACCTCGTCCGTTCTATATGATACGCAGGTTGTCTTGGTCTATCTCCAGCCATTTTGTCGCAATTCGGTGATGAAATGTGCGCTGCATAAAAAATAATTGCGAAAATTCACTAAAAATCCCTTTTTGGGGAGGGGGTTCAAGGTCATCGATGTAACGATGTTGATAAATCTATAAAAAGCCTGTCACCAGTGCTTGTTATGATAGCAGCATATATCTGTACATATCTGCAACCGTTTTCACACTATACACGCCAATAACGGCAAAATAACGTCTTTTTAGGGGGTACCCTTCTTTGACGCCCTCGTTCGAAGGAAACCCCCGCACCCATGGGCACGAAATTTTGTCACGATAAACTACACCGTGTCCGAAAAAAAACCCCGAACATTATCGATTGTCACGTGAAGAAGAGATATCCAATTTTTAATAATTTTTGGTACAAATATTTCTGGCACAACTAGTCATCAAATAACTGTTCAGTCAATGCTCACCCAATGTCTGTTTCTGGGCTACCTGGGGAAAATAGAACCAACGAAATGTGAGTCGAAATGAACAATAAAAGCATCCCCAACATTATTGATTGTGACTTGAAAAACATTGACAGATGTTATTAATTTTTGATGCGAACATTTTTGACACTACTTGTCATCAAATGACCGTTCTAGTTTCCACCTTACAAAATGTCTGCTTCTGCACTACCTGCGAAAAAACAGAAAATGGGTGCGGTGGAAATTTAGAAAATCATTTGATCGCCATCGCCAGTTGTGTCAGAAATATTGGTGTCGAAAATTATTAAAATCTGATAGTCCTGCTTTAAGTTACAGTCGAAAATGTCCGGGATGTTTCTTTCCGGACACGGTGCAGATCCTTTGGGCAGCCCACAGTGTAGATCTCGTAATCCTAGCTTGCGTCGTTTTGACCCAATACCGCAGTGTGACGGATGGACGGACAGACAGGCGGACGCTTAGACGATGGCTAAGACGCGCGAGGCATTCTGCTATCGCGCGTAAAAATATAACACTGAATTTGGAACGTTTCAATTTTGCACGTGACCAATAACCATGGTCTAGAACAAAATTTGAAGTTTTGTCGACTGGCTGTGGAAACTGGGCACGGGTAGCGAGCCAGCTACGCTCCAGAAATAGGCAACGTTCCGCACACCGCAACCGGAAGACCGCGTACGGCGCGTAGACTCCGTGGACGGCGTGGAGGCCGCGTGTCGTCACTCGTCGCCGTCGTCGGCGTCGTCGCTTGAAATTGGGCTCAAGTCGGAAATTAGATGTATCAACTTTTAATGCTTACGTAATTTCCGGTTGTGTTAGTAAACTAAAAACAACAGATAAAAAGTGGCATAAAATGGACGAAAACGAAGAAACAGGACCAGTAAACGAAACACCTGCCTTCATTAAAGATGTTTTCGACGGAGGTAAGCAGTAGGTTATTTGCAAACAATTAGACAAGTAACCGCTGTTAGAAACCGGTGTCTTCGTCTACGTCATCGGCAAATTGCAAACTAGCTTCCGTTTTTGACCGACCGTTAAGGTCGATCTTTGGTACAATGTGTCGTCCGTCGTCGTCTGTCTGTAACGTATGTATTGTGACTAAACGGCAGGCTTTACCGGAAAACTTAATACACAATTAATTAGCTCTTGTATCTCGAAAGTCTGAGATGTGCCTTGATAACCTGCAATTTGGTTTCAGGAAGGGCAGAGGTTGTCGTGATGCCTTCTTCTTCAGTAGATGGTCAAATTTCAACTTGTTGAAGACTCCAGACCATGTCGGGTAGTTGACAGTGTGAAGTGTATAACGTGTTAAGCCAACAGTGACTTAGCCCAGTTTTAAGCTGTCCGTACTGTCCGTTAGCATCTTAGAAGAAATAGAGTTATCTTATATGATAAAAAGTGATTAATAAAAACACGTTTATTTACTGAAGTTTACCTGCATTTTTATTTTTTGTTTATTTTTTATGTTGTTAAATTTTTTGTTAATCTTTTTTATTATGTACTAATTTTTAATTATATTAGATTTAGTAAGTTGGATGCTGGCCTTCTGATATAGACAGTATGGTCGGCCAGCTAGCCCATCCTAGCAACAGCTTGGCTTCTTGTTATTAGCTGGCAAAAATTGACAGATTTTCTGTGTCACATGTTTGTTACCTCTCTTTACTCAAAGTCACATGCTTTACTGTGAGGTAGAATTTTAAGGTTAGTGTGAAGTTTACAGGATGGCTGAAGGGGTGGTGATCTAGGCAGATATTTCAGAAAAAGTAAAATTGATCACTTTCAGAATAGTGTTATCATACTGTTCTGTAAATGGTCATTATTTGGAATAATCAGAGGTGTTTTCTGGATAATGATACTTAGGGCACGTTGCACCGTCGTTCATGATCTCGGTTCAGCTGAACCTAGATCAAAAGTTGAACCAAGATCATGCTGAATTACGTTGCACCAAGTTGAACTTGGATCAGCTGATCTTGTTTAGTTGAACGGCCGTGGTTATACCATGGACGACGCTGATTGGTCAACCATGCTCGGCCTACGGGCCAACTACAATGACGTCACAGTCACACAAAATGCTTAGGAAACAGTCCAATACAAATTGGCCATAATTTGTTTGAATTTTAAGTTTCCCTGAAGTTACTACATGATTTTCGCATTAACAGTTGCATTGATAAAGTTCTGAAGATATGCATTTTGTGTTCCAATAGATATTTGTTAATTGTTCTACGTCCGTTGTCAAGATAATATGTTTACCGTAGGTACGGCATAGCAACGGCGCATCGGCACTCTAGAATGCCTTTTGTTTATCAATTAATAAATTTATCCAGCAAAAAGGCCACAGAAAACAGATATAGCACAAATGTAACATATCTAGATCACAAGTATAATTGAATTTAACGTCTTATAAATTGATACGAATGAGTTTTTGTTGCTGTGATTAGGGTTCAATCATATGTTTACTGTGGCAGCGAAACATCGCCACCGAAAAATGCGATTTATTCATCTATTTATTTATTCATCTATTTGTTAATTTATCAAGCACAAAGAGAACATAAAACGAATATAGTAGAAATCTAACATATCCAGATCATCAGCATAATTGCTTTAGAAGTCTTATAATTCGATACGAGGAAGTTTTTTGGACAGGATAAGATTTGAATTGGACAATTTTTTGCAGCAATAATATCACGGAAAATATTTAGTGCCTAGTGCGCATGCGTAACTGCGAGTTGAACCGAGATCAAAATTTGATCGGTGGTCAGATGGCAGTTCAGAATTGAACGGAGATCAATGCTTGAATCACTTTGGTGCAACACAATTTACGGCTGAACTAGGTTCAAATTCAGATTTGACCTGGGTTCAAAGTTGAACGACGTTAGTGCAACGCGCCCTTAGAGTACTTCTATTTCTGTAATTATAATGCTGAATGGTCATAACACGAGATAATAATTGTACAAGCACATAGATATTATGATGTTTAGGAATGTTTATCTCAGTTGTTGGTGTTGTGTAGTTGTAGTGTTTCTGCAGTCATATGGATGGTTTTTTGTTCTTGGTCTTGCTGTGGCTTTCTACTTCAAGGGATACATTGAACAAACATTTAGCAGATGGCAGTCCAGTCACCATGAAGAGACAGATTATCACAGATACGGTGCAGCTCTTATTTTCTCTATGTCAATGCTAACAGGATAATAATGATAGCAGTCTCTCCAGCAAAACATAGTGACAAAAAAGATGCATAAAATCCAGCCACAGAAATGCAGATTATTTTCGCAGGTTTTCTGCGGCAACTGAACAAGCAGATACGATTTTCAGGCTAAGTGTATAAGTGATTGAGCTCCACAAACCTCAAGATCAATAATGAAGCATACCATATCTGATGAACAGATGATTTTGTATCTTTGTGTATAGCATAGGATAGCCTCCATGAAGTACCATGTATAAGAGGTTTGAACAGATGAAAAGTCACTTTACAATGTCAACAGAAATGAAAGAGGTAGACTCGTTGAGTACAGTGTATTACAATTTATGACATATTTTACACTGTGTTTCATAAAAAGTATCCCTGACATTTTTGACTGTAACTTGAAAACCTATTAAAAGATTTTGATAATTTTTGGTACGAATATTCCTGATACAACTTGCCATCAAATGACCATTCAGTTTCCCACCTCACCCAACGTTTGTTTCTGCACTACCTGGGGAGAGCACAACCAGCAAAATATCACTTTTTTATCCAATGTGATGTGGTTGCTTAATTAACATAACACGTAAAAACACATTTTGTTTACGTTTTCGACACTGTGGCTGATATTTCATTCAGTTATCCACAGTTTCATCTACATAAGTCATAAGTCCATTCCATGTTACATGTTATGAATTCATAAATAATAGAAAATTAGCACGTTTAATGGTGCAGTAGCATACAGATGGGGACTATGATCAGTACTTGTGATTATTGTGAAGATTCGGAAACTGTGCTTAGCCGGCAGCAGGCCATCCATGAGGCACGACGACGCATGCAGGAACAGTTTGATGCTCAGGCTGCTCACCATGCTGAAGAAATGAAAAAGGTAAACATACAGTGTAGCAAAATCATCTAGTCTTGTTCAAGGCTAAGTGCTGTCTGCACACGAAATAATGAACTGGCTCCACTGAGCGAATGACATTTCGTGAATCTGGGTCTACTGGTCCAAGCAGTAGCATGTGGCCTTGATTTTTGCCCTGTGACTTTGATAGTCAGTAGGTTTCTAGAAGTTTTTAAGGTACATGTTTATGCAAAATTTCATCAATTTCATCAAGTTTGTGCCATTTATGTATAGATGTAGTTTTTTTAATTTTTTGGGTTTGGAGCAACATGATTTGTTGATGAGCTTTAGGTAGTACTTTTGGCAGCTAATAAGAACATATTGTCACTGTGTTGATTTTTCACCAGAAAACAAATTATTACTTTGTAAGCTGGTAATTTTCTTCGGACAAAAGCAAGATTTGCATAATTAGCATTGGTTTTTTGGTGGAAATTGAAACAGATCGTATGCTAATAAATTGGTATTCACACATTGCAGAAAGAAGAAGAGAAGCGTAAGCAGAAACTAGAAGATTGGGATCGTCATCTTGAGGGTAGAGGCTACAGGTCCAAATACAGGCCACCAGTATGATATTGTTGCTTTTACAAACATTGGATGAAATGATGCATTTTTACAATGAATAATATTTTTTTATTTTTGGCAGTAGCAAATTCCACATCTCTGCTTGCTGTTGATAGATATTGTATTGTGCTGGACAGTTTAATTAATCTATGTTCATCAGATGTTTCACTGGTAATGAATCATATTATTAAGTTGCAAAAGAACTATGTGTGCTTATGTCAGATGTTTGATGAATATTTGTTTAACCATTTTGTCTAATGTTGTCAGACTGTTTCGGTAATATACTGTTGAGGTTTAGGGTTAATCTACCAGTCTTGTGGCACAAATTTAATAATCCTGGAGATTTATTTTGATAAACGTTGACATAGGAGGAGACTGCGACGGCTGCCTCTTCGAGTTTAAAGTCTACATCTGCAAAGAAGAAGTCGGTCTATCGGTCATCAGGTTAATGCTTTTTTGTTTTTATCTTGAAAAGCAAAATTTTTGCAGTCAGAATACTAAAAATAATTATTGTTTTTAATACTGTATACTCTGTTGCACTGTGTATCTTAATTTTCAAAATAGTAAAACAAGGTTGAGCAGCACAGTTCAAGGGGTTGAATCAGCCTACGTTATTTAATAACATGTAATGCAAAATGGAACCTTTCTTATCTTGATGTTGATAGTTAGATGCTTTTAGGAGATTTTAATCCAATGTGTCAACAATCACAGCAAAACGTGGAAGATGAATGGATATGCAGGCATATATATATATAGTTTGAAATGAGTGCTTGATGCCGGCCCAATCTGATAGTGAAGCTATGCGAGTATGATGACGGTAGTTTGTGCTGTCTGGATGTAGATTACAACCCTCTGACAGGCAGTGATGGCAGCAGCGGCAGCAGCTATCGGCCAGAGCGCCGCGGTGGAGGTATGGGTGGCGGTGGATGAGGTCGGTAGTCCGGTGTTCACATCACGCTGTGCTGTCAGCAGTCTCGGGCATTGTTGCCAGCACGTCGTTCCGCCTGCACTTCCCATCACATCCGACTGCTCGACTTTGGCTACAAATCACAATGTTGGTTCAGTCACCTAGGCCGGGCATTTCTCGTTAATTACAGTGGATAAACGTGCTGAATGTAGGAGCTCATGTTGTTTTGAAAAAGATTAAGTATCTGAAAAAATGATCATTTATGATTATGATAATTTATGATAAAACATTCAGTCGTAGAGCTACCTGCAATTTGCTACCAAAATATCGTAATTTATGTGTTAATTTTGTATAAACGGGAATGTTTACGTTAGTTGGAGTGTGTTGTTACATACTGTGTTGACATAAATCACAAACATATAATTCTGTTTCTTGCATCCCATTTTTGTTTCGTGAGTACTGAAAATTCATTATCATGAAATGAATGACTGAAAGCATTAGCATTAAATATCAGTAGACACTGTATGCTTCGTCCAGTTATAAGACGGAAAGTTAATTAGGGGCAAAAGATACTGATAATCATTGGTACCTCAATGATAGATACAGTTTGAGTACATAATGGCAATGTCACAGAGCAGTAGGTGTGAGGTTGATGCGAGCAGATGATGGACACCAGATACAGATGTACAGTTCGCATTCATTCCAGCAGTCTGCAGCAGTTTACATTGTCATGTGGTTTTTTGTGGGCCTTTCGAGCACATCTCATACTTGTTGATTGATTATAAATGAGCTCGTGTCTGTCTTGTTCCATTGTTTGTTACTGTTGTTTTATTTTAGACATACTAAAGTTTTAGCACAGCCTGACATGCCCTGCCAGTTAATGGAATAAATTTGCGTTGGAAGTTGTTGTTATTGGAAGCGCAGCAGTAGCAAATCATTGGCTGTATGTAAAAAGTAAAAACACTTTTTTATGAGAAACACTGATAAACTGTTCAATAGTAAGTTTGTGTAGTATGAATTGGAATGAACAAACAAAAGTATATTGTACTTTTTGCATTACAATAGAAGAGGTTTCTGTGGGCTGAAAATTAGGTAGCCTGTCTTGAACTGCATAATTTTGGGTTGAGTTTGGTTTGTTCTGTTTAACAAAAATTTAGACCCTGGTGCATTGTCTGCATTGATATCTTACTGTTGATCTGTTATTTCCGAGGACTGGTCCATGACACATGTAATAATAATGATAATGAACTCTACTGTTGCTTGTTGGCCTGCTTACACTGCCACAGTTGTGACGATCTTATGATACTGAGTGCAGAAATGACCCAACTGGTCATGCTCTTGGTTGATGCTGAACTGCTTAGCTGCTGGCATTGTCTGTGTTTTTTTCACGTGTGATAACTTGTGTTTTTGTCTTAGTTTGTTGGGTTGCGTTTTTATTTTATATTTATACTTATCAGTGCCACTATGTGCAATTTCATCCGTCATGTGTACAATGGTATGTTTACAATAGATATTTAATATTGTAATAGATATTGTAATACAATACATGCTGTCGTGTGTAATAATGTCGGGATGTTTTTAGACACAGTATACTCGCAGCTTGCGATGCATGCGTAAGCTTATTAAGTCACGTTCAGCAATCTGGGGTGGGACGTTAAACCCTACTCACTCAGCAATCTCAGACATGTCATGTTGGTTACATTGTTGGCGGTATTTAAAGCAAATGATATATTTTTGGTCCACTTTCTGTTCCTGTGTATTTTGTTGTTGAGGTATTGTGTAAAAGTTTGATATAGATAATACAGCCAGTCACAGATATACACTGTGTCCCAAAAATGGATCCCCGACATTATCGATTTTGACTTGAAGATTGAGTATTAATATTAGATTTACATAATTTTAGGTACAAATATTCCTTAAACAACTGGCCATCATCCAATCATACAAGTTCACAACTCATCCAGTGTGTGCTTCTGCACTACCTGGGGAAAATGTAGCCCACGAAATTAGCATTGAAATGAACAAAAATGGTCAAAAACATCCCCATTGTCATCAGTTGTGACTTAAACAAGGATGACAAGATTTTAATAGTTTTTGATACAAGTATTCTTGACACACCTGGCCACCAAATGACCGTTCAGGTTCTCACTTCATCCAACTGTTGTCGTTCGATGGCCAGTTGCCTTGAAAATATTCACACCATAAACTACTAAAATCTGCTATTTTTTCCTGAAGTTACAATCGATAATGTCAGGGATGTTTTGGGCGTATTTCTGTTTATTTTATGCACGTTTTAATTTTTCTGATTTTCCCAGGTACTGCAAAAACAGACCTTCGGTGAGGTTGGGAATTGATTGGTCATTTGATGGCCAGTTGTGTCAGGAATTTGTACCGAAGTATTATTCGATAATCTTTCTTGAGAGTGACAGTCAGCAAGTAATTTGAGCAAAGCTCACGTGATGTACGACAGCGTCGGTCCTGCGCCGTGAAGGGAATCAGTGTACAGCATGCAATAAAATAATACCTTTAATACTAAAAATTTCTCGTGTAGGTTGTCCAAGTATATCACTAGTAATTTCGGCGCAGTTTACTCTTAAAATGTGCACATCAGCCAAAAATTTTAAAAACACTAAAACCCACTATTTTGGGGGCTCATTGTCATTTAAAGTCATTGATGTTGACACCACTAAAAAGCTTGTCGCCAGTGCTTGTTATAATAAGCAGCATGTCTGTGCCTATCTGCAACAATTCTCACGCTAGACGAGTCAGTAGCTGCAAAATAACCACTTTTCAGATGGGTACCCCTCTTTGACGCTGACCTGCGCAGCTCGTCTTTCTTGAACTTAGGGGGTCGGGACTTAGACTGCTAAGATCTATGTTTAATGCCAAAAAAATTCGCGCGCATGTTGTCTTGGTCTATCTGCAGCCATTTCAGCGCAATACACTTAAAATGTGTGTCGCACCCAAAATCGTGAAAAATTCATTAAAACCCCTTATTTTAGGGGTTCGCAGTCGTTCAAGATTATCGATGTTGATACAACTAAAAAGCTCACCATGAGTGCTTGTTATGATAAGCAGCATGTCTGTGCCTATCCATAGCCGTTTTCACTCTACACGAGCCAATAGCGGTAAAACAAGGACTTATTATAGGGTGTACCCCTCTTTCACGCCCTTGTTCGAGGGGAACTTCACCCAGGGACACGAAATTTCGTCACGATAAACGAGTCCTTGCGGCAGCCCACAGTGTAGATTTTGTGATCCTAGCTTGCACCGTTCTGATACAATACAGCAGTGTGTACAATACAGCAGTGTGTCGGACGGACAGACAGGCCACAGATAAGATGCACGAAGCATTCTGCTGTCGCGCGTAATAATGTCGGGGATGTTTTTTGAGACACAGTGTACTAGCAGCTTGCGGTGCATGCGTAAGCTTATTAAGTCACATTCAGCAATCTCAGGCGTCTCGGCGTACGTGCCGTGTGAATAGCGTCTGTCTGAGACTGAGGCTGCGGAATTGTATTAAATAATAATTAAATAGCAGATAATTAAGTTCCGTACGATTATACGTCGTTCGCTTCGTGTGTCGTTATTCAAGGTGTATAGGCTAAGCTTACGCCATTCACGTACGACCGGCCTGCTGCTTTTTAGTTTGACTTGGATGTCGTGACGTAGTCCTAATCATGGTGCCACATTCTTGGATACACCGCGATGTGACCTCAGAAACAGCGCTCAGGGGCCTAAGGGGATGAATGGCACACGATCGGCAAAATCGGCGAGTTTTTGTGATTCGGTTAACCGATAAAGTCAGTCGACTAAAAGACGCCTAGTTGGCGTGAACCATGTAGCACGACACGGCCGATTTTTACCGTGTGCTTGCTATGTAAGTGTCCTGTACTAAGGCGCGCACGGAGCGACGTAACTGGACTGAACTGAACTAATATGGTTTAGTTTTTGACATAATGACCAATGGACAAGCATTACGCGCCGTTTGACGGCGTTGGTGATACGTCAGCCAATGACCAATGGGCTTGCCCTGCTGGCCCATTGTTCAGTTCGTCAAAAACTAAACCTTGTCATTTCAGTTCAGTTTAGTTACGTCGCTCTGTACGCGTCTTTAGTTATGGCAAAGGCGTCGGTCCGTCCGTCCGAACAAAATGTGCGTAATGCATAATCTGCTAAGAACTACTCAGACGCCGTAACAGCATACAGTACTTCTGATGGGCTTCCAACTTATAATTATACGCTTCGATGCGACGTAAGTAGATTCAACATGGATCAAAGTAATTTGGCAAAAGGCAGCATCGCTGATCGATGCTGTCACCCTGTCAATCATAAATCATCTTTTTTTCGTAAGTTGGAAGCAACTGCGTGTTTTTGCTGTCGCTCTGACCTCCAAATCTTCTCTTCGCCTATGTACTAACTACTGTGTCAGTGGACCCCACAAGCTTAGGACATGATAAATGGCATTAGAAATACGTCGAGCGGTTCAAGACGGGTACCCGATTGGCACGAATGTGACAAACAAACAGCAGACAGACAGACCACGCTACGGAGAAATTGTCGCCGTCGGTGGGATCGCTTAGAGCAATGCTGCCTAAAAACTCATTATTTCCCTGGTGAAGTGGAAGTGCAACATGCCGAAAAGTCTTAGGCCTATGACTTAATTACCGAGCGTTTGACTGTTGTTACGTGTTGCAACGCGTAGGCGGTTTTTGAAGCAGCACAGCGAAGACATGACGCCCATTAACTTCGTCGTTTCGTCACTGTCGCAGATGACAGTAATTTGATAGTCTGTGCTGGGCGATGACCGACTGCATGCGGCTATTTTTGTGACCAATTCTTGCTTCTGTCACGACTCGCGACAGTTCCTGTCTGCCGTCGTAAGTCGATCAGTCTTGTCTTAGGCGAAAAAAACTAACTAGCTAAAGTTGATGCGCATTAGGCATCAACTGCTGTGCAGAGAAGCATGCAGAAACAAGTCGGCGCTTACTCGTTCTGTTGCCTAGTTTGGCGACATCATTTATCTATGCCCGCCTGTGATGACTAATTAAACACGAAGCCGTCTTATATTGTTTGAAACGAAAAGTTCGTAATCACGGAAAACGGTGTATGCGTATTCTTGTTTTCACGCAGTAGTCCCCGAAAAAACTTTCTAGACATACAGGCACACACACATCACACACACACAAAAACAAAATTTTACATAAAATCAGAGCAAAAAACTTCAACAGCTTACAAAGCTATGTAAAGGCGATATGAGTCGTGCAAGACAGTTCTGATGTTACCGTGTTGCTGTTACTGGTAAAGGTAAAATTTTTGAAAACTCATGTTTACATGGTAGTGTAGCAACATCTTTAAAACTAGAAAGTGGTGGGATCTTGACCCTTTTATTACTAATTTTTGGTGAACAAGTTTGTGACAGAATTTGGACAATGTTTTGCTAAAATATGGACAGGAGTATGGTTGCTTGTTTTTTTTGTGGCACGGTTTTTTTGACTCAGTGTACGTTTAAAATATTCATCGTGTATTTTGGTATGTATGTATGCCTAACTGTGCTGTTTTTATTCAGGCTAATGACTGCATTGATGTTCGTTTTTATCGTTTTTAATTGTCTGCAGTTTTGCAAAATAAACTCATAAAGTATCATGCTTTCTGAAACAAAGTGTATAATATTAAGCACCGATCTCGATAGTATGACAAATATACGCATTTTTTGTCCCGCATGAGGTTGTGACTCCGGTGTCTAGTAGAATGGCGGCAACAAAGCGACTCACGTCATGTCTGTCAGATGAAAGTGTCTATACGTATTGTAAAATGCACTGCGTGATCTGCAACCGATGCAAGCAGCAGGTAGGCCCACAACTGACGTGACTGTCATCAAAGCGCACAAGTACTCGTGCAGAAGACAATAACTCAGAATTTGTTTGTGAAGAAAAATCCTTTCATGTGATGTACTGCTGCATGCCGCTGATTCGTCTTTATTCACATTTAGTCGGGGAGCTGACAGGCGTTACCATGCACCCGGCCCCTGGGATTAAACCCATGCATGTTTTATTGTACTGCAAGGGCTGAACTTTAGAACAAATTATGTTCACAAGAAGAAATTGGGATACGTGCTTACCAACCGTTTGTTGCGATGACAACTAAAAGCACTTGGCAACAAGTTTAGTGTGCTTATAATGAACATAATAAATGTTTAAATGTGTCAAATATTATGGCTATAAATTATAAATGATCCGTTCATACATTATTAACTACAAGGAATCCAGCGGCGTATTTATCGCATAGCAACGGCTGCTATGGAGTGAGATTCTGCATAGCAACGGCTTATTCAGCAGAGATATAAGCATGAAACCTTAACCACATTTTGGTTATCATATGAAGTGAGCTCATTAGTTATAGTTTTGCCTAGCAACCGTTACTATAGACACCGTGGTAACCTAGTAACAAAGTTTTCATGGCATAATGCCATTCGTTACTAGCTTTAATCACCTAAAAAAATTACATAATGTTTAGCACAGTACAAAATTGATTAAAATGATGTCCCAGAAAAAGTTAGTAACGAGTGACATTATGTCATAAAAACGTTGTTACTAGGTTACCACGGTATCCATAGTAACGGTTGCTAGGCAAAACTATAACCACTGAGCTCACTTTATATAATAGCTAAGGTTTGGTTGAGGTTTTATGCTTATATCTCTGCTGAATAGGCCGTTGCTATGCAGAATCTCACTCCATAGCAACCCTTGCTATGTGATAAATACATCGTTGGATTCTTTGTAGTTAATAACGTATGAACAGTTTATTATAGCCATAATATTTGACACATTTAGACATTTACTATCTTTGTTATAAGCACACTAAACTTGTTGTTAAGAGCTTTTAATTGTCACAGCAACAAACGGCTGGTGAGCACCCTGTATCCCAATTTTTTCTGTTAACAATTTTTTCTAAAGTTCAGCCCCTGGAGTACAATAAAATATGCATGGGGTTTAATCCCAGAGGGGTGCATGGTAGCCCCTGTCAGCTCTCCGACTAACTTCACAACAAACTTGCCCTTTGCAAGTTGAGTTTTCAACGTCGGTTTTATTTGTTTTTTTCGGCGTCATTGCGTTCTTGTGCACAAATTTTCAACTTTGTAGGATCAGTATTCCATCAGCTAGCAGAATCTAAAATTTTAGTTTTAAATTAAATTGTTCCAAAAAACGAAAACATTTATCTGCTGAACGCTTTGTGCAGTGGACTGATGATCGCCATAGAACAAATGTGACTGAATATGTTGCTATACAGTAGCCAACTTTGACTGATAACAAAATTCGCCGCAAAAACGACGGATATAAAAAATAGCGCGTAATAGCTAACCAGGCCTATAGCTAAAACCTGTACATGAATACGATATATCAACGTCAATTACAGACAGACGGACAGACAACTTACGGTTGCAAAACCTCGCTTCACATGCAGTACGAACACGTGGGGCGCGGTAAACGTTCTCTATTTTGGGGGGAAAAGACGAAAATTTCGTGAATATCTCCATGATTGTCTTGTTTTTATTTACCTAAAATAACTGGTTTTATTAGCCTATATTAAAATTTGGAAAAAAATTAGTTAGGCTACGTTTTGTGTGTTACTAAACATAATCATCATCATCAACAACAACAACAACAACTGCACAAGCACTGCAGCAGCAGAACAATAACATTTTGTAATCATCGCTATGGCACACGGAATAACGAAAGAGTTCTTTTTCACCTATTCATTTGTCGGGTTATATTATACGGACGGCAATGAACCGAGTGCAGCCCACCGCAGCGCACACTCCGTGCGACGTGCTTTTTTCTTCCGCACAACCAGCGCACACACAATACGATCGTGTAACGTTACGCATAAGCGTTGTCCGAATGTTAACGTAGGCGTGGCACGTGACGCGGCGACGAGCCATTCTTGAGTCTTGACTATGCAGATTGCATCATAAAAACTCTCAGTTTGTCCACCGTTTTCTTACTACCGACATCACCCATACTGGTAAGTGGTGACTCTCCGTAACAAAGTGCCGAAAACATTGATTTTGTGTACGCCGTCAAATTTGTGTAACTTGGTAATTTTGATTTTCAATCTGATCTGAGTTTATAGTCAAACGTGACGCGTGACGTCTATACGTCCCACTCTGGCATGTACTCGTACATGGTGCGAAGGCAGCTTCAGCAGAACGTGTAAAACGTCTGGTGACCCTGTTGTCACACGTCTCTCACTCTCTGTCACGCGTCTTCCGTTCTCACGTTTCACAAGCTCTGCTGTTGCTACGCAATTGTGCGACGTGCGACACATAGCATCGTTTTCACGACAGCAGCATTGTAGCAGTTACAGCAACTGCGTCAACTGGTCTCTAGAGACTATCTGTCAACTATAGACAGCGCTCCAACGAACGTAAGCTTCCTGACATTACACAAAGTTTAAGGTGTAGTAAAATCTTTAGCCTCATAGCAATACGTTGTAAGTTTATTATGGCAAATGTCAAACTACCGGGACACTAGAAGCTACAACAAATGAACAAAATTCTTGTTATAATATTTGATAGCGCTGTGCGTGTCTTAATGGCTACCAGTTACTCTGAAAGTACGCTACATATGCGGCTCACGTTTTTTTGTTCCTTATATTTTTTCGCTGTAGGCCTACGTGATGTGCAGGCAGGCATACACACCACACGCACGTGGTATGAATTTTACGAGGTATATTCAACAGATATATCGAGTTGTCGCTAATGCTGCTCTACTACGGCACGCGGAGTTACCGCTGATCAATGTACTTTAAGCACACAGCACTGATGGTACGCCTACAGCGGGCTGAATACTATAATTGTCGAAAATAGCTCAGTTCCGGAATCTTTTGGGCACTCGACGAACCTTCGCGGCGACAGCATGCGATTAGTAGCTTAGCTATACACTGTCAATCATGAAAACACCTACGCATTTCGCGGTAACTTTGACAGATGTTTAATAATTCTTCAGCTCAGTGGCAGATCCAGAAACTCGAAAGGGAGTGGCCATGGCGAGCGCAATACCACGAGCCAATGGGGATCTGGGGTTTAGTCACCAGCGCCGAGATCTAGTACACTCTGAAACTGGACACTTTTGGCACTCGTGTGCAGAATTTTTGCTCACATATCTCGTTTTAAAGATATTTTATCATGTTTAGACTTACATGTTGCACCTGGTTTGTGACCTACATGAAACTATAATAATTATACATTCTTCTTTACCCAAAACTAAGATTGTTGTTATTTTTTGGCTACTGCACTGTAATAAAAAGGGGCATGGCCAAATTTGCCTCCGGATCCGCCATTGCTTCTTGAAAAAAATTGCACAAGTTAGTTGAATATATTTAATTGCAACTGAAATAAAATATGTTGCCGGGCTTACCAGGCTAGTGGTGAAAAAGGGTTGTAAGCGGTAGCACTAATGCTTTGACAAGAGCCATGGATTAGCTGTCGCTAGAAAAGGCTGACCTTGATCTGCTTGTCACTACATTTTTATGTTTTATTTACTTATTTAATTGTCAGATCGTACTACTTTTGGTATCAATAAATAAATAACTAACTGCTTTTACGAACATGCATGCACATGTTGCAAATTGCGGCCAAATCGCTGCAGATAGCGGACATAGTTACTATTAATTGACAGCGTATAGAAACTTATCAACGCCCTAATTAACGGTACCATCTTTGACTCCGTCGGCGTACCGTTTACTCATAATGCATTGCGCTACAGATGACAGACAAACGGACAGACGACACATTGAATTAAGTGCGACCATTAGTACGGTCGGCTAAAAGTAGTGACAACAAATCACTTTTGTTATACGACGTAACAGCATGCAAATATCACTTATAAACCAGTTGGCCCGTGGAGAGGGGAGTCGGGGGGGGTAAGTTACCTAGGGTTCTGCGACGTTTGGGGAGCCCGCTGTCGCTCAAAAATATTAAGTAGGCCTACAGGAGAATGCGTCATTTTTTTAAATAAATTTTCTCCTTAGAGGGGCCCCGCGAGAATGTTTCCTCAGGTCCCGCTGTGGCTCTCGACGGGCCTGAAACTAATAGACAACAGCGACGACAAAACACATAGGGTCTACATGCCGTTTGTGCGCTTAAACATAGTTATCATACAGTTCTTCATAAAACTGACGGGTTTCACCATAACGCAGAATTTCGTGAAGTATTAGCTACGAAAAATAATTGTTTGTGATTCCAGATATACATCATATTTAAAATTACATGTCAAGTTTAGTAATCTAACTTTATAAATAAAATACCGTGTAGGCCTATTTTAACTTTTTAACTGAGAACGAAATGAACGCCTTCGCTCGGCTCGATTCTGGCGGATCTACGAGCAGAAGATTGAGCCGTGGCGTTGTCGAAGAGCTCTGAACGACGAAGCAGGTCGCGGAACATCTGTCGGAATCGCTGGCTCATCGTGCAGTAGATGAAGAAGTTTAGTGGGTAGGTGATTGCGATGCAGCAGTTGACGACCAGCGCGGCCCTGTAGCGGGTCACGTCGCTGAACAGGTCGACGTCGAACGTGTTCTCTACGATGACGCACAGCAGAAGCACCGACAGCGGCACTTCGACGACCAGGAAGACGCCGACGACGATGACAAGCATCATGGTGGCCCTGGTCGACGAATCACCACAGCGACTTCTGGTCGACTCGCCCTGCTGACACACTGGACTAGGTGCATCCGGTGAGGTAGGTGCCGGTGCGGGAGTGTCTGGGGGCGGTGCTGGTGACGCGAGCAACTGCATCTCGTAGTGTGAGTGTGAGCTCTGCGTGTCGGTCAGTCGGCGAGAACTCACGCCGTGTGGAGCTGTCAGCTGACGTCGACGCGTGTGTGCCGCTCGCATGGTCCGGACGAGACTCGAGTTGAGAACGACCAGCGCCGAGCACGGGATGACGTGGATGAGAAGCACTCGCGACCAGTAGTAGACGTTGTAGTAGACGGTCTCGTGGCGAGCGACGTACGCCGTCTGGGCGTACCTGCACGCCGACACCAGGACCGTCCCGTTGAACGCTGCGTCGTCACGGTGGTCTCTGATCGTGGAGCTCATCATGGACGGCACGCGCACAGAGCTGAACGTGAGCTCTCCCAGTCTGCAGACCTGCGACGCCACGGCCGCCGTGTAGACCCCGACGACCACCCAGACTGCAGCGCGCATTGTACACAGACGACGACGAGCTGCCGAGCCGACAGGACAACAGACGTACACGTACCTTTGTACGGCCAGCGCCGTCGTCAGCCAGATGGACGCCGTGTGAAACACGGTCGGCAGATAGTCGGTCAGACAGAAGTAGGCGAAACACCACGAGTACGGCACCCAGTCCAGGTAGCGCCGGCCGAGCGTGTAGAAGTGAACGAAGCATGGAATGGGACAAATGCTGGTCAGAGTGTCGGACACGGCCAAGGCTGTCAGCAGCGCGTTGGTCGGCGAGCGCATCTGTCGGCGCAGCAGAGTCGCCATGACGAGGGCGTTGTTGACGAGCGTCAATGCGGCGATCAGTGGCATCAGCACACCGTTGATCGGTGGTGCGAACCGACTCTGATCCAGATAGAACAGAGAAGAGTCATACGCACTGCTGTTTGACCGACTGCTACCGTCCATCGTCGATAAATGTTTTAACGTATTATCCAACGACCTATGCGCGCTATACGCCTAACGTGATCTTTTCTGGTGCTTACACACGCAATAATAAATAGCCTACATGTAGCTGGCAACATAAATGCCGCTGTTCGTAATCTGTACAAGTCGGTAGTCGTCTGGTCTTGTAGATTAGCGCAGAGTCGCTTCCTGCTGCTGACGACGGAAGTGAGCAGCAGACAGCAGGAGGGACCTGACTGTGCGTGCGAGCGCACTGCGCAGACACGACTAATGCATCGTCGTACCCTCGCCGCGACACTACTGACGATCAGCACACATCTATAGAATGTTACTCGTAGTGCCATAACAGCGTAAAGCTCTGAGCACATTAGTAATTTAGTATTGATCTATATGTTACAACTTACAAACCCGATACAGTCTTGATGGTCTTGTGACCAACCGAGGATAAAAAATGTTGTCAGTTTGTCGGTAAAAACTTATGCATCAATAAAAAAGTTTGTGAATGTACGTTTTGCATTTGTGTTTTTTAATATATTTTACTGATTATTTAGCTTGTACTGTTTTATGCCATGAATTGTACTTTATTTGACCTCAAAAATGTTGGCACATGGGTTCCGTTTGAATTCGCTACTGTAAAAATCTTGCATTGCTTCTATACACTCTAAACATCTCAACTATATTAAAATGAAAAAATACGAAAAAAACAGAAAAAGACGAAAGGGGATTAAAAACAAAAAAATAAAAAGAAAAAACAAAGAAAAAAAGGCCGAAGTTTAAATTTTTATGGCAAGATACTAAAAAAAATTTGCATCACGTTTATTACAACTCATGCGCTATTTGCAAGTATTTTAGGCCGCCTGTACGTAGTGATCAAAGGTTTTATTTTTTACCACAAGTGTTTAAAAAATATTCCAACGCGAGATCTCCGAGATTTTTCAGCCGATCTTCCTGAATCTTTGCCACATTATCGAAAGTAGGAAATTACAAACGATCTATGGTTCTACAGCAGTCTGTCATCGTTTAGTGCATGTTCCTGGCTTTCACACTTTTCTTTATTTGACCATAATCGGGTTAACGTTTGCGTTTTTAATATGCAGACTGCTAAAAGTTTCTTTATTTATTATTTATTTCCAAAATCTTCTTCATTTACTGCTTGTGATTAAATATAGTAATACCAAAAAAAATCTTGCACGAATCGCAACGCTTATAAGTCGGCCTACAGACAAAACAAACGAATCGACATCACTTTAAATGTGCAACAAGCTCAATGTAAAAACGTTATTTCAAATAAAACTCGTCCTTAGTTTGAGTAAAACTCAAGCTGTAACAATAAAATCTTAGTGGCGTGAAAACGATAAGTTAAAATGCTGTTGGGAGAAGCCGAACTCTAGCCGTCATTTGCTGAAACCCTATTACGGCTGAATACTGAATCCCCAACTAAAGATAAAGCTACACAACCCACCCACGTGCTGTTATTAAGTACAAAGTAAGTTTTCTTCTAGCAGTTTTCTTATTGCCTTTTGCGTTAAATTTTTTTTCATAAATGAAAATAGGCCTATTACCAACGAGAAATCGTTGAGAGTCTATCAAAAGCATAACCATTTTTTTTATTTTACGCCAAGTTACAAACAACTGCTATGTTTATCTTGCAGAAACAGAAGCAATGCAAACAAACTGTGAAGAAGCCGTCTTGAATAGAGAACGATGATCCACTAACCGAAGCATACAAACTGCCATCAGCACATGTATAGGCCTACGTGACAGTTCCTCGAAGTTACCGATTGCATCAGCACCGTGCTTGAAGTCGCTATTCATCGGCGGCTGCCATGATGGCGTGCGAATGTCGATGCCACAAAGTGCATGTCGTCGGCATTTTGCCATTTCTAGATCCCCGATAAGCATGAGCTAATTTTGTAAGCTGTTGTTTAGACATAATAATGCTTCGCAATACAACACGCAATTTGCTAAAACAGTAGGCCTACGGTTTGGTTGTTTGTATCTTGCTCAATTGACGGTAAATCGGCGAAGACCTGGAAACACAGAATACAGTACATAACAAAAACAATGATGGCAAATGCAAAAGATTTAAAAAATGCTCCCGACAGCAGCAGTTCAGGCACGAAACGAGTAGAAGCTGTCGCGTGCAAAAACTCGTGCGTGTTCGATGCAGTAAATGGTATTCAGATCGGATGTCCAGAAGAGCAGCTGCTCAATTTGTAGCTGCCTTCGACAGTATGACGAACGTGCGGAATGAAGTCACATTCACGCGAACCATTCTGTTTGTAGACGGATCATAGCGAGGCGTGTCAGGTTAAATTTAGCTGACGTTAACGCGGCGATTTAACTGTGCGCCGAAGCAGAAAGTTAATGACAAGCGAACAACAGCGTCGTTGATAGCGTTCTATTTTTGAACCGAGCATGATGTGGACTGACGCAACACGCCAGATATAGGCATATTCAAAAAACATCATAAACTTGTCCAAATTTTTAGCGAATATTAACTGATTTCAAAGTTTTTGTTTTCACATTTTAAAGAAATTCGTAGCAAAACGATTATTAAAAATTCTTGTTGCATCTCAACTTGCTGCACTACCTTGTGAAGTATAATTATTCAGAAATTGCACAACGGTTATAGCACATGATCTGGTTGTATGTCGACATGATTGGCCACAAATTCATCGCTCAACACGCCACAAAACACAATTTGGTAAATGGATTAATAACTTCGGCGTCGTAATTCGCCATTTTCGCGTAAATGGATTAATATCATTAGCAAACATTTTAAAAAACAATTTATTTATTACGCGAGCCACTGAATCTTACATGGCTACTCACGGGACCGAACGTATTTGCTCGTAGTCGTGCGTAGGAAGTTAACAGGTGCGCTCTATGTGCATATGCGGCATAGCGAGCAGCTTTGTCAAGTGCGATGCGTCTTAAGCTGTTTAAATTGCTTATATACGCCTCGAAATCATCAAACTAAACGACACTTCAACTTGTAGAAATAATGTGGAAGTAATTTTCCTGAACACGTTTTGTTCGATCAAATTGCGAGGGTCTGCCCGAGCAGCGCAGATCACCACAGCTCAGTTGAGATGGCATGCACTCAGTGAGTGCATGCCATCTCAACAGCTTTAGAAACTTAGGAGTAGCGAGTGCCACTCACTACTCCTAAGTTTCTAACTCTAACCCTAACCAAACTAACTCTGCCATCTCAACTGATCTGTGGTGATCTGCGGTGTTTAGGCGGATTGGAACGTGACGGTAGTTAAAACGATTCAAACCAGATTCATTTATTTTAATGCCTCGGTGACGTCAGTGTAGCCTATGAAAAAATAGCCAAACAATAGCTGTAACAATGTTTCGTAAACTAGAAAGGGGTGGAAATAAAAATAGAAAAAGATCTCCAGGGCCTCGACCTCGCGACGCTATGTGATGTCTGGTGACGCCGTCGTGTAAACCTGCAACAGGTTCTATCTATTTTGCGTTGCTGCTGCTGCTGCGGAGAGCGGAGACGCTTTCAGTACTGGTCTACGACCACTGCTGCCAGGCACTTCCTGCTGGCACAAACTGTGAATGATGACGACGTCTCTGTGCAGTGCACAGCTGGCGGGCGAGCGTTATAATGATAAACGGAAAACATAGACGCAGGCCATATATTTGTCGCAAAGGAAGCAACACTGATGTAAACGAGACGTTTTGTCAAAATAAATACTTTCATTTCCAAGATCACGATTTTTTATTCTGCGGACGCTCCGATCACTACCGCTCGACCTCATCTCACCATATCTCAAGCGTGTTGCTGCACTACCTTGTATAGTATAATTATTGAGAAATTAGCTCCTGCTCGCCATATGACTTTGAACTGTTCTTCTCAAAAGGCGAGAAGTTGTATAGCCTGCTTTACGGACACTAACTGCTGGCAACCAAATTACTAGTATAAGCTTACTGCAGTTACATAATCCGTTTCGTTTATTCATGAAAGCATTTTAGTGATGCGAAAATTAAAATTTGGGCCAATGCTTGGCAGCAAATTAACTGACCGGCATATTTCAAAATTCGCTTTTAAAACCACTTTTAATGTAAATGATTTATATTGACAACGTATTGTAATTTGGCTTTCCACTTTCCGTTTACATGCATTGCAAACAAATATGTTCACCATTTGGTTACTTTGCGCAGCATTTGCCGCTCTCGTAAGCTAATCCATCAAACAAAAAATAAAACGTGAAAACAGCGATAGTCGCCCAGCAAAGATACAACACCGGTAACTTAGTAAATACCAAATTTAGCTTTATTTTCAAATGAATCTTTATTTTAGTTTTACAGAGTTCATTTTTACAGTCACTAAACAAAAAGCTGCTCCAATTAATAAAAAATACTTACTAAGCTCTTTAACTTTGCATTTGTTTTACACGCCAGATGACGTCGTTATTGTACAAAATGAGTGCTTTGTGCCACTCAGTGGCAACGAAGATTTATTTTCATTTACTTGCACTGGCTGATTTTTAGCTTAGTACCTTAACTAAACATGTGTTTGTGTGCATAAATCTACAGAGTAGTTGAATGCCACTTATGGCGACTTTGTTGGCGACCGACGACGACAGGTTTAGGCAATACTGGCATACTGAGTTCGCGCTACCGCATGAACAACTCAGTCCGATTCACAAAAAAGCTTGATAACCTAGTATTGTCTTAAATGAAAAAAGCACATTTTATGGAGGCATGGCAAAATTGAGTTTGCAACTAGTTTACAATATGTCTGCAATATGTTAGTTTTATGATAGCTTAACACTTCCTTGGCTGCTATTTGAACGTTCTAGTCTCCATTCGCTACATAACAACTTTACGGTCAAGACATTCTGCACGTTATACGAATAAATCAAATTTGATAACTGCTGAAAAACAGATATACAGCAATATAACTTTTGTCAGATTTTAGTTTACAGGGTAACTTTACTGACCATCGTTAGTATAAAATGACAACTGTTTAACTCTATCTTGGCTACACTTTTTAATAGACGTACACTATACTTTTGTGTTCTTTTAAAATCATTATTTAAAATTTTCTTTGATAACTGCCATAATTTTTATACCAAAGTGAAATGAACTGAACATATTACAAGACCAGCTATTAATTTTTAAAATTTTAAAAATAAATTTTTGTTACAATTTTGTTTGACGATCATAATAAAATAAGTATTAATGTCACTTGACTAAGCAACACTGGCCAAAACTGAGACTGGCGAAATTTTGGTACTTTTTCTAATTTTTAGTACAGCAGAAAATTGTAATTCTGTACTTTCAACTTTAACTTATGCACAACAGTTTAGCTTACTGGTCTGGCTGTTTACGAACGCGGAACAAAACTTATCACAAAATGCACAGAGTAACTTATTACAATTTTAAATTAAGTAACAACTTTGTGACTGCTACAGTCCATTATTCACATTCGTTGAATGCAAAAGTCAGCATCAAAGTGCATCGCACACTCAACATAATGAACACATCAGCCTACAGCGTCCGTCGGGTCTCGAAATACGTAACTACGTCATCGACAACGTTCGACTAAGTTCATTCGCAGAAGCCTTGAAGCACGGACAGCCAGCTTTCAGACGCTGAAACTCATTAAAAACTGGGAAGTAAGAAGCTTGCCGACAATATTGTATTAAAAAAGTGCACTTCACAAAGTCAAATTTACGTTGATGTGAGATAGGCCTAAATCTTGGGCAAAAATCATTTCCGAACAGTTAGTAAACCATGCGACATACAAGTGCGATAAATGAATTTCTTAGCGTTCTTCACGAGTGTGTTTTGTTGTATTTTACTGTTTGCTTATCTACTAACCTTAACCAAAGTTTTGTTCAAAAATTAGATGATTTACAATTTATATAAAGAAGTCCTCCAAGCTAGTGGGTTTCAGTTTACAAAAGTACTTTTATTTAAAATCTTATTTCCTATAATACGCGATACAACTGTAAAAAAAAACTACACCGTGTCTCAGAAAAAAAAACAGTCAAAATTGTTTTTGTCATAACTTTGTCAAATTTTTACTAACTTTAATAATTTTTGGCATGTTGATGGCTTAAGACGACGAATTATGTAAGGTGCACTCATTTTCCACCTCACCTATTTATGTCAATGCAATGCCATGCAAAACATAGATCCTCCAAATTGTTGCATAGTGCAGAGTTGTTGTCTCAAGTGAACGCTGTAACGAGTTAATTAGGCACAAAATACATTAATATGTAAATTACGTAAAAGAATTATAAGTTTGTATAACAACTCGCTTGCAAATTAGAATCTATGCCAAAGTGTACTCCGCATACTAAAACGGCTTAGATGCGACGCAAATGGCTGATAGCAGAATCAATGATCGACTGATCAAATGCATTCACTCATCGATTAGATATGTTTTAAGCTCATCAGCCAGCTATTTTGTTGTCTGCTGTTCTCAGCATAAAATATTTAATACCTTAAAATTATTAAACCACGTTGCAGCCTCTGTCGAACTGATGAGGCAAAAGTGAGCCATCTGATACAAATAATTGCCGCGTAATGTAACAATTTGGAGCATCTGTGTTTCACACAGTAATGCGTTAACATAAATTAGGTAAGATGCAAAAATTATCAAAGTTGGTGGAAATTTGACAAAGTTATGCCAAAACAATTTTAACTGTTTTTTGAGACACGACGTAGTAGTAAAACTATCGTACAGTCCTACCAGACAGTAAATATTTCCACTATACTCGGGATACAAATGTCGTTTATCAGCGTGTTTGTTGTTTATCACTGGAGCAAAATTTTTCTCAGACAATGTCATATAATCTACAAGTAGACCTACTTCTTGTATTAACGACCATTTGCGTCCGTTATAAAATGCAAAAAAAATAGTAAGAAACTACCTCGATTCCAGACAATATTGTAACTGCTGTTATTTTCTAGCATTCAGTTGGAAAAATCAACTCATTTATAATTCACTCATTGGACAGCACATGTAAGCCCACAACTCCGTAACAGAATCTGTTTTCCTGTGTATAACAGTCGTGTTTGGTTTGCCCAACGATAACAAATTATTTTTAGACCATTGGTTGATATAGCCACTTGCGTTTGCCAGGCTCGCTACGTTCAGCTTCAAATTGCGCCTCAGCTTAAGAAAGTAGCGAAACCCTGAAATGTGGTTGTCACCAGCACCGTCAGCACGTCTGCGTTAATTGATTGTGATCTTTGTGAAAGTAAACCTACGCACTCGATACTTGCTGCAGACCTAAAAACAGAAAGCACCACATTATCGATTTGTGGTACAGGGTTGCAGAACAATAACTCGCAGCAATACAGAAAAAATCTTATGGAATAATTAGTTTTTGAAATTGTCGAGTTTGCAATGATTAATTACGACTAATTCGATTTATCAACTGCGATTTGTACAGATAATTGCAATCTTGGTCTCGGTTTTGGTTGGCTTCATATTCGTAGCGTTGGTCTTGTCTCAAAGTTTTTGTCATCGCAAATTAAGTCACTGACGATCTCTTGGTATTCAGAATCTATGCGTCGACCTTGCTAAGGTCTGACACACTCACACGGTTTTGCCATGCACGGGTTTCGGTCTCGGTAAGTCTCGAGTTCTTAGTCCTTAGACTTGTTTACATCAGTGCAGATAGGTCAAACAAGGATTACCCGTTCTGCTGTAGATGACAGGCTGAGATATGCAGGGCAGACGTCAGATCAGAGAGCTAGTCAATATGTTGACGGCGACCCGGGTGAGGAGAACTGCTCGCCGGTGATGACGGGTTTTGACGAATCGTGACTGAGACCGTTCGATGTCGCTTTATCTGCCGCCCCATCATGCACCCCTGACGCCCTACAAGCGACGTCACACTCAAGCCTTCGGATGGCACAGAACTCGCATTCCTCCAACTAACTAACTCTACTGGCCGATGCGTGATAAGCTTTAAACTGCTCCGTAGTAATTTTAGAGCTTAAATAGTTGGCCACGTTTAGTACTCTTGACAACAACTGCAGAAAAATTCGCGAGCAGACACGACGAACTGCGAGGTGTATCACAAATAACTAAAAATATTGTGTTCGGTTAAAAAGGTGGTTTGCACAACAAAAAAACACAAATGAATTAGTGGCATTCGTAATTGCTCTTTGTTCGAAGTCATGCCATTTTAGTACTGCTTTTATGACTTTTTGTCTGTTTTAAACTACGTATTGTTATTAGTGACCTCAAACAGCACCAAAATTTGACCCAAACTCGCTGAAAATGAAAAAAGAGAGGTTATAGTTTAAACTTTAACCCCGTGGCGAAATTTTGGATACGCTAATGCAGTACTTAATGCAGTACTTACCGATACGGTCTGTGGCGCGAATTAGCCGAGCCGTGGCTCAAATTGACGCAACTATTTTCAGTACACAACGATCGGTCTGAAAATTAAACCAGTACAAAGTCTCTTTATTCATCGATTTCACAGTTTAAACATTACTTCGTTACAAGGTAATATTTATCGAACACAAATTTGACCAATCTATAAATTTCGCAACCGAAAGACGTTACGAATAGTCGTTTAACTTTTGTCAGTTTAATAACTAAAATACAAATGGTTTGCATGCTCCTAAAAAACTACAACGCGAATGAAAAAAAAACATTTGTATGTAAAAAGTATAAAGTATCACAATTGAAAGCAAATCCTTATAATTAGACTAAAACGGAAAAAAGATTTTTACATGAACAGTAAAGAGCTTCTGTTAAGAGAATATCTTTTTGGCGCTTTCAGCTGTAATCGACTATTGGCAAAACCGATGCCGTGACATAACGACTCACGGCTGAGCAGGCGCATGGCAGTCCGCGTCTCCAGCGTTTAATTTAAACAGTGAAACCAAATACCCGGTAAAGCAAACTACAGAACGAACGCTCGACATTGAACGTAAATAAATATGAAAAAATTAAACACTTAAAGATGGTGTATAGTTCTTTATTGGAAACCCATCGCAAAGCTACGGAGCGTCACCTGCCATATGGAATCATACAGTGTTACCTGCCACCCAATACAGGTGAATGCGCCCCGCCTTAACCAAGACAGGCCGGTACTCGATTTACCTACCCCGGAGGGATGGAAGGCTAAGTTGACCTTGGTGCTGGTTATATATCTAAATGGCTTACCTATCCGCCGACAGTCACCCATTTAAGTTGTAACCATTTTATAGTAATCCGACAGGGAATCGAACCCACGACTTCTCGATCGTAAGTCCGACACCTTACCGTTACGCCACCAAGCTACCAAGAGTGCTCTGCAGTTGACCTGGGTCGTCTTTAATTTTGAGCTGCGGCAGGACGGCGACAGCACGAGGCAGCAGCTGCTGCTGTTGCTGCTGGTGGGGTATGACGTCACGTTTCGTCTTCTTCTTCTTCTTGGTGTGCGTGGCGTAGTTGTCGCGAGCGCTCCAGCCCGGGTGCAGCTGCATGTGAAGCTCTTTCTCCTTGCGGGCCATCTCATAGTACTTGGCTTGCTCGGCCCGCCCAAGAGCATGCCACTATACAGCACATCAACACGTTCACGCACATATAAATTAGACATAAACAAATGGGGACGATGAAAATGTGAAACTGGAATATGCAGCAGAAGAAATGCTGAGCTGCATGTTGAAAAATGTGGAGAAAGCAGGCTATGCTTATGCTTTTTTTACTGGACAGTTAGTGACATAAAAATAGGCTCATCTTGAACGCCCCTTTGACCAATAGACATGTAGGCTTGATCTCCGACATAACGTCACCACCTTTAGCAGTTTTTATTTGGTACTAACAGCTGACCACAAGGCCTACCTATCGGCAAATTCTGCTGGAAAGATTTGCATAGAATAACCTCAGCGTTTATAAAACAACGGTCAGCTAGCAACTCCATCTGACTAAGGGCCAGTTAAACTTAAAAATTCCAAAACTTAATCTCTATCGCATTGATTCATGACACATCAACAGGTTAACTCTTTGAGTTATCTCAGACTTAACTCGCACAGTTAGCCTACAGATATTTTTTTTCGGCGGAGGTTTCACTTTTTGCTTAGCTATAGTGTAGTAAAGTTGTCAGTTCTATTGGTCAAGTGATCCCTTGGACTAATAAAATTAGATATTTAGGCATTTACATCATAGGAAGTAGAAAAATTAAATGCTTGTTAGATGTTGCTAAGAAGTCATTTTATCGTGCGGCCAATGCTATCTTTGGTAAGGTCGGAAGACATGCATCTAAAGAGGTTATTTTGCAACTCATTTCGAGTAAGTGTATGCCTGTGTTATTGTATGGGCTAGAAGCTTGCTACTGTTGCGCGTCGCAGAGCAGCATTCTGTGTCGTGTCGTGCCATGTCGTGACTAGTGATGCGGCCAAGAGTCGCGAGGATTAAAGCGATTTTCCGCTGCTCGGTTCGCGCGAGTAGCGTGTGATTGCACTCTCCTCCGACGGACCGCCAAGCGCAGCGCACGCAAGCTGCAAGCACCACGCCGAGGCCGTCTCCGCTTTGAAGTCACCCTGCCGCTGCCTCCACGTGAGATCTGCCTCCTCGCGAAGGCGACTCATAATAACGAGGACCGACCGAAATTAGTTAAACATCGGATCCCGACAGATCGCCACCGCCGTCGTCGGGAAATCTCAGCGGCATGCAGTGGCGACGTCGCGGCATGGAGTGATGAGGACAGGTAGACGGGCAATGCGTCATCATCAGCATCAGCAGCAGCAGCAGCAGCGAACGACACGCAAAGGCACGCGCAGGTACGCTCCCTGCTGCCTGGCTGGCCGGTCTCCGCCAGCGCCAGCCGCTTTGATGTGCGGAAGATGGAGAAAATTAGACGCGGCGGCGGCGCCGGGAGACGGCGAAGCTCGCCTGGCTAATCACGGCCTCCCGCAATGCCTATTAGCAGAGTTAGATGGACAGACAAAGCGCCGGCCAGCGGCCAGTGTTGTCTGATGCAGGTAGCACACGCCAAGGTAAAATGTACGGCAAAAGGAAAATAGATGAGCATTGGCAAAGACTGATGAGCCACCCACGATTAATGATTTCCTGCTTCATTGCTGCTGTAATGCTGCCATTAAATAAAATGTTGATTAACAAAGTGGGGATATTGCCCGCTATATATAGGACTCGATCAGGCATGTTTATCTTGTTATTAATAGTCATCGGGCGAAAAACTATGTCGACATTAAGATGTCGCAGACATCAGCAATATTATACTTCAATAGCGCTGTATTTCAAGCTAAATATATACGTAAAAATCCGTAAACTAATAAAAAAACAAAAAGAGTTAGAAAAATGCCGGACAAGCTGCATGAATGGCCAGATAATTTTTCATTGCTGACGGAAACCAAATATAGCAGATAAAAAGACCCGAGACGTTAAAGTTTACCTTTAATGCCGATCTTTAATTCCGAGTTTGAGGCAACACTTTTCCGACGATACATTTAAAGTTTAAATGAATATTGTAATATGCAATGCTGTAGCTTTCATATTTCATGATTAGTGAATAATATTATAGTACTTGGTAGTTCATATCAATTCACCACAAAAATTAGTAGCTTTCAGTATGACCTCCTATTGCTGACATCTCCATCGCATGATCCCTTTTACTGCGACACCAGCTTTAAAAAGTATTTCGGCAGCTGGTAAATGTTACCAATTTATGACAATAGCGATATCCACTAACTTTGTTCTTTGTCTTAGATTGATTATAATGACTATCTGTTATTGCGTTTCTGGTAACTGAGTCTGCATATCTTGTACAATGTACAGTACTATTTCCCACAGGCTAAATCGTATGGATTGTTCGTAAAATATGTACTAAATGCCAGCAATAAGGGTCACATTGTAGATCTCATACAACAGTTGACAACAAAAGAGTCAAAGAGACTATTAGGAGACAGACAAATGCTAATTTTGCAGTAACATTGAAGTTCATCCATCGAGCCAGCGAATAGCAGCAAGCACGGCTGACTGACGTCTTGGCCGCTATCAGGCGCAGCCTCAACAGCAGCAGCAGCGCTGGTGTCACGTTAAAATGTCTCCCCCATGAAAAATTCGCCCGTGGAGAGACAGTCACGGAATTGATATGTCTCCGCTTATTACAATATCGCCGGTTTCATAAAAAGTCTCCCCACTACAGGATTAGCCCCCTCCCTCCTTCCCAAAAAAGTCTCCCTTGGCCAACAATTTACCGGCAAAAATCCATCCCGACCGGGCGGCCGCCGAGCGGAACGGATTTTTGCCGGTAAATTGTCGGCCGGGAGAAACTTTTCTGGGGGTGATCATATAACGCGGCACCGGCAGCGTGCCGCAGTAAGTCACGGCGTCCGTCCGTCACGCAAGACAGAGTCAGGCGGCCACGTTTCGTCACAGTCCGACAGACAAACACGACCCGTGGAATTATCGCCCGCGATCAGTGAGGATCAGCCACGCCACGGAATCGTCCACGAGGGAGTGACGCGCGGCGGCCGTGCCAGCAGAACGCAGGTCTTTCGCATGCAAGACGCAGCCGACGCAACGTAATGACGCATTATCTTCACCATCGATAAACGTTTGCCGCAACATTTCACGTCCTCTTCGTCCGCGTGTCCTGCGCTTTAGTACCGCACTGCAGCCGTGTCCACAGCGAATATGCAGTCGCCACGCTGGCATTCACGGCCGTAAGCACACGTGATTTGTTAATCGTCGAAAACCAAGATCGTAAAGCCAAACATCACGGAAGTGCGTTACACGAAGATCTTTGGAGTGGAACGGATATGCTTTGTTTTCCAATCGTTTACCCTAAGCCGTTTTATCTTCAGCAATAATCTGTTATTTGAATTCAATGAAATGCATCAAATTCAATGTATTTCGGCTTGGGCTGCGTCCCACTTCCAGCGCACAGCGTTAAAGCGCTCCAGCTCCACAGCAGGCTTTAAGAAAATTACGCCAAAGAGGAGCGGGAAACAAAATGTGGCAGAAAAAGAGAATATCGCTACAAAAGAACGACGAGGAGCGAACATGAAAGAACTAAAAATCCGACACAGACCTTAGCATCAGCTAGCCGCCCGATGCACTATGCTTGACTATGGAGATAATTTAGGGGATATGAAATTCATGCTGAGCTCTGCCCTAAATTTCGAGTTATTATCATCATTATTACTATTATTATTAGAAGCTAAACATTTTGCTATTTTTACAGCGATACATGGGTAAGGTATAAATTGTCCAGCGAGAGCGAGCGAAACCTTTCTTCCAAGAATCTGATTGATAGCAGCTGACTCTTTAAGCGTACACTCCTCGATGACGCGTTGTCGTTTCTCTTTCATGAAGAGCATGAACGCGTTGAGAGGCTTCTTAACGTACTCGCGCCGGCGCTCAGGCGACTCCAGACCACACACCGAGTGATGATGATGACGAGAAGACCTCATTGACGTCATCGTCATCGTTGATCTGCCTGCCACTTCACCGGCGCCGTGATACGATGATCCCCTCCTGCGTTCAGTGCAACGCTCATACAGCATTGTTTTTTTACGTTAAAAACTAAGTTTTGTAGTTTTTAAAAAAACGAAAAAGCTAAAAAAATTTAGGGGTTTTACGCTGTCTTTTTTCTTTAATTTAAAAGTCACAAATAATGTAACGCATATAACACAACTAACAAGCCGATCCTGAAAAAAGTAACAGCAAAAAATAGATATAACTTTATATGCAGGGGCGGCGGCGGGCGGGGGGTTCAGGGATCCGGACCCGGATCCTCTAAGGGGACGATCCCTAAGATTCGCGCAAATCCGAGCTTTTTTGGATGGATAAAAAGGGGGTGAGGGCAGCGCCGGTAAATCGACAATCACTTGACCTGGACCCCCTAGCACTAAAACCTGGCGCCGCCCCTATTTTATGTCTTAGTGTCCTATTGAGAGTTGTAATACTAGACTCACTGAACGATCGACATAGAGCTATGGGACATGGACATGACAAAACATTAGATGTAAAACAGTAGTACAATGATTAGACTATCAGTTAATGCAAAAATTGGGGCACAATTACAGTGCAGCACGGTAGTGCCGACACTGTTGTAAGAGCGATAGACGTTAAGTATAGGAAATGGCGTTTAGGGGTCCTGTAAATCTTAAGAGATATGATAATGATCATTTACGTTTTTTTTTTAAATTTTCCCCCTTAGTGGGGCATGTCAGCACAATTCCTCCGCTGGGTACGCTTATGATAAACATCAGTGAGTTGCAGTTTCAGCGTTATGTTTATTGCGACACGCGAGTCGAGCATCAATCGAACAGAGTTTCGAACTGATGTGAGCCAGCTGAGGCGCACCGATTAATGTCTGTTTCAGACAGAAAGATGGATATAGCTTACCTGGTACAGGTGTCAGCGGGCGAGCGCGCCGGTGAGGAGGGGGTGTGGCGCACTGCTGCAGCAGCAGAGTCGACAGCTGTGCAAGTTCTCGTCATCATCGCGGCAGGTCCGCATGACAGTAGACCCGTGTGTGGCGGCGGAGGAGGAGGGCTGAACCACGCAAGGGCTGACCGGCTGGACAGAGGCGCCGGCGGGGGCGGAGGGTAGACACCGGCACTGCCGTGGAATGGACTGCCGCGTGACAACAGGTCGAAACTACAGACCACGCAACAACAAGAACCAGAGTAATCTGGCAACAGGTGGAAGATTTTACCACTTAAATCTCCCCTTCGCCATCTAAAACAATGTGTCATTGAATCCCACAAGTGTAGGTTACCTGCTAATCAGCATCTAACGTAATCCGTCGAACGGTTTAAGCAACATGAATGTGGCAGACAAGACAACAGAGAAACAGACCACGCTACAGAAAAAATGTGCTGCTTACAGCGACACCGCCTATAGCAACAATTGGCGCGATTTAACGTGTAATCAAGAAAAGTTCAAAACGAACTATTCTAACTCACGAATACAAGAGGAGTTCGCACTGGAAAAACTGGGAGGCAAAAACTGCCAGTTTTATCTAGCACATAAGCTAAAAGGACTAGGCCACTATTTTAACGGAACTAAAAGCAGAAAACAAGCGCCAGAACGCAAAGAACTAAAAACTGATACTAGGAATTGCATTATGTGACAAAATAGCTGCAGATCGACAAGAACTAAATAAGAAATCACAAGATCAAGTTTAACGCACTTTGGGTTAAACTAAGTGATTTACAGTATACAGTGAAACCTAAAGCTGGATTAGAAGAGTTCGACGTTAATATCCCGTTCACACGATTGAGCAAACATCGAGCAAACATCAAGCAGTTACAGGCCTGATGAAACCCCGCCCCTGGCTCAAATGTAGGCCTAGGCTTAGTCCAGAGCTGATCACGTGTTATATAGGTCTTTCAACTACAACCCACCTGCTCTCCTAATTAGCATGCTAATTACCATAGCTCGTCGAGCTCGAGCAAACGTCGAGCAATTAGCAGATGTATTTTGAATACATTTGCTCGACGTTTGCTCGATGTTTGCTCGATCGTGTAAACGCGGTATAAAGAAAATGCGCCATTGCGTATTCCCCTCCCTTATTGGTGTTCGTTCTTTCGTAAACATTTATGAATTTTGATACGAAATGGAGCATTTGTTGCATTTAAATGCAGCGCTTCAGATCCGATTATCGATTACTAAATATTTTACTGATTGACTGATTGATTGAATGAAACCAAGTAGTTCATCTGAACTATACTTATAGCAGACTTGTTGTTAGTACCAATGAAACGCAGAAACATCGATTTACGAAATTACGAAAAGAGCTAGAGAGCTGTCTGACCATTGAATGTGTGAGAGTTCTGAAGGGGGGTAGAGGGAATGCGGCAGATGACCGGGTGACGGCGTCAGACGATAGAGCGCTTGTCGTGCTAAACCTGCATACAGTAACCGCGATAGCTCGACAGAATAATCATATCGATCCACGACAGAACATGGTTCATATTTCACCGCATGCTTGCATCTTTAGAAATATTTGATGTGACGACATTAATTTGGATTTACACGGCAATGTGACACAAAAAGTGCACAACAATCTCCACAGGATCTCAAAAAAATAACATCCAGCATTCGGTCATTCTTAAAGTAGCCATTTCCAACTAAAAGGCCATAAGGCCATTTTACAGCAGCACCCTCTACAAGAGTAAATTCCGTTTTCCTTTACAAATCTCAAGTTTGCAGATTTTGTTTTGCTTTTATGGCACTCGTGGCAATTTCACAAGCATAAATTTTAGCACTAAAAGATACCGACATTAGTAGGCTGCTATAAAAATGCATTAACTTGTTTAAAACACAGTAACTCCGTCAAGAAATGTGCAGTTAAAATAATTGCGCAGTAGCAGAAACAGAGACGATAATATTTGCCATCACTCTCTGATTAGTCGACAGGAGATTTTCGCCGCTCGACGTCAAACTAACAGTCGCTGATAGAAGAAGAGCGAGAATGCTGAATAAAAGCGAGCGAAGACAAAAGCAGCATGCATTGGCTGGCTGTGAGAGATCTGGCGACGACGACGCACGGCGGCACACCACATCGCTGTATTTCCGGCGGGAATTAATTTGCACGCGGTCGGCCGTTCGGTCGGCATACCCGAATGCAGGCGCCGGGAGCCGGGCGACGAGAGTGTCGAGTAGGAAGTCGCTTTGTAGTGGAGTCGGTCCGAGTCGGTTTGTCGCCCGACGGCAGACACCGCAATCACATCATCGCCAATTAAATCCGTCCCTCGTTCCTGCGGCCTGCTAGTCACCGGCGCCGCCGCGGGCCTCACGACAGCGCGCTCGCCCACTACACACTACACAGTAGCGCCGCAGTCGTCCTCTGCTGCTGCTGCTGCTGCGGCAGCTGTCGCCGAATAACCAAACATCGTCGTCGCACATTAATCATATAAATGCACCAACCACCACCTTCAAGCGTTTGACGGCGATCTCTTACGTCATAGGCTCATTTTCCCCACGAAATTTGTACGCCACGTCAACAACGACAGCCGGTTTTATCTTTTAAGGATTCGAACTGTTTACGTTTCTTTTCTTTTCTTATCTCGTGTAATGCCGATAGGCTAACGAATGCAATCACACTAAGCACCGTTGTCATCAACGTCTCCATTAATTCACTGCAGTCATTGAATTACAATACTCTTTCCCAGCAGATACGAGATTTCAGACCACTGTAGAGCCAGAAGTTAGACACTGGGCGCTCTAGCCAATAACAGCCTATTGAAAGTATGATCCCGTGCAAACTTTTACTTCGCCGTTCGCTAAATACACGTAATGATTGGTCTTGATCACTTAGCTCAGTGGTAAAAAGTGACTATCACAAGTTTAGCCGTTGGGCTAAATTACTTCGTTTAATTTTAACACAAAGTTGCACAGCGCAGAGGGGCTGAGGCGTAACTTACCGGCGGTCTTGGAGTCGACGTAGAGCGGTTGGATGCCCATGTGAGCAGGTGGAGGGTAAGTCGTGTCAGTGCTGCTGCTGATGTTGCTGTCTGCGCCACCGGCTGCCGCCGCAGCAGCTGCCGCAGCACCATACATGTACAGACCGAACCCGGGGTGCGACGGAAAGATTTTGGCCTAAAATCAAACACGACACGCCTATGTTAGACCATACAAGCCGAGAGTTAACAAGCGTCGTAGAACCAACATCAAAGCCAACTTAGCCTTTTATTCTTTCCGGGTAAGTAAATCGAGTACCAGCCTGCTTTGCTGGGATTAAGGTAAGGCGCCACCTGTATACGTCGGGTAGCAGGTAACACTGCGTAATCTTATATTGCAGGTGACGCTCCGTAGCTCTGCAATGGGTTTTCTCACAAAGAGCTATACACACCCTTTAATCTCGGCCTTTAACTTTTTACGCAGAATCGGTATAGCAATTGGACATGCCAAAGTAAAGAAACGTATGCACCGGTTTACGCATAGAAAGTGGAACAAGAATGTTGTACGTAGATCGAGCAATCGGAAAATTTCGAAAACGATTATCCTTGATCACTGCAGTAAACAATTATGGCCCCTGCCGCTGCAGAAATTTCAACAACTTACCGAAAATTTCAGTACATATTATGTATGTACTGTTGTTATGTACTACATAACAACAGTAGCAAAGTCAGTCACTATCACCAACAATGCAAGTCAACTTTGTTGTCGTCTCGTGTGCAAACAGTAAGAAGTACAGAAAATAATGTTATTAGATTGTGACCAATCTAATGTACTTCTCGCGCGCATTATTCTCTCCTGTATTCTTCTAAGTGCTTTTTCGTTTCTTTCAACTTGTACTAGAGACTCGGCGTCAATTTGAGACGGGTCTAACATTATACTACTAGTGACTGGCATCGAAGTCGTTATTGGAAATTGTCTCCCCGTCTATCCGGCACCGTTATATGGCGCCTCAAAGATAATAGGGTCGCGACCTTGACTTTTTGGGGTTACGTGACGTCATCGGTCACGTGACCATTGGACTCGGGGTGGTCGACTTCCTATGGGTAGTCCGTGGTGACCATGCGTCTATCTTGCACCGTTATGGAGATATAGCCATTTGAAGTTCTTCCCGGAAGACTCTTTCAGGAACGGAGGTTGGTCGGTCGTTGGTCGACCGTCGGTCGGTCGGTCGTCAATATTACACTGATTTCGTATACTCCTCTTCGCTACGTTAGGAACGTAGCGAGCGAGGAGTAAAAAATACGCCGGCATTTTTTTTATTGCGTTTGATGCGCTAATCGTGCTAAAACACTTGTTTACGAAAGGAAAATTTCGAATAAATCACAAACTACTAGAATGTTGTTTAAACGCATTGTGGCAAAACAGCGCCGTGGCTGTATAAATGCAGCACGCACGACATAGAGACGTCGTATGGTGAACGTTTAAATATCTCCCTGTAGTGGAACAATCGATCCTGGCGTTCGGCATTAAAGGAGGACGCGTTCTTAAATCGCCGCACGCGCAAGTGAATACCGGTAATCCACACAAACGCACTCAAACCACAACCTTTACAGTCGCAGTTCTAACGCTACATAGGCCTAATTAAATTCGATTGCGTTGATTTTCAGCAAAGCATCATGCGAAGCAAGACAATTTGGCGGAACTGGCATCGTTTGCGGTACAGCCGGAGGCAACAAGGTGCAAGGTCAGTGCATGAATAGGATTATAACTGAGTGGCGTCCGACAGCCTTAATGCCTTAATGGCGCGTCAAGTTGTCGCCTACAGAGCGTCACCGGCGCTATGCACGGCGATTTTAAACGCTGCACGCATTAAATGCCGAAAATTTGCAACGAAGCCACTTAGGGTTGGCTGGTGGACGGATGCGTTAGTTGGGCCAATGATAGCTGCTACGCAACGCATGGGAAACCAGTCAGCTGGACGCCGTTAATGCCAGAGATGCGAGTTAGCTCTCTCCCCTGCTGACCGTGTGCTGACGACGCCTACATTACATGCACTCAACTCACGCGTCCTCTCCACTTTTCTTCTCGGCGTAGCCTACGTGTGCACTTTTGATAAAATATTATTTCTGCGGAGTCTAAGAGCAACAGTTAAGCCCGACCTCCATAACTCGATCTGCAGCGGACTTGTGGTGTAGCCTGCTGTACAACAAGTCCGATCCAAGTGAGTGGAATTTGGAATACATTCGATGAATGCACCCGATTCACAACGTGTTGTAACAGTTGTTCACTGTTATATTATGGCTGTGAAATCGAAACAAAATTATGAGCTAGAAATAGAACGACGTCAAAAATGCGGAGACATCTTGAAGGAATAGGCCTACACTCCACAAAATTTCGGATAAAACAAAATTACCGGCGGCCGCGAGGTAATACTTAGTAATTGGTACTATAAAAATAATTCAAGGCACAGCGGTCTTTACAAGTACTAGTAATTCGCCACGTAATTTCAACCCGGAAAGGTGCAACTTGCACGCCTTTTTCGACGAATTAATTATTACAGTTGTACACAGTTCGGTTGTTTCGTTACGCTAAAAGCAGTAATTACTATCATAGAATAATTTTCACGACGTATCCTTGTTGCACGCTGAGGGAAAGATGGCGCATCTGACAAAGACGTTGTGGTGCAGGTGCTGACTGCCTGCGACCTGTGATATAAATGCAGGCACGTGTCGTCGAGCCGTACGGGATGCCTTTATCGATAATTAGACCTTGGCGTCGCGCGACAGCAGTGGGAACAAACGAGACAGCTAGGTTGTCAATTTCATGACGGATGGCCGACGGACGATGGGGACATGAAAGAAGTAGCCCCTACAATCACACCTCGACTGACTGGCCGGTATTTTTGACGAGGAGGAATACGATGATGTGAATTTATGTAATCGCCACGGCAAGCATTGCTAGCCATCCAGTCAGTCAGTATTCAGTGGGTGGCGATGAGACCTGCTAATTAGCAGGACGCGCCGCGGAGATCGTACTCCGCGCGGCGTGAGAGACGTCGATATGCCGACTTCATTATCTGTCAGCACCGGACAGCAGTGCCGAACCGACCCGACGACAGCACGCCGAATCAGTGTGGATCCAAAGAAGGGGGGGTGGACATGCGGCCGCCCCTCCCCTCTTTGAGCCCCTATGCATAAGTAAACACTTTATGTGCTCTGCTGAAGTGCTAATTAATAAGTTCGTGTATCAAGAAAATGATTAAAATTATTGCCACCAGATGTTATATTTTAAGCTGTACTAAATTCGATTTTGGCAGAGGCTCCGCCCCAGATCCCGCTAGAGGAGCTCACAGCGCTACCCCAGACCCCTTAGCTGGATTCAAGGGGTCCTACTTCTAAGGGAAAAAAGAGGGAAACGGAAAAAGGAAAAAAGAAAATGAGGGGGAGAGAGGGAAGAAGGGGAAAAAGCCAAGGACACATTCTGCTCCCCCTTGGCTGAAGACTACTGCGCCGAATTATCTCACGATCCTGACAAACGGTCCATTTGACGCAACATTTTCTGCCATTTGCTAGCTTACTGTTCGCAAAAGTTCAAATTTTAGATCCCACAGCTCGAAATCAGAAAAAAACAAATCATCTGAGTAAGCTTTCAAATAGCCTAATTCTATCCACTCAATAGCTTAGTCTTCGGACTCTTCGCGGCCATTTACGTTCAGGTTTAAATTTCAACGCTATAGTTTCTTCCGTAATTAAATAATTGAGTTTTACAGTTGCGTGAATTATTTATTTTTTTGTACTTAGCTTTGTTTGTATTTTTAATTTATTTCTTTTTTAATATTTAATATTTTATATTAACGACGGTTCGCACGAAATTGTGTTATAATTGAGAAACGTACAGAGCGACATAACTAAACTGAACTAAAATAAAACGAAACTGAAACTAAAACACATGCACGTCGTATTTCATTTTATTTAGTTTCATATTAGTTCATTTCATTTCTGTCGCTTTAAACATACCCTTACAGTACCGAATAATGCTGCCAGAAACCAGCATTACGACTCTCCCAACGACAGGCACGATGGACATCGATTGAGCAATGAATTGAGCTGTTTTTCTTAAAGTTCGTCTAAATACTTGCTCCAAACATCAAACGCGGCCGCTAAATTCAGCGCTAATTTTACGCCTGCGGTTCGCCGTCGGTCGGCCCGTCCGTCTATTACCATTGCAGGCAACATGCCATGAGACCAGCGGCGGACATCGCGGCCTTCCACACGGCCAACCTCACAGCAGTGAGGCCAGCAGTAGCCAAATATCGCGATGCACAATTGTAAAAACTGACCGCAAGCAAGCAGCAGCACCCGTCGGTTGCTGCATCGCCGTTAGATCAGTCACGATATCAGCACGACGCGTCTTCACGTCATCCCCGCAAATACACCTGCTAGGCCGCAAAATTCAATCCTTTTTCATAAACGTGGGAATTTATTCTAAAAACTTTGGCGACGACAATAATCTTGACACGCCTTTTGCTTCAGTGCAATTTTTCCTGAGAGTACGCCATTTGCAATAATTCTGAAGATCGCTCGTTATTTTAGTGAAGTTATGACAAAGTTAGCGGTCTTCTTTGCTGACTCATGGTGTAGAAATCAGCGTGCGTGGATGCGGCCATCCGTTCGTCGTGACTGCCAAGGCCGCAGTGACTTGTCTTGGCGTAGAACAGCGTCATAGCCTCAGGAGGTTGACAGCGCGCCGCACCGTCAGCTGATCGCCGATACATGTACCTGCTAGGCTTCGTATGGCGCTAGCGCTCCGCAACTTGCCAGTCAGTTTATTCGACAATGTTAGCGTCCGGTGCTTAACTCAGCCAAATTTATCGATCGCCGATCATAACACGATAGCCTACGTAACCGATCGGCTGTCGAGATACAAAGCCATTCATCGATATGCAGATATTTACAAGTGTTAACATTATTTATAAAATGCAAATAATACTCACAGAACTCCCATTTGGATAAGCATACGGCGGTAGGAGCGGATATCCGAATGGAAAGTGATCAGCCAGAAGATACTCAGATAGTTTCACTAAAACATCAGAAATTAACACTAAACATGATGCAACAAGAAGCCTAACTGTGAAAGAATTATTAAAATCGATCTATAATGGTAAAAAATGGTACCGTTTGTGGATAGCGCTGTTGTGCAGCAATTTGACAACAGTAAGCCTACTATGCCAACAGTGACAGACATTACTCCAAAATAGACGACGTAAGCTTAAGCTACGATGCTGACAGACTGGTCGACCAATAAGTTTAAGTTTGGTGCAAAAAATTGAACTTAAGTTTTAACCTGCTGAAGAACCGGGAGCACAGGAGTCATCATCCGCCGGTAGACTACCGATGTTGTCGTTCGTTGCTTTACCCTGCAATAGTAAGTAAGTAAGTAAGTAAGAACGATCACAGTGTCTAGAAGCAACCAAGCGTCACACCACAGGCACTATACTGTACAGTCACAATTGGGGAAGTGAGAAATGTTAAACAGGTGGGTTTTGAGTCAGAACAACTTCGGAAAATGCGGAAATGACAAGATCAAGCAGACTATTCCAGACCCGAGCAGCGGCGACCGGAAAAGCTCCGTCACTGACGGTAGACAGTCGGGTCCAGCTGACAATCAACGACGAGGACAAACTGGAACGTAGTCGCTAACGAGTCTCGACATCTGTCACCTGACAAAGCTGAGGTATAAAGGCACACATTCGAATGCCATCCGCTCTGGAGCCTTCAGCATCGCATCACGACTATATAGCGCTCACGGGATAAACACATTGATGTTTTCTCTCTTCTGCGATAGTGACTGTACTGCTAGTTTGTCATCTACATGCACATTTCTTGCATACACTAATAAAAATTATTACTTATCGATCGCTTAGCAATTTCCTAATAACCATAATAACACAACACAGTGCGGCTAACAGTTCTAGGCCTAACTAGACAGAACCCGGTGTATTGTGTCAATTTTGTCCCACTATCTATCCGTAGCTGTCCCACTATCTGTCCGTCAGTCCGCATTAAGAATTCGATCTTTTAATTAAGTTTTCTGTGGTTAACATTTAGTCTAAAAGGGCAAGAATTCAAAAAATGCCAGATAATTATACACGCAATCATACCACAGCAAAATTTCATCGATATTTCTGAACGAATTAGACTATCCTGCCAGACATCCACTCGACGAAACTCTGAAGCCTACCTCTTCAGTTTCCGTCACCAGTCCGAATTTCTCTTCCGATAGATTCTCCGGCTTCTCGTCTTCGCCTTCGTCCTTGTAAACTTTGACCTCGTCGGTGGCGCCAAAGGGATCTTCGATGCGGCTGCGCGGTGAATCGGACGCGTGCGGCATGATCGACAGACGAATGGTCGGTCGGTCGGTTGGTCGTCGCCGTTCAACGATCAAAGAGGGAGAGAGACAGTTCTGCGCGCGCTGCTGCTGCTCGCTAGCGTTATTATCGCTTGCTTGCTCGGCGCCGATAAGTCGACTATACGGCCAGCTCTGTACGTGCAGTCGTGCGAGGGACGCAGTGTAAATGAGCCAACAGACAGACCACCACCAGTACGACTCGTAGGCCTATAGTTCTGCGAGCGCGCAGATGCTGCTGCTGGAGCTATAGCCTACCCTACCCGGCTCGTATGCGGCGTTCAGCAAGATGATGCTGATTCGATTTCATAGTTTCTAGCGTGAAAATTAATATTCTATAACTTTTTACACCCTTGAGTTTCTCAATGTTGCTTGAATAATAACGGTTTCTGTGCATAGCTTGTGATCAGTGGCCTACATTGAGTATAGATGGCTATTGAGAAACTGCGCTTGCGCACCCATTTATTCGCCAATATTGCAGGCCGACAGGGTGTGCCAAAAAATGTGACATCCTGTTGGTAGTGTTTGCTCCCTAGTTAGATGCGTTATGACTAGCCTATTTCACTGAATGGTAATGACGTCGTTCGCCTGCTGATGTTCTTTTTGTAGGCTACAAATAATTTCATTACGATAGTTGCACTACGAACGATTAACGCTGTTTGAATCACGATATGCGTGCGTAGAAACACTGGGCTTCAGAAAAATGAATTTTTTCTCTTTCAAATAAACCAGCACTTAAACTATTTAATTATCAAGAGACAAACAGTGTCTTGCTCTTGCTGCAATTTCTGTAATCTGGCTAAAAGCAACACATGTAAAGTCGCACATGAATCTCTAAAATGCGTTTTCATGTTCACTGTTTAATAAGCAACATTGTTAAAATTGTTCAAAGTACAAATTCCTGGCGTTTTGCAGTTTATTTGGCATTACACTGTGAGGCATAAAAACACACCAAATTTTTTTTACCATAACTCAAAGAACTGTTATCCAATTTTGATAATTTTTGGTATACTTATTCATGACACAACTGGCCATCAAATGGCCGTTCAGTTTCTCACCTAACCCAACATCTGCTTCTGCACTACCCGGTAAAAACAGAACAGACAAAATATGCATTAAAATCAACAAAAAAACTTTATAAAATTTCATCTTTCCGGATATGTGGCCAACAACAGCCAATCAATTACAAGGTTTTACTGTTGTGTAGCAGCACGTTTATTAAATAGGTCTAACATTCAGGAATATTGATAAATTCAAGAAGCAATTGGTGAAGTCTGGATTAGTCTGGAGCAGAACGTTATCGGCGCTGCTATCAACGAATGAAGAGTGTCTCCGAACCAAGCCCATATTCGTGGGCCAACATTTCAAACATTTTTGTGTGCAGTTAAAAATGGACAATTAGATACACTATCAGCTAAAACGATAAAAATATGGACAAAATGTGTGTTTTGTGTTTTTTTTTTGATTAAGCAATAATACTAGTGGTACAAAATGCAATATTTTGTTCGTTTTTCCCCAGGTAGTGCAGAAACAGACAATGGGAGAGGTGGGAAACTAAACAGTCATTTGATGGCCAGTTGTATCAAGAATATTCATACCAAAACTTATTAAAATTGAGTCACTTTTCTTCAAGTTATGATGAAAATATTTTTGATGTTTTTATGCCTCACAGTGTACAATTGACGTAGTTGAAAAGGGTATCACTTTTTGGTCATCTAAATATAAATGGGTGTGGCACGTGCTTCAGTTGTACTTAATTAGACTTAAGTAAGCCTGCTACAACTTTAGTTTTTTTGGAGTCGAATAAAATATGATAACTGATTCTGTGTGGTTTCGTATCAAAGTAGATCCTACTAGGGGATGATGAATCGCCTGCTGTGAGTTTCCCCTGTAGGTCTCAGCAAAGCCATTTGTACATATTTTGAGTTTTTTTTTACTTTTGGGGGCAAAAGGACCCATTTCACTGAACAATTCACATATACACGCAAAACTTCATTTAAAACAGTTTTGACAACAGACAGGCAAATCTGGAACTAGCAGATGGACAAAGTCAAAACGTGGCAACAACAGATAACGAGAACGAGCGAGTACTAGAGGAAGACAAAAGTATTTCCTTGCAATTTACTAATACCACCACACTATACCAGCCAAGGGTTATAGTACAAAAATACTATAGCCTAATGAGCAACAGGCCATTAACTATAATTCCTCACACAATCTTAAGACCACTGATTTTTTTCTGGAAAATGCAGTGCATGTTTATTTGTACTATTAATGCAAACAAAGTGCAAACACTCACGCTGCTGCAAATTAATGCAAACTTCATTATCAAACCAGGAACAAACTGTAAGCCTACTGTCACTGTTAACATTATCCTAGAATTAATGCACAGCGAGTACACTCGCCATTCACTGCAGCCACTGCAGCCGCACTTAGTGCGTTCTTGCTCCAACAGAATTCGATGATCGCCAAGATAGTGCAAAAGCGACAATTTTTGAATGCATAAAAAGCAGATAAAGAATGCAAATTTTGATGCAGGGAATTTTTCCCAAATAGAATTTGAAGTGCTCGACATGATGCTTGCTGACAATAACTCATTTCTGACAAATTTGCGAGATAATGCATTCTTGCTCTAAAGCCACGATATAACGCTGTTATTAGTCAATACTGCAACTGCAATATAAATGCTGCATTATGCACGGATGATGAATTCTGTCACATTCAGTCACTCACGCCCAGCTTCAAGCATGCGTTCTACTGTCGGAACAGGTTGGTTAAACCTGGCCCACGGATGAATCTGCGGCTCCAGCTCCATTGACATCAGCCACGACTTATACTGCCACATAAACTTCTGAAACCCATCTTCAAATATCTGCAATTTGAACGTGTCGGGCACAGGCTCACCCTTTTCCTATACATACACATGAAAAATATTTTTTACAGTATTGTGTGCTGTTATTGGCCAAGGAATATAAGACTTGACATGGATCAATATGTTGACAGTTGACTTAAGTCTATAAAATGCATTAAAAGCATGATTAGAAAAAAGGTGAGGAGAGGTAAAAAGCAAAAGGAAGAATGGGGGATACCAGGGTGGTGGGAAAAGCAAATTGCATCATCGATCTTTGGGGGAATGTGCCCCTGGTTGGACCACTGTTACAGTCACAACTATAATACTTTCAGTGCCTCAACACTGTTGGCTGAACAACTCGAAACACACCAGATATATAATAAGAAATTTGAGCTAATGCTCACAAGACGCGCGAAAGCCTATAGCAATTCCGGTTCAGTAGTTTAGATAAAAATTGGGGTGTTCATGCTAAGTTAAGATACAAATACCAAATTATCTGGATCACATAATGATAGTAGCATGGCGCCACCTTGTGAATGATATAGACTTGTGTCGCAGCCCGAAATCGCCAAAAAAATTCATAAAACCCCCTATTTTGGCGTTCAAGGTCATCCAAGGTCATTGAATTCAGCGCCAATTGAGAAACAGTGTACAACTTCCTATTAGTGATTAATAGTAACCTAGGCCGTATCTCACACCGTTACTGAGATACAGCGACTTATTGGCCAAAAATCGCAAATTTTGCCCACCCCCTTCTCATCTTGCGACTTCGTTCAGGGTGACCCCCTTCAAATTTATGGAAAACCTTTACGGTTCTTGAAACTAGAGTCTTCCAGGCAGCCGACGGTGAAGATTTGGTGATCCTAGCTTGCACGGTTTTTGACTGATCCACACATGTGACAGACAGACGGACAGACAGAATTGTGATGGCTAAGACGAGCTGAAAGCAGTAGCTGCTTTCGCGCATAAAAAATAGAGCTGTCAAATTAACGCATTAATTAACACATTACTGCATTAATAAATTAACGTGCGTTAAAAAAATTAATAAGCAAAAGTTCCAATAGTCCGTTAAAATGCAGTTATTTGACAATCGAATGAATTCAAGTAACAAAACTGCAGCTGCCATTCAATCACTACTGTAAATAAATAAGCTCAGTGCTATGGTCAGTTTGGTCAGTTATTCCGACGACAGGCCAACAGATTTTTAGGCTAGCTATGACGTCAGTTATTGTTGATAAAACGTTTAAAAATGTGTTTCTAACTTTCTTTATTCTACAGGTGGGCCCCCAAATGTCGCGAAGCCCAGGGTAACTTACCCCCCTACTCTCCCTCTAGACGAGCCTGGGTGCGTTAATGCGTTAAAAAAATTAACACAGTGCATTAATGCGTAATGCATTAAAAAAATTAACGCTTCGACAGCTCTAGCAAAAAAAGTTTCATTTTCAAAGTACCAGTACTCAAAAGTTTCCTACGTAAAACTAAAAATGCCCACTTTTCATTGATCACTGAGATTGGTGGACTACAGTTCAATGAAAAAAGACAGCAACCACAGGCTCAGTAATGATTTAACAACGTACACATAAAGCAAAAACATGCAACCTTAACATACTATATTGCTGCAGCTAAACAATCCTGAACGTTAACCTTTTTGACAATCATCTTCTTTGCATATGCAACGTCTTCTTCCATCTTTTGAATGAAGCTGGTATTGGGTTGTATTCTCAGCGTCTTCATGGTCTGCATGATGTAGATTTTGTAGATGAAGTTCATATGGGTCTGGTGCAGCAGAATGTCACATACTTCAACATTCGGAACTAAACCTGCAGCCTGATGCATGCATACCAAAGTAAAATGAGAACTAACATGCCAGCTGTCACATGAGGTCACAGTCTGACCTGCCACTCAACACAAATGAACATGCTCCACCTTAACCCCAACCAGACAGACTGGCGCCTAATTTACAAAACATCGTAAGACAATCGTAAAACTGTCGTAAAATCTTCACAACTTTGTCCTATCTTTGTCGTAAATCAACAAGTTACGATGTCGTAAAATCGTCGTAAAAACGTCGTATCTGAATTTTGGAAGCTGATTTTACAACTTCATAACTCTCTCGCAATTTTGTCGTAACTCTGTAGTCGCAAAAATTAGCTAGCCAATCAACCGCCATTATGTTGTTCTCAACCACGACCTTAACCAATCGCAATGCTGTGTCACTGAGCTGGCGGCGCACGGCACTGCACGCCGATCGTCTGCTTCCGCCATTGCCAACGGTTACCAACGTAAACAATAACAAGTGAACTGATTTCATGGCAATTTCGCTACTTAAGTTAACGCAAACAAAATTTATATGTATTATGGCACTTTCGGCACAAATAATTACTGAATTACTGCACAGCTAATAAGCTGTCGGGCTGTCGTACATTTTGTCACATGTTTCTCGTAACTGTCTACTACAATTTTTTTGTAAATCTCGTTTTATCGTAAATCCGTCATAAACCTGTATGTCGTAACATTGTCGTAAATTTGTTTTACGATGTTTCGTAAATTTGGCCCCTGGCATTCAATTTATCTGCTCTGGGAGAACAGACAGCCGAGTTGATCTTAATGTTGGTTATATACCGACTACTAAGATGGTTTACCTGCCTACAGTCTGTCACCCCTCCAAGCAGCGTCACCTGAGAGTGACCTTACGATCATAAATCCAACATCTTAACTGTTACACCATAATGCTGCCAAGCCAACTGGTAGATGACCTTAAGATTAGCAGTCTCTACCAGTCAGCTCAGCCAAGACACTTGAACCATCAACATTACAAACAGTGTCCTGCTCTTGCTGTAGTTTTGTGATTTAGCTCAAAGTAGTACACGTGAAGTTGCACATGAATCTCTAAAATGTGTTTTTATTGTCTAATATCATCACCACTGTCATATTCTGTTGCTTCTCACTTCTCTGTAGGCAACAGCAAGTCTTGACATTTGTGAAATTATATTTAAAATCTATTATTTATGTACAACACTAATTACTGCATATCACTGCTTTAAAATTGTTGTAAAAACACTGCATCAAAAATTATACGGCATTGTACAAACACGACTATTTTGCTACAACACAAAAAATACCAAAAATATGTCTTATGTCACAAAAAACAAGCACTAAACAGATTTTCAACTGCAGCTAGAAACCTCGATATCCTGAAACAGTTGGACAGCATCTTGTTTTCTCCGACATCCAATTGCAAGACAACCAAACGTTTGAATGTTTGGTGTTAGGTTCTTCTGTGGCAACCAACTGACTACCTCCTATAACAATCAACAGCAAAGTTAATGTAGTCAAGGATATGTTGGGTCTGCTCAGAGTACAGCTTAAATCGTCAGCAAGACTTCTTACTTTCCGTTACTATAACCATGCAGCAAAAATACACATAATTTGTAGACCACAGGCAACTGAAGCAGAAATACTAGCAGAAATACTGCTCCCATCTGTCCGTTTGCACATGTCTTAAACTGCTTGACAAAACATCATAAGTCTGAAGGTTTGCCTGAGTTTAATGTCAAAGTTAGGGCTGAAAAATTAATGACTAATAAATCAATTGATCACTAAAAATGTATGATTATTTCTTTTAGATAGATTAAAATTCAAATATGAAATTTTGCATAGCACATCTTGACAAGACCCGAACTTTTGTACTGCAGTGTCAGTTTTGAAGTATGCACTGGATGTAACCCTTGTGATCAGACTAATGATGTCACTTTTTCTAATTTTGCTTTAGTTTATGAAAAAAATAATAACTAACAGTAGATGAGTTCTGCAGTTTAGGTTTCATGGGCATTCTGAATGACTATAAAAATTATCCTAAATTAATAGCCAAATCAAAGTTCATTTATGGACACTAATCAATTAGTGCTACCAGCAATAGTCGAAATGGCAGAATACAAATTTTGATGGTAAATAAAAACTTTAACATTTTTAATTAAAGTCCCAGCCCAATTCAAAATGACACAATATGGGTCTAAACTTTAACATAACATGCTAATAGTGCCAGGCCCAAAGATGCAATGTCTCATAGAACGACAGGCAATTAAAACAGTTTTAATGCATGATGATACAATCATAAAAAAACAGCAGAGCGTTACGAAGCCAAGTGTAACATACACGAGCTCCGGCGAAGTCTCCACGATAATTCCGCTCACGTATCAACATATTATAAAAGTCAACATCCGCCTGCACGCCATAGTAATCCATTTCAGAAAGCAGCTCAGTCTCCGCTTCAAGTGACAACGGCATCAGATCCAGCAGAAGAGAGAAAGTCTTGATGTCTGGCTTGGCCATGTCCCGGTCCATGCGAGCGAGCATGCCAGATACACCTCCCAGCATCATGAGACGATCGGACGCTGACGATGGCAAACACAGCTGAGTGCTGCTCTCTACCGACAGGTGAGGATTAAGTAGATCGGGAATAGCTGGAGTAGCATTGCTAATTTCACTCAACTGTAGGCCAGTCTTAACAGTGCTCAGCTCGGATTCACGAGATGTATCTTTGCTCTTTATCTGTAAACGTAAATCAACAAAACAGTACATATTTTGTTACAAAAATAATGAAAAACTGCCTAGACATGTCACTAAAATAAAGGCAGATGCAGTGATGCATGTTTTCTGTTCATCTAAAAAATATTTCCTAACTACACACTATAATAGTGATAAAACTTAAAAATGTTTGCAAAAAAAACAAAATGACATGAATGTCACTTAAAGTCATTAGTCCTGCTGCTGTATTTAAGCACATTAGATTTAATACCATTTAATTAAAAGATGGCAGACATTGTGAAGCTTTCTTGTCTGTCTAGGAAGTTAACTGTCAAAATAAAACACTCATATCTGCACAGATAAAATGCAACATAAAATTAATGTAACTGCAGCTGGAACAACAAGTGCTCAGACAGCATAAACCTCCACTGAGACTTTTCGCATCAAACTAACATCTCAATCAATGCCAAAATCTAACTGACCGCTCCATGTGCCGTGCTCCAACCCATGAAAAATGTAACTAAAAATTATTTATACTTACAATATTTTCAGCAATCTTTGCGATAGACACACAGACAAAGAAAGAAAGATGAGAAAACATAACCTCCTTCCTTCAGCAGAGGTAACAATGAGTTCAGCTATTGCTACAGGGAGAAAAAGCAAGCCAACTGCAAATAATTACCGATGCTGATGTCTCAGTATTATCTGACTGAACTGGTCGACTCGTAGCAGCTATAGTTTTACGTTCCATCACACTTGAGAAATGTATTTTCCTCCTGGAGACAGACTGCTGAGCCGGTAGCAGCAACTCCTGCACATATTCCTTGCTGCCCACACCGCAGTCGCGAATGGCTCGTAGCAAGAGATTGTAGTGTATAGTGTTCGGACGACACCGCTTCCGCCTCATCAGACGCCACACCTAAATATAGCATACAGAGCTTTCAAAAACTCAGCATATCTGCACTTTCTAAAAAATCTTTTCACAAATATTTTCCACTCTTGTTACAGATGTGACAGCAGTACTCATTGCCTGTAGTTGACAAATCAGTCATCATGTTAATATTGGTCATTTTGAAATATTAAATTTTTTTAAAGGAACCACAATAACCTGTCAGCAACATCCACTGAAATACAGTAAGATAATCAGATAACCTGATGATAGTAATTAGTTAGTATAAAAACATTTATACAAATATAACATGTCTGATGCACATGACACAATCCTAGCCATGCTATATTCATGCCAATTTTTCAAAAACAAACTGAATGTTCTTAAAAAAATTACCAAACATATAATAAAATGCTCTCCAGCATGCAGTGCACAAGGAAAAAAATTACTTAGTACTAAATTTCAAAGTTCTGCAGCATGAAGCGGATACAGGTTGACTACAGTGAAGACTAATGTTTAGTTCAGCATATAGAACTATGTTAAAAAGCAGATAATGCTGGATGTACAATGATGACTAGTTGAATGATGCATATCTAGATATACAACCATGCATGCTGACCTCAACTGCCAACTTCAAGCCATCCGACTTGTCGGCAATGCATGCCATCAAAAGACAAGAGTATGTGGTAGCAGTAGGCGAATGACCAACATCCAAAGCCTCATCGGCTGCAGCAAAAGCTGACTTCACATCACCACAGCGAGCGTATGCTTTAATCATGGCGTTGTAGGTGAACATGTTTGGAGTATAGTCTTTCTCGGCTAGTATCTCACGTAATCTGTTCGCACGACGAAGACCATCATCGGGCCATGGAGAATTGCTGCAAGCATTGAACAAAGCCGTGTACGTTGGATTCTCAGGTGACAGTCCACGCCGTACCATCTGTCACACAACAACAAATCTTAGTCCAACATCATCGTGATGCATAAAAACAGAGCAAAAAATAATTGGTGATAACTTTATCTAATGTTAACATATTTTCACAATTTTTGCACTATTGGAAAAAGAACTATATTTGTAACAAAACCCATTAATATTTCTTACCTCACCTTAACATTGGACCTATACTATAGTAGCTATGACTACATCACATCAACAGATGTATCTTTTTCCATCAACAAACAGCACATCGCTTTAAAGCTTCTTACCGCATACAGCTGATATATGCTACTATTTTATTACTTTCAAATTTTGCTCAACTGATAATTTCTTCCAAAGTTACTCCATGATGCGTGTGAAAATTAACTTCTGGAAACTGGACTGCTGACTTTGTGTTTCAATCCCAAAACATCAAAGCATTGAATGACTGGCAGTGCTGTGTATATGTTCACAAAATATCAGAACGTTGTAGGTAACAACAAACTCTCATCTCAGCATCACATTTGTTTTAAGAATCTCCATATAATCAGAAACATACTTCATTAAAGACTTGAAATGCTTTCCGTGTGTAGCCAACTCTGCCAAGTACACCAACAAGAACTGTGAATACATATTGGTTTGGTGCCACTCTGTCTTCCTTCAACATCTGTTTTTCAAGTGTTTGCAGAGCTTCATATACCTACAATATACAGAGAGCAGCTTTAGATGAGCAGAAAGTACAAAAACATAGTATCAGTTCATATGATACAATAAAACATATGTGAGAAGAGCTTAGTCTGATGTGCAGAAAAAGCCTAAAGAAAAAAAGTAAGTCTAAAAAATCAATATTTAGAGTCCATAAAGGCAGCCCACAAAGTCTTGCTGTCTTATACCTATCCATCTCCACAATAATCTTCCATTTCCCAACAAAAAACCACTCCAGGCTATAATTATGTCAGTACATTCACTGCATGAGAAAAATAATAGTAGTAGTAATAGTACAGTTTGCCCAATAAATACTATATCATCTGTTATCACTGAACAACTTCAGAAATATATCTGTTATGTTAACGTTGGTAATTGATACCTACCTGTCCTGCTCTGCCATATCTGGCAATGCGACGACCATACCAGTTGGCAGTGTGTCTTTTCCGGAATGGAGTGAAAGGAATGAACTTCTTACATTCATCTTCACCTTTGCTTTCATTGACAGCATCACTATCAACATTCAGATAAACTCATAATTTCAACACATGAACAGAAACGTATCAATGACAGTCACAGTACATGATGAACACCATGCAGGGTTTCCACACTTTTACTGACAAAAAATTCCAGGACTTTTCAAAACCATCAAAACATATTTCCAGAATTTTCTCAGAGCCCACCAATGTCTGAATATAAAAACAAACAACATGACACAAAAAACTAGTACAAAGCACAAAGTTTTTCATAACAGCATGTAAAAATTAGCAGAAAACTGTATTTCATGAGTGATACACAGCTATACTATTACTAGACATTGTTTATTTTGAATTTCCAAAACTTTCCAGGCCTGGAAAATCAAGGAGAAATCCAAGACTTTTTTAGGCATATGAACCGTGAGCAAAAGACTGGTCCAAAATTTCAAATGATAGGTCTGATCAAATAATCTGTCAAAATTATTAGCATGCACACTTTGACATTTAACTTCATAGATAGGCAAGAAAGCTTCAGTGTCTGCAGTTTTCTAATAGCATTAAAATTAGTGTGCTTATATACCATCCTAATGCTGTGTTAAACTGAAGACCAGTAGTTAAGAACCCACACAGTCGAGACAACATAAGAATTAAGAAGCCAATGCGATTAGAGATAGACAGATCTTGATATGCATCCTACAAACTTGCTTGGGGCAACTAGGCTTCCTGCAGATCTAACTGGCATATGTTACCACAACCAATCAAACAAACAACTATTAGCATGGCCAATATGGCTCCCCTTCAGAAAAGCATAAATAAATGGAAAATTTTAGTTAGTAACTCCGTACATATTAAGTAATTAAGTGTCAAATATACCTTGTTTCCTCCAAGACATACTTGTCAAGAAACTTGTCAACATCATCTGACAAAGATCCAAATTTTTCCGACCAGTCTTTTCGATGAGGATGAATATCTGGAAGCGACTTTTTCGCAGAAAATTTGTTGTATATTTCTAAATGTTCGTTCGTTTTATTGGATTTTTCCACAGGCACCGTTATCCTGTGCTCGTGCTGCATAGGCTTTGATACTGGTTGACGTGACCTGTACAGGCCTTTGGCTTCGCTTTTCTGATTAACATCTGCAACCATTTCACGGTTAGAAAAAGAACCGCGTGTACGTGAACGTTCATCTGCTTTGTCTGAAAGTCCTGACGATACAGATGTTCTTCGTCCGCGTTCTGGTGCATGAACTTCTTGGTCAGCCTCTATGAGGTCTCTGAACTCTTCATCAATGTCACAATCAGCACTTAAAGAGCCAAAGATGTCTGCACTTTCCAGATCAGCAACCGACTGCTTCATAACGTCAAGCTGTTCTTTCAAAGCACGCTCATTAACAGCACGACTGTGAAGTTTACTGAAACCCTTATTAGACTGTGAATGACGGTAAGCCAGGTGCTGCTTCAAAGGCACACGAGTTAAAGTAAACAATCGACTTAAGGCACCCGATTTGTACCAAACTGTGCATCGGAAAGCGATTATTCGAGACATCATGACACAAAATAAGAAGCAACAACGAAGAGCGATAACTTATTCGCAATTCAGCGAAATATACTGAAAAAAACGTACAACAACCGCACGGATATTTACAAAATGACACAGAAAAACATATTAAATTTTCTTCAACGGCCCTATGTTTTTTTCTGGAATAGTCTATTATTTAACAAGGGGTGTGCAGCAAAATCGATAAAAAGTTTTGTCGGTCAAATAAGAACATATTTGTTATTGACGCAATATGTGTTACAATTCAAAATGCAAATTGCATTTTCAAACTGATTTTTTATAATTTTAAAATTAAATTTGATTTTAAAAAGTATTGATTTTTTTCGTTACCAACATTTTTATTCCACACCCCCAACGTCAGAGTAGTATGGTCTTATTGATTTACATATTTACATATTTATAAGCAACCATTGTTCGTTTAGAGAACCACCTTAATCAAAAGTTTTGTGAAGTTTTGTAAAGTTTTGTAAAAAGTTTCTGCAGTTCAAAAAGTATTTTTCTCGCAAATATCCGCTACGCATTTGTATATTTTATGTGTCGTTTACTAAAGTCGTGTATTTGCTGTATTTTGGTGCCATAATTTGTGCCCACTTTGTTCATCATTTAGAAGCTGTCAGCCTCTGCAGCCGTCGCATCCATCCCATTTCATTTTTGCGTCTGTTACGGATAATTTTGTACGTCAGGATGGGCAGAGCTGCCTCCCCTCTCGTGCTCAATCCCTTGCCACCCCTCTTCTTGGTTGCTTCCTTTTAGGACAGATTTTGATGGTGATAAAGTGACATGCCAAGGTGTGACTTATTAAACGTCATTTTTGCAAGACAGCACAGATATCTGTGATTGTGTATCCAAATATTAAAAGGCGGGCAAATTTGTGGCTTCCACTCCACGTCCAAAAGCTGAGTGTTTTAGCTTCAGGGTTTTTTGCCCCCTGACCTCCGACCAGGGGCTCTGCCCTTGGACCCCGCTACGTCTTTTCGATGGGTAACAGGAACTTTCGTTTCCACGTTTCCATACATGGAACTTTTGCTCCCTGGTACTTTGTTCCCTCTAACTTTTGCTTCCTACAGCGAAAATGAGGTGGAACTTTCGCTCCTCACTCAGAGTTAACATTATAGGCCTACACACTTAATAGAAGCAAATGAAATCAAAGGACACCAGCACGTGGTGTAAATGCTCAACGTCTAAAACAAGAAAGCCCAGCTGTCACCAGGGAACGTGCTGCAGCTAGCCTATAGTGATTTTCCGAAAGATTGATTTAAGGTTTAGGGAAAAGACTAGAATTTAAAATAATGGTAATAACTTGACGAAAGATATAATTTAAAGAATTTATAAACAAATATAATCTAAGGAAGAATTTACCCCCAAATGCCATGAATGTCATAAAAATGTGTCTCTTCTGTGATTACCATCTGCTTGTAGCACTATGGGTCAACAATGATCCACTTAGGTGCTCTGGTATTAGCCCTGTTAAAGGCCAGGTCACATGAAAAACATGATATTGGCTAAATATGTGTAGAATGTAACACTCACTACTCAACAAGTAATTTGATCAAAGCTCACGTGACATGCTATAGCAGCGGTCCTGCCACTTTGGCAATCCGTGTACAGCATGCAATAAAATAGTAATAATTTCATATGAAGTTCACTCTTAAAATCTGTGTCGCTGCCCGAAATCGTTAACAAAATTACTAAAAACCCCTATTTTTGGGGTTCAGGGTCATTCAAGGTCATTGACGTTTATACTCCTAAGAAGCTCATCACTAGTGCTCATCATAGGACGTCTATGCCTATTTGCAACTGTTTGCATGCTAGACGAGGCAATATCAGTAAAATAACCACTTTTTAGAAGGGTAACCCTCTTTTACGCTTGCTTGTGCAGGCCTTTTTGGACCTAAGGGGTCGGGACTTAAACAGCTAAAATCTATGCTCAATGCTGAAAATTACATATGTAAGTTGTCTTAGTCTATCTCCAACCATTTTGTCGAAATGTGTGCTGCAGCCAAAAATTGCTAAAAAATTCAACAAAACCCCCTTTTTGAGGGGTTCAGGGTCATTCAGGGTCATCAGTGTTGACAAATCTAAAAAGCCCGTCACCAGTGCTTGTTATGGTGTGCAGCATGTCTGTGCTTATCTGCAACCGTTTTCACGCTACATGAGATAATTGCGGTAAGATAATCACTTGAGTGGCTGTCTTTGACACCTGCCTGCACCGGCCTTCTTGAACCTAGGGGGTCAGGACTTGAAGTTCTGCTAAAATCTACGTTTAATGCTGAAAGTTTCATATTTCATATTCAAATTTCAGTTTTTCTCTGAATAATGTTGGATTTATAGTACAAGTAATGATGCATATGTGACATCAGAAATTACATCATTGGTGATCTGTTCACTACTAGAAGTGTGCAATTAGTAAAATTAATGATGTAGTGGAATATTGTGGTTTTTTAGTGGGCTAACTATTGATGGAAAATGTGGCCTTTTTAGACTATTTGATCGTAAATTAAGCTGCATTTGACCTCAAGTCCATAAAGCTTATACATCTGCAAGCGATGTCACAGTTCCAAAAATTGTCGAAGTCATGAAAGGGGAACATTGAATACTTTGAATCTGGTTGCTAATACATCTTAATATTCTAAATCTAAAATAATATTTTAGAATATTAAGATGTATTAGCAACCAGAAGATGAATGAATATTGACAAATTATCATTTGATAAAGCCAATTAGCACTTTATAACAGTGACATAAAGTGGTGCGACTTGGCTTTCAGCACAGTTAATTTATTTTTTGTAAGTGATTAGTGATGTTGTTATGTTGAAATGGTAACTTGTTTGAATGCCTGTGCTCACTGATCATCTGTACATCTTTGACCCTAAGTCAGATTTGCTTGTGAATTTGTTGTAGAATTACCCATTTCCAGTATGTCTTGTAATTTCAAGGAAGGTATGTATTAGTACAGTACATACATACATTCGGTGCATAGCCTAAGTACTATTTGCAGCACACTGTGTTAGTTGTGGTTACCAACGGCTAACCATAGCTCTACTGTTGCACCACCTGACATAGGCTGAGTGTATTATTCTCAATGCCGATTACCACTATGGTAGGGCTTGTTCGTTTTTCACACCAGCCCAAGCACAATGCATCCATAGCAACATCCAGTGCCTACGTTATGAAGTGCTTGAATGTTACATGTATTGTCACTTGGTTGTCACTTTTCTTGCAAAACACTGATTCCAATTTAGATTAATTTAACATCATTTATCTGCTAAAAGGGGCTAACATTCTCTGGTAGCCTGCCCAGTTAATCTTAATGTTGCTGCATTATTTTAATCATACACTGTGTCTCAAAAAAACATCTCCGACATTTTTGACTGTAACTTGAAAACCAATTGTCAGATTTTTATAATTTTGGGTACCAATATTCTCGACACAACTTTCCATCAAATGACCATTCAGTTTCCTGCCTTACCCAACGTTTGTTTCTGCACTAACTAACAATATGCGCTATATAAATTTACATTTTACTTACTTTACTTACTTACTTACTAAAGCACAACCAGCGAAATATCACTTTTTTATCCAATGCAATATGATTGCTTAATTAACATAACGCGTAAAAACACATTTTGTTCACATTTCTGACACTGTGACTGACATTTCATGTAGTTGTCCATTTTTCAACTGCCTACAGAAAAATCCTTGAAGTGTTGGCCCACTATGCGAACACAAGCAAGGAGACGCTTTCTCCATTCACTTGACAACAGTATTGATAATGTTCTGCTTCAGACCAATACAGGCTCTACCAGTCACTTTTTGACTTTACGAACATTCCTAAACTTCTTCTGGTAGATACAATGCTGCAGGACAGTCAAACCTTGTAATAGACCTGCTGTTTGAGCCCACAAATTAGGGCAGATGAAATATTGACGTTTTTTCCATTCATTTTAACACGTATTATGTCTGGTCTGCTTCCCCCAGGTAGTGCAAAAGCAGACGTTGGGTAAGGTAAAAACTAAAACACTTACTTAATAGCCAGTTATGTCAGAAATATTTCTGCCAAATATTATTAAAATCTGCTAATCTTTCTTTAAGGTACCACTGATAATGTTGGGGGTGTTTTTTTCAGGTTTTCTGTTTATTTTAATGCATATTTTGCTTGATCTGCTTTCCCTAGGTAGTGCAGAAACATACATTGGGTTAGGTGAGAAACTGGATGGCCATTTGATGGCAAGTTGTATCAGGAATATTTGTACCAAAAATTATTAAAATCTGGTAATTGGTTTTCAAGTTACAGTCGAAAATGTCGGGGATGTTTTTTTGAGACACAGTGTATAATCTATATGTATATTGTTGTGTCATATCTGTCTGCTTAACTCTGTTTATGCATGATGAACCTGGAAGGACACTGTAGCAGTGTAGCTCAGTGGCTGCCTGGCCATGTCAATCGCTGACCGTGGGAAACTGCTGACGTTGGATAGTGTCTTCTCACCACCACCCACCCCACACCATACAAGCATGCCTTGCCTTCTCTTGCCCTTCCCTCCCCTCCATCCCCCACTTTGTGGACAACTAGGCACGTGCCTGGATGGCCACCCATTTAGTGCAGGTATGGGAGATTCACACATGTCAGCTGTGTTAACGTTGGGTGTACCTGGTGGGAGTACTACAGATTATGCCTGCAGTAGTCCATCAATGACTGACCACTGATTGATATACAACACCCAAAAACAGCGGTATTTCAGTTCACTACAGCTAAATCTACCATAATATTTATTTGTTACGTCATTCTTCCACTCGCCATTTACTGTAATGCCTACCCCATGCAGCAGTAGTGGTATGATCACAACGGCTACACACTTTGTGGCCATAATGACGTACAGATACCATCACACAATCGCGTGTGCTTCTTGGCGCAGGTAACCTTCACTGCAAGGAACCTGTCTGGTGAAACCGCCAGGCACCGTGACAACAGACGTCATTAGCCAGCCAGCCATCCTAACTGCCCTATAGACGCCGGCCGGCCGGCATACTGAGTGATCAGGCAGTCTGTTACTTTCAGTCACTGATTAGGAAACTTGTAGCAGTGTCCATTAATAAGCAAACTACAGTTAACGGTTAACCCGGCCTTTCTGGTCACGGTTAACCGGTCAAAATGAATCGGCGGTTCTCACAACCCTATTTTTATTTATTATCAGAAAAAATATTTTGCAACACAACTACAGCATTAATGATGACATATATATTATAGCAAAACACAAAAGTGACAGTTAAAATAGGAAATTTATGATTTATTACTTGTTATTTAAATTGCAATATGAAAATTTGCCTAAAAACTAATTTGAACGTTTTTGGTTCTGATGCTTTTTAAAAATTAAAAAAAAACAATTTTTTAAATCAAGCTTCCAGCCTCTGATGATGGTAACATGCTTAGACATTGTGTTACTGATAGTTTTGTATCGATGCAAATCACTAATAAATTGATAGCGGTAGTTAATTATTTGTAGAGTTTGAACACACGTACAAAGTGCTGCAGCGCATTCAGCAGAAACTGTCAACGACTTCGTCCACTGGTGGCAGTCAGGCACTTCTTCGTGATGATATCTTCAATCTGATCTGTCTGCTCGGTTCGCCACTTTTCACACGCCTGGTGGAACTCGACACTTCGCTGTCACGTCTCTCTGATTTGTCACACCAGCTCATCTCCCTGAAACCGGACGACTTTGACTTTGATCCTCGCACCGGTGATCTCATAGTGGCCCCGCATCCGTACCGTGCCGATGAAGACGACGATGACGATGATGTAAAATGTCCGGTACCAAGCGACAAGACCGCTGGCGGGTTGGACAGCATTGAGGAGCTGCTAAAACAAGGTTCTCGCAGTCGTAAGGTTGAACTGGTGGAACTGTACAAGGCTCCAGGTGGCAGCCTTGGTTTCGGAGTTGTCGGACTGCGCAGTGATCTGCGAGGTGAACTTGGCATCTTTGTGCAGGAGATTCAACCTGGCGGCCTTGCTGACAGGTATTCTACCTATATCAGACTTACTGTGTTTATAGCTGAAATTATGCTGTTAGTATAAAAGGTACTTGCTTTAACAGTACTTGTGTCCAGAAGCACTTTACGATTTTGAACGTAGTGGCTGATTGGCATAAGCTAATGATATTTCACCACACTAAGCTGCTGTCCATTTCCTTGCTGCTAAACGGTTTAGGGATGTGTGGGTGTAACTTATGCTTATGGGTTACCCGTACAATTAGGCGAACTTGTATGGGCTGGATACAGGTACAGGTAAGATACATCTCTAAATTGAATGTACTGATAAACCTATTCGGGAATGTGTAATTTAGTTATCACGTTAGTTGCTTAATAGTTAACATTTCTAGGCTATAGTCTACTGCCCAGTCCACCAATATTGTGTTGCATTTGCTAATCGTTATTTTTACGCGCAAGAGCAATAGCACGTATTAGCTACATGGTAATTCTGTATTGGTGTCTTGCGTCCGTCTGTCTTGTATCTGTCACGTCCCATTACCGTTCCAAGACCATGTGAGATAGAGACTTCAGGTTATCACCATATGATAGCTTAGTGTCTCTAGTATTTTGTGACAAAATTTCATGCCATTGGGTGAAGGGGGTCCCTATGAATGAGGGGGAGAAAGAGGGGAACCCCCTTTAAGAAGGCGTTATACCACCGTTATTGGATGGTCTAACGTGAAAATGGTTGCAGATAGGCACAGACATGCTGCTTATCATAACAAGCACTGGTGACGAGCTTCTTAGGAATGTCAACATCGATGACCTTGAATGACCTTGAACCCCAGAAAATAGGGATCGTGAATTTTTTTGTGATTTTGGGCTGCAACACGCATTTCAAGAGTGAATTGCGCTGAAATTGCTGGAGATAGACCAAGACAATCTGCACATGAAATTTTCAGCATTGAATGTAGATTTTAGCAAACCAAGTCCTGACCCTGTAGGTTCAAGGAGGCCTGCGCACGCGGGTGTCAAAGAGGGGTAGTGGTACCTTTCTAAAAAGTGGTTGTTTATCTGCCGGTGGCTTGTCTAGTGTGCAAATGGTTGCAGATAGGCAGACATGTTGCTTAACATAACAAGCACTGGCGACGAGCTTCTTAGGATTGTCAACATCGATGACCTTGATTAACATTTAACCCTAAAAATATGGGGGTTTTAGTGATTTTTTGGCGATTTTTCGCTACAAAAGAGTGAATTGCACGAAATGGATGGAGATAGACCAAGATTGCCTGCGAACAGGAACTGCTGTAGGCTCTTGCACATCTCATGAGAATTAGCTCAGATTTCTTGTCATTCTCGTTGTTGGCCTGAACACTGGTAGGATGGCAACTTGCTTAAGGTTGAAATTTTTGGCAAATGTTGCAAAATGATTTGCTAGAATCGCAGACAGCCATTGTGTGTGGGGG
>Ga0056128_1000019_pt1 | contig 79592 bp, 54 predicted proteins | sample WorMetLIZISLAND2_FD_71113 | JGI IMG/M metagenome (GOLD analysis project Ga0056128, IMG submission 71113) | Marine gutless worms symbiont microbial communities from Max Planck institute for Marine Microbiology, Germany - Olavius geniculatus... ... | reverse complement strand
GACTTCCTATTAGTGATTAATAGTAACCTAGGCTCTATCTCGCACCGTTACTGAGATACAGCGACTTACTGGCCAAAAATCGCAAATTTTGCCCACCCCCTCTCATTGCGCCCTCGTTCGGGGTGACCCCCCTTCAAATTTATGGAAAAGGTTTTGGTTCCTGAAACTAGAGTCCTCTAGGCAGTCGACAGTGAAAATTTGGTGATCCTATCTTGCACCGTTTTTGACTGATCCACCCGTGTGACTGACGGACAGACGAACAGATAGACAAAATTGGGATGGCTAAGACACGCTGAAAGTAAAAATGTAGATAAGAAATTGCATTAATTCAGTAGTTTTAAATACAGTTCACTACTACCAACATGCAGCTATGCCTAAGCTAAGCACAAAACCTGACCAGTAATAAAAACAAGCATAAGCAGACGACCTACCATGGACACCTGCTGTCCTGCAGTAAGTCAGGTACAACCGTCACAAGAGCGATGTAAATAAATCCCCCGGATGTGAACGGCAGAATCCACGCCGTCCGATCACCTATGGACAGCAAGCAAGCACAATTAACAGAATTCACTGTGCAATAAACTGTGCTCATACTGGCAACACATGACAGCACACTAACTAGAACAAGAAATCTGAGCTAATGCTCACGGGATGCATGAAAGCCTATAGCAGTTCCTGTTCTTAAACTGTCAGTCTTATCTCCAGCCATTTTGTCGCGACTTTTATGGGGGTACCGCTCTTTGATGCCCTCGTGCGCAGGTTTCTTAACCTAGAAAATCAAGACTTGGACCGTTGAAATCTACGTTCAATGCTGGAAATTTTGTATGCAGCTTGTCCATGTCTACCTCAATTGGTTTCGGTGCAATTCACGCTTGCAATGTGTCTTGCAGCCCAAAATCACCAAAAAATCCATAAAACCCCCTATTTTGGCGTTCAAGGTCAATCAAAGTCATTGAATTGGGCGCCAAACGAGAGCCAGTGTACGACTTCCTATTAGTGATTAATAGTAACCTAGACCCTATCTCGGACTGTTACTGAGATACAGCGACTTATTGGCCAAAAATCACAAATTTTGCCCACCCCCTCTCATTTAGCACCCTCGTTCCTTTGAATTTGTGGAAAAGCTTTATGGTTCCTGAAACTAGAGTCTTCCAGGCAGCCGATGGTGAAAATTTTGTGATCTTAGCTTGGACCGTTTTTGCCTGATCCACCCGTGTGACAGATGGACAGACAGACGGACGGAACTGCGATGGCTAAGATGCGCTGAAAGCAGTAGCTGCTTTTGCATGTAAAAATGAGCTGCTCCACTACGAACATATAAGCCGCATAGAATAAGAGTGGACCAAGTGCGTGTGAGTAAATTTTCCAGAATTCGACGAAATAACTTAAACGGTGGCACTTCAGTCATTTACAGACCGATTGTGTCACGATATATACCATGGGAAAGCTTTTAGCTTCAGCTTTCGAGTGCTGTAATTATTTTTCCGCCAAAATAAATATTTATTTGCAAAAATGAACATTTTCAGTCTGGTCCATTGTTACTCTAATTCCGACTGAGATGACCAACTAGCATAACAGTGAGCCAAGTCAATTTGGTCCGTTATTACGCTGAAAACCCGACGACTGCACGGTGATGCAAGTAGACATGGTCCATTGTTATTCTCACAGTGTGTACAAAACAAATGAGTTGAATGGACCAGGTCAACTTGATCCACATGACAGCTGCTGTCACAATGCGAATAACAATGGACTGTGTGTACTTGGTCCCATATAAAATGGAACACATTGCTAAATTTTGTAAACGAAAACGGACCAAGTGCAATGGTCCATTGTTAATCTGATAACATTTAACAAAATACCTCAATTTAAGAACCAATATGCTAAAATAAACATATAAATCATTAAAATTATTGTCTGCCACATAGTAGTCCACTATATAGAATATGTAACGGTGATGCAAAATACCGAAAAATCTCAAAAATGACCAAAATTCGACTTGGTCCACTCTTATTCTATATGGCTCATATTATGCAGCCATCAGCCTAGTGTTGCACAACATTAATCCTAACCTTGACCTCCGACTTTTTAAGCACACCATTAACCAGTGACTCCTGCCCCAGAGAACGTTCACACCAGTTTTGGTTTTCCATGGTCACTATGGACCACCCATAGGAACTCGACCCCCTGGAGTCAAATGGTCACGTGACCGATGACGTCACGTGACCCCAAAAGATCAAACTCGTGACCCCATATCTCCATAACGGTGCAAGATAGACGCATGGTGACGATGGACCTTTTATAGTAAAGTGCTAGTGACGAATCGAATGGTCACGTGACTGAAAATGTCGGTTGTTTAGTTAAAATAATACAGAAGGATGAAAGGATCATTGCTGCTGTACAATTTGAAATTAAACTGTTTGATTTTTTAAACCAGTCTAAACGGCTCACTGATTATATTTATACGGACAATGACATATACTGTAAACTATCGAAATGCATTGAACAGACTCAGTGTTCGTATGAACATTATCTTGTTGTTGATTATACGTTTAAAATGTGTTTCTAACTTTCTATATTCTACAGGAGGGGCCTCCCAAATGTCGCAGGGCCTGCGGTAACTTACCCCCCTACTCTTCCTCTCGATGGGCCTGGGTGCATTACTAATGCTTTAATTATTGCGTTAAAAAATTAACGCTTCGACAGGTCTAGTAAATACAAACAAAAATGTGTGCACACAGTCACTGTATGATAGTTTACTTGCATAAACAGCAATAACACAGAAGTGCTAGCTGCAATCAAAGCAAATGTGAAGAAGTAATAACCGAATAAATGTATGCAAACAAGAGAAAAAATGGTGCTGTTGCAACCTACCAGCACTCTGAGCCGACTCGGCCGACAGAGCAGCAACTGCACCGAGCATGCCTCCAGTAGCCGTCAACAGCTGCAGTACAAACAGTACAAACTAACTCCATCAAAACGATTAATCACAATTAATCATTACAAGAAAAAGCCCAGCTAACGCAAAGGGGAAGCGCAACAGCGGTGCATGTTTGAAAGCCCAGTAAAACAGAATCTAAGTTCACCAATCCTAGCAACGATGTTTCTTTTACAGCCGCCAGAGGGCACCAGGTGACCGGCGGCTGATAATCTATAGTGTTCTACTTGTACTCACCAGAGGGCGTGACTTGTCTCGCTCTGCCAACGCCGTATTGGCTGGAAATAGCAAATTTTCTCTACCCCTCTGTCATTTAGAGCCCTCGCTTGGGGTGACACGTTTAGAATTTATGGAAAAGCTTTACTGACCCTCAAACTAGAGTCTTCCAGGCAGCTGACGGTAAAGATTTGGTGATCCGAGCGTGCATCGTTTTTGACTGATCCACCATGTGACAGACAGAATTGTAATGGCTAAGACATGCTACAGAAGTAGCTGCTGTTGCAGGTAAAAATAAATTTATGTTAGAAAAAAATTATAATCATTATGTTTTTGACTAAGTTCATATCACAGAGAAAGCAAACATTATCAGGTAGATACAAAATGATTAAACCTCTGAATGTGAACAGTTTGGTCTCTGTAAAAAAACTGGATAAAACAAAACGCTTGCTAATTGTGTCTTAGTGCATCAGTGCCAGCTGTCACCTGAATCACTTATTACCAGCTGCTATAACAAAACAAGCACATTTTTGCACATTAAACAGTGACAGTTTCTAATTTTTAAATTTTGTAAAATAAAACTATTACAAAATCTTAATCAGTATCAGCCATAAAACTAACGAGGTAGTTAGGAGGTCAACATGTTCAGAAACTCACAGCAAAGTTTAAAATGTATATCTCGACTTTCATTTGATTTTTGAAACAGTTCAAATGACTAATAAAACCTATAAATAAAACTATGCTGCCACACGACACCCAAATTTTCACAGCATTCAAAGCAGAAAACAGCAACCTGCGCTTTAGCAGCTTTCCACCGATCAAAGCCCGCCCGCAGCAGGATAGCAAAGTCTCCAATCTCGTGAGGAATTTCATGCAGTAATATTGCAAACGTTGTTATTAAACCAGTCTACAGTTTCAACAAATACACAGAAAAAAAGAGTATATGCAAGTACACCGTTAAATATGGTAAATAACACGAAGCTGCTAGACAGCAAGAATTCAATAACTTGCTGAAAGATTGGCTGTTACCAATTGTTATTTTACACTCGTCAACATCTAAGACACAACCAACCCCACTACATCACACCACACAGCAATATGGAACCGTGAATGCCAGTGCTAAACTAACAAATAAATAAAACATAACAATAAATAAACAAGTAAATAACATATGACTAGATAAATAACCAGGGCAATTAATTCCACGAGCTCATAAATGTGATCCAACTAATAAATGATAAGTGAGAAAACAAAAAGCTATCTCATTGTTTTTGAAGCCTTTCACATTAGCTCTGTAGATCAAATGCTGCTGCTATGACAAAAAAGAAAGAATACCTTGATGCCAACACTGAAGCTGCCAGCGACGGCAAGTCCATGCGTGAAGTTGTCAATCATGTTGGCCAGCAGATTCAGCCAGCCACAAGTCTGCACATAACCGATTTCAGAATCATTCTATACTGATTAATCATATTAATCAATGATTATTTCTATGGTTACCGTACCAATTGAGTCGATCTGATCACTCTACACAAAGCATTAAAAACAACCAGTGAAAGCTGCAAAAGTTAAACATACAACTGTAGCATAATGGGCGTTGGGCACGGTATGCCCAATGAACACAAAGCATCAAATACTGAATGGAACCAAATTTATCAGGTTTAGTTGCAAATAAGTAAGGCAAGAAAATTATACATATTCTGCAGTTACCATCCGACAGCTGCATGTACAGAAAGTGAGGTTTCAATAACTGTAGTTAAGCAAAACATTTGACAAGCAGACTTTTTTCTATTGCCCATGCAATGAATGGCAAAGAGTGCTTACGAAGCAAATACTGTCCATGACAAACAATATATAAACTGAACCAATCCAAACCACCTCCGACTGCAAAGTTTAGTTTTTTTTGATATACTGGTGCTACATAGACAACATTAAGATTATTAAATTATTAATACATCGCTGCATGTCCAACAACTAAGTAATTTATGAAAACTAACCTTGACGGGACTTGACTCAGCATGTTCAGCCACATGTGACTGGAGGGCTTGAGGCACAGTCTGAATGTCACTGCCAGTGTTGTTGACTTCATCAATGGAACTCCTACCACTTTCCTTGCCAGCAGAATCAACCTTCCGGCCACGTCTGACTGCACTGGTACACCCACTCTCAATGTATTCATTCACCGTTACACCACTTTCCACCAGTTTCCGATACCCGTTCTTCTGAAAGCCATTCCTTTGGTCACATCCGTTCTTGACAAGACCACTGCTCAGCATGCCATTACAATGACCAGTCCTCACCAAGCCATCTGCTTTCCATTCTTGCTGCACGTCTGTCTTGCAAGATCCATGCTGTGAACGTTCTACTGAACGGTGATGTGTCTCATATTGTAGACAACTAACTCTGGTATCCTGTTCCACATCTTGCTTCACAACTGCATCATCATTCTATGCACAGACAAAACAACAGCAGACTAGAATGCAGCTGTTTTTTTAGTTTCATCAATAGATTTTTTCAGCATTTAGCAAGCACATTTATTATGTAACCATCCTAAAGGTCATATTATGAGTCTCGTTCATCCAACCACCAAAAAAGAGCCCAAAATTGAATGTTCTCCGAAGTATTGATAACCAATGTACAAATTATGAACATAGAAGATCGAAGATCAAGGTCACCCGATGTCAAAAATTCCCCAAAATGATGCACATATTCCATACGTTTACTACTGGTTGGCAGATCACATGATGGCTAGCCAGCTGGCGCACATATGTTAAACAGCTTTGCCCACCGCACTAGGCATCCGTATGTACAGAACAGTGGTTGCATACCAGTATGCACAAAGTAAAGAATGGCCACATGCCGAGTGAGTGAGTGAGTAGGGTTTAATGTCCCACCCGACACAGTATAGGTCATTTCGGTGACGACCTTTCCAGGTGGAATGCACACTAACACATAATAACAGAAAGGTAAGTTTAACCTTTACAGAAACAAAACACAAAATACAAAAAAACAAGCTAAACCTAAAATTGTAAGAACTCCATTATACATGTGCAGATGTAATTAACATAATGGTAGTTCAAATAATCTTCCCTGTTATCCTCCAGACAGACATCAATGTGATAATGCTGTCTATTGGGAGGACAGGGGGCAGCCACATGCTGAATGATATCTTTGCTTCTATACTGTACTGTACAAAGCTATTGACAGATTCTCAGAAACTGAGATCATAAAAAGTGTACAGCTAAAGTGCGGTTTACAAATTTCGAGACACATCAATCTTGATAATTTGAAGAATAAATTTCTGATTTAATATGGATATGCTCAGTTCAAACTTTCAAACATGATGTAAAAAGTTGTTTGACACCAATAAATAACAATTTGCAGAAATACTCACAGCAGAATCAACATTTTCAGAATCTTCATCCTCATTTTCAGGGAATATTTTCTCGATGATCATAAAATTTAACAAACCAGTCAAAACCCAAAGTCCAATTTGAATACTTCCATCATGTTCTCCACCCACTGAAAGCAAAACAACAAAACAAACAAAACAATAAGACTGAGCAATTTGATTGTGCTGCTCGGCAAAAAAAACACACCGTTAAATTGCAAAAAAGGCGTTAATGAATAAACTGCTATTCATGAATGAATACACTTCAATCATGCAGTGCAGCAATCTGTAAAATAAATGCATGACAGAAGATGAGCTTCTGATAAAACAAACCAACCGAACACATTAAAAAATACTGCACTTAGTGTTGTGTACTCTTAAAACTCTAAGCCTCGGACATCCCACATCGTATATAAAAACAGAATTTTTCTTTTTTGAAGTACGGGTCTAATTCCGACTACACACCCTTCCTGATGCCATATGTGATATGACCGACAGTTGAAATAAAGCACCAGTCAACACTAAACAATATAAAGCACCAGTCAACACTAAACAATGATAGAAATTACAAAATCTAGCACTCAATGTTCTACTCACAAATTTCAACTTGTCAATTACCACATAGTTAACATATCACCACATCATTTGTATCATAATATATACATACATTTATCAACATGAGCCCAAGCCTCAGGCAGCAGATGCAGGAAAACGTCGCCAAGCAGACCACCAACTGCAAAGCTAAGCAGCAGTTTCAGCCTCTCATTCGCAGCAGCTACAAGACACAGTTCAACAACATGCTGAGATGCAAAAAACAACAAATCACTACCATACATGGATGTATACATGAAAATGCACAACATGCATACTTTACACCAAAACCGAAACCATTTTGGAAACGTATCAGCCTTGATCACCGTAGTAAATTTCAAGCGCATCCAGTTATCACACCAAATGTGTTGTAAACTCAACAAGCAGGGTCCGGGCAAAGCTACAGCTGAAAACAAGTTGATTTGTGTGTTTTAAGCTTGAGAAACAATTTGGTACCGGACATTCAAGTAAGTCTCTACGTTTATGCCAAGCTTAGTTTTCCGGCTATGTTTACACCAATGTTGGTGTAACAACAGCTTGCAAGATGGCGCCACCCATGGGTGCCCATACCGGCTCAGCCAGTCTCATAAGGCAAAACAATGAAGTGCCATTACAAGCAATTTATACAAATACGTTAAAATACAAATCTCAAGATAATTGAAACATATATTTCAATTACCTTGAGATTTGTACTTATGCATGACATAAACCTGACACTCACCACCCCTTCGCAACGCTTCTCCAGCTTCAAGCGGTATAACCAGGAGAGGAAAGATTCCACTAAGGCCGACCACTGCAGAAGCAATGACAGAACACGCCCAGATCTCGACACGTTCAATGGACGTCAATGACCAGACCCACGACTTGACAGCACTTAGCAGCCTTGCGGGACCCCTCCACGCCGCCTCCTGCTGTACGACACCCCGCCGATGCCGATAATGAGCGCCGGACGGTCTGTGAGGTCTCGATCCTACAGCCGACTTGGCGCGGTGAATTTCGGCTCCGCATTGCAAACAGCTCGCCAGCAGAACGATCCCCACCACGCACGCAAACGCCAAAAACGACCATCGGTCAGCCATGACCACCGAAGATCGCGAACGGCACTTTACTCATAGCTGGCGGCCAACTTGTACCATTTTCCCACAACCCACAACTTTCACCAGACAGACGGACCACGCCCATCCAACATCTGCTATTCGTTTCTTGTGGCTTGCCTGCATGACAGCACGCACTACTACAGGGATCTGAATCATACCTCCAGTAAACAACAGGCAGTCAAAACTGCTCTTCGCCCTTCTCTAATTAATATAAGTTATTTAATATTCTTTGTAGCTTGTGTTTTGATGTTTGTGTTTTTTTGCTTTAATTTAGTCGTTTTTTTGCATCCTTGCAGTCGAATTTAGTTACGATGTTAATGGAACTTAGCCGGATAGTTTCTGCGCTGTTATTGTGGCACAAAACTTTTTATGAACTTGCTAATGTGCTGTCACTCGTCCGCTCATAAATAAGTGAAGGGTGCCATGTGTAATTTCTCTGCGTCCCCATTATAGTACCCGCACTATGGGCGGGTGATACCAGTATGATGTCCGTCTGATTGGTGTGACGTTGATGTACGATGATGACATAGGTTGACCTATCTCTTAGATAAAAAATGATTAGCTGGCACAGGCATTCAGTGTTGCAAAGACTTGATGGGTATGACTGAAAACCGCAGGACACTTTGAATATCCACCAAATAGTGCCGAAAACAGTAAAACTTTAGGTGTTCTTTAATTTTAGAGCATTATATAGCCACATAATAGCGGTTATATGGCGATACCAATAAGAAAACTTTGCAAGAAAACTGCAGCACACCGCAGGACACATACCGGTAAATGTATTGATTGTATTGATTAAGCTGAGCCAGTACAGAATTTTAGAACGAGAGTAGCGTGAATGATTGTGCAAACGCTGACAACATGAGTGATGTACGTTGTAAATTTAAGCGTCCTGGCGCATGTTTGACGTACGGCGTACGCACCCTTGGCGTCCAGGTATGTGGCCTGCATCTTGAGCGTTGGCATATAGCATTTTGTCCCTGTTTTTAGGCATCTGGTGGCGTGCTGATTTTGTCATTTTTGCATTGTCTAGCGGCATTTATTTAAATTTACTGAACTACTGAAAGGTTAAGTTTTGATTTCACGTCTAAAAATCTTTTTTGCGGTTGTCACTTATGTGTCCTGCAGTCTTTCTATGGAGTCCTGCGGTTTTCAGGCATACCGGACTTGATGCGTTTCTGTACAATAATTTTTGAAGTCACGTTTAATTTTATGGCCCTAAACTTAAGGTATATGCAAGTCAGACTTCTGGCAACTTTTAGCCGTCTCAGATTTAAGCAGTCTGTAGTTGTAACCCTATGACCCATTTTTATTAGACATATGTAACTTGTACGTTGCTTATGATTTTAGAGTCTAAACTGCAGCTAGGTAGCAGGTTCAATTTCCAGCCATTCCTTTATTTGGTAACAACTTCCAGTCAAGTTGATCACAGACTGCAGACTGTTGCTTAATCAGTCAAAACTAACACAAAAAGTCAGTCATTAATCAGTGCATATCATTTCATTCATGAGCATGGAAGGTAACATAAAACATCACACCGACTACACTAATCACATCGACCGTGTTGACACCATAAACTAAACCTAACTCTAACCCTTATGCTCACTCTAACCACAACACATTGTGCATGGATTGTAATGTTATCTAGTGATTTATATCATTTAGTTGTCTGAAGTATTTTTGTGCTGTTTTTAGGTACGTGAGATAAGTGATCACTTTCAGCATGCTGAAATGATACGTAACGGTGGTGGCATATTTATGATTTTGATCTGAATGCATTGCTGAACGTTCTGCTTTAATCAGAGTGCAGTAAATTCATACAAGAGTGAGAAATGCAGAGTGCAAGCATGACATTGGTGCCAGTTCCAGCATCAAATGCTTCTCAGTGTCAGATTGTTCTGAGTGAGAATAATTATACTGAAGTGAATCCAGTAAACTTGGCGGCTTATGCAGATCGTATCCACCAAAGTAACGCTGACGTTTTGCGCTATCCGAGCCGTGCGGCTTCATGTTCAGGGTATAGTCAGAACGTTGATGGCAGTCCGACAAAGTTTAACTGTCCGATAGATTTGGCTGTGTCCACACCACGAGATGGTAGCCATAGAGCTAATCTCAATATTGGCAGTCCAGTCAATCTTGCTGCATACACTCGTAAGGAGCTGGACTGTAGCCTCGTGCTGTCATCTAATCTGTCTGTCAACCAGACGAAGGCACCTGTGCGAAGCTGTGATGTCGGTGACCGGCCTCCGCAAAGCATTTCTACAGATATTAAAGATCAGGGTACTTCATCATCTGCATTGGCGCAGCAGCCTCAGACATATCAGGATAATTTTGCGTTGATTCACACACTGGCCAGTGCAGTGTCTTCACAGCAGACTGCGGCAACGTACCAGCATGGTCTTGGTATGACACCCAGTTTGCCGTCACTGTCGTCGTACCAGTCGGCAACCTGGCGCCCGCTGCTGTCGCCTCATACAACTGCTCAGTTGGTTGCCAGTGCTGTCAATAGCGGTATTTCACGCCAAGCTGAGTCTACATCTACACCACATGCTAATGACACTGCGAAAGAACGTGAACATGATCCATTACTTCTGCAACTCCAGGTCTGTTAAAATTGTCAGTTTCTGCTTGCAGTGTGCACTTATAGTCTTAGCAGTAGTAATACAGTAAAACTTTGTTATAACGGACTCGGTTAAAATGTACACTCGGTTACAACGTATGACTTCTACAGTCCCATCAACTTCCTATTTTTTAGCATAGGACGTCTGTTGGATAAAACGTACTCAGCTATAATGTACCCTCGGTTATTACGAATATCAGATGCGGTCCGCAGACCAGCAAATGCTCTGCATACAATGGACTGTAGAATGGACCACCCGGCTAGCACAGCGCTATCAGATGGCGAGCATGAGCACAATCAGAGACACAGAGTCACACACCCAGTCTCCCAGTGCGTTGATGTTCCAGGGATGCAGCGACTAAGTGAGTGGCCCAGTGGGGAGAGGGCAATTAAATACCAATAGACATCATTTTGGTGTGTATAGCGTGTACATGTGATCTGATCCATTTATGACCAGTAAACTGCCTCTTATCAGATTCACTGGCGTGGCCAGATCACTCACACTGTATTGCGTTAGACTGTAACCATCTGTTTGTGTTACTGCACCTCACATTTGATGAGTACGCCACTGCACCGTCTATGAGAACGTGGAGATGGGTGAGCAACCGACGGACGACAACGTCATCGTTGCAGTAATGGCACTTGCTGAGCCAGGCAGTGCTGCACTATCAGATGAGAAGGAGGAGGGAGACTCGACCTCGCTTGACCTCCCAGGTCGTCTCCGGGCTATGGAGGCCTTGAACACTTTGCAGCATTACCTGCTGGGCATCAGCAACAGCGAGAATGCCCAGATGAGCCTAGTAGGCCTAGAGTACAGACTACATTGGGTGACTTTAAATTTCACTTAGACCTAAGTTTTGAACTATAGTTTTAGACCAAAACTCGGTTTAAAACCTAATTAATGCAAAATTTAAAGTGACGATTAAGTCCGGATTTAAGTAGTAGGGTTTTAAACCAGATGCTTCCGCTGAAACCAAAGTTAAAACCGAACATAATACCAAACTTTAGTTTAAAGCCAAACTTAATCTGAACAATTCAGTTTCAAACCTGATCTCTGTAATGCATTGAGATAGGCGTTTCTTCTGAAAGAGTAGTCTTTAGGTTTGGTTTAAAACCAAAACCACTTTAGCTTTCGATTTAGCGAAAACAAGATGACATTTGTTTACTCAGCAGTTGCTATTGCTGCCGGCTTTCTAGGGCCCAGTCGCCTACAACATGTGCCTAATGTACAGCGCGAATCATGTTTATCTGACGAAGATGAGTTTCTTTTAACGCGTCTGAGTGCTATTGTCTGCATATTTATAGGGTACCAAGGAAGTAGGTTTTTGGTTTAAAACTTAAATTTAAAACCGAGTTTAAAACTGAAGTTAATCTGAGCATTGGTTTAGAACCATACTTTAGAGTCCAGATTAAGGTTTGGTTTAGAACTATAGTTTAAAACTTAGGTCTAAGCAAAATTTTAAGTCGCCTACTGTATACTAAATGAATGACGTGACGTTTGATAGGTGCATTTGGAGTACATGTATTTGGATTGCTAATAAAAGTATGAACTGTGCTATTTTTGGTTACAACGTACCTTGGATATAACATACTGATTTTTCTGGTCCCTAGATATACATTATAACAAAGTTTTACTGTACTAGCACTAGCAGCAGTGTCATTTATACAGGCCATAAAACTACATTGTTTGCTCTCGTGCAGATTTATTTTGTCAATCATTGTCAGAACGTATTCTTTCTGATTATGTACTTAGTGTGTGAATCAACTGTTATTGTGCTATATGTATAAGATGTTTAGTCATTGTATTGCTTTGTTTCTCTTAGCTATTATGTGTCTGACTGTCCATTTTGCTGCCTGGTAATGGTACATGTAATCGTTTACACTAGAGCCATATGTGTATGATAATGTCTTTTAGTAAGTTGTTCGCACATAATGCCTGTGTCATCATGTGGTTTAAATTGGGTTAGGTGCAGAAATGGTGATACTCTGGCTGGGAAGGGAAGTGCCAGCTTGACTTCAGTATATTTATGACTAAATTATGAATAACTGCCAGTAGTGATGTCACCTGTTAGATATGTGGGATTGGCACTAGCCCCATTTCTGTGCATTCTGCCTGGATAGGCCATCCTTGAAATCACCTATACTGTGTCGGGTGGGATGTTAAATCCCACTCACTTTGGCCCCAGTGCTCATTTTGAGTACAGGAATCTTTACTCTTTCAAGCAACTCATTGCTGACATCAAGTAGGACATGTGACCAAAAACTGGATCGTCTGACAGATAGGCAGGCCTGATCTTGAACTGTTCATCATTAATATATGATTATGAGTTAGCTACAAGCATAACACAGCAGCATGTTATGTCTCATCATCTGTCATAGTGAATGACTTGACATGTATATAAACCAGTGATTTTCAACCAGGGTTCCGCGGAACCCCAGCATCTGCCAAGGGTTCCACAGCTGACCAGTAAGAATAATCTATCGTGCGAAATCTCGCCAAACAATGTCGTAGAAATACTCAGCATGAAATATTTTGTTTGAAATTGCAATTCTACACGTCCATTTTTGCATAGATCGTCTCTGTTAAATCATTATTTTTGTTGTTAGTTATTTTGGCATATTTGAATTTTAGGCCTATATTATAGCGTAGGCTTTAATGCATGACATAATTCAACTCCGAGTATAAGTGCATTAAGCTTATAGGAAATAAAATAGAAGAAAAGAAAAACGCATTCATTAGGGTTATGTTTATGAAATCTTTTGACCATTTACTTAGTTAATACAATTCTTTAAACACTTTGCTAAGAAAAATTTTTTAAAACACGTATCTTTTTCGAGGATGTCCACGTGTAATTTTTTGTGTTGATGGCGTGGGCGTAGCGGCCGTCGATGACCGCTTTGCCCCTCGTTTTTGGTTAAATACAATAACGTAAGGCCTACTGCTGCCTACAAATGGGGCCAAATTTCATGTTGGTCATCTTGCCTACTTGACGTCTTCATTGGGGTTCTGCCTTGCTAGGGAAATGAGTCCGTAGACACCCTGTAGCTTCAACCTCGCGTACGTTGATCAATGCGTGGGGTTCCGTGAGTGACCTTCACACTTGTGTGGGGTTCCGCTGTAGTAAAAAGGTTGAAAAACACTGATATAAACTGTAAACCATATAATAAATAAGTATGTGTGTGTTCTCTGCAGACTGCTCAACTGCAAGCGTTGCTTCGTGGTTTGCCGCCGACGTCGTCCGTGCAGCATCAGTCATCATCAGCATCATCATTGCTGTCAACCCAACGTCGGCAGTTTGCGTGCAACATCTGCGGCAAGATGCTGAGCTCGCAGCACAACCTACGTCTGCATGAGGCCACCATCCACCGTGGTCTCTTCCAGTTCCACTGCCCCATCTGCAACAAGGGTCTGCGTCAGGAGCGTGACCTCCGCGGCCACCTGGCAAACCGGCATGACTGGAAGAAGGAGTTTCGCTGTTCAATCTGTGGTCATGAGTTTGGCTACAAGCGCAACCTTAAACATCACGTTATGTCTCACCATGGAAGATCTTCGCTCAATGAGTAGCCAGTGATTGTGTCATGACACAGGGCCAACCAATCCTTCCTAAAGTTTTTGCCTGCCAGAAAATTGTTTTGTTAGACTTTAAGGGCAAAATTGAAATTATGAGCACACAATCTCTGTGGTGGGAAGTTTGCACCTAACTATCGGAAAATTGCAACTTCCTACCCCTGCCTCTGACTTTTCAACCCACTACAATGCTGCTGCTGCTGGCCACTGTCGATAGTTTACTGCAGTGGTGCACAGACATTTTCTCAGCTGAGGGTCAGTGAACATGGTCTGGTCGTGAAGCCATTGTGGGCTAGTAATTTAGTCCTCGAGTCAATTTAGGTCTTTGTCTGAAGGCACCTTGAGGACAACAAATAGTCTTGGTATTTCTTACGTCACTGCTGCAAGCCACATCAGTGCAATAACAGCAAAACCCTTAGCAGCTTAACCTCTGTTTGTATTTACATTCATAAGTGCAACACATAATTATCCCAAGAATTTTAAAAATACTGTCATGTTTGTCTGCAGGTTTATTGAGACAGTGAGTGCGACGCTACATTGGTGCAGTATGTCAGTAAGTCTGTATGATGCAAAGTGGGCCCTGTATTTCATGTTTTTGTTGTACAATGGTCGTTCGATAAATAAGTTAAAAACGGTGTCATTCTGTTAGTTTACCAAAAGGCAAAAATCCGAAATATGCATATTGTAGGAAATTTTATTTTTAACATAGGTAGAAATTTTTTTATGATGTCATTATGTGGCATCGAGTCTACATGTGTATTATTTTCTCCAACAGTAATCTATCATAACTTGCAGCTAAAAAACAGCATAGGAATGAGAAAAAATGAAGAAACTTAACATGTTAATGTCACCTCCTCAAATGCTAATGATTATGTTTCATTTTTCAACATACCATCAGAGTTCATTCAAACATTTTGTCCCATCTGTCAACAAGCTTTCAAATGCTCGATGCAAAGAATGATGTTGTCAGAGCCACTGATGAACGACTGATTGCACCTCGGTATCTGATGCGAATTTTTGATACACCATCCATATTGGTTTCGCAAAACATTTGTTAACTGGATGCATGTCAGAGTGAATCTTATTTGTATTAAATCTTTTTTTTGCCCACAAGAAACAAATAACAGCATGCTGTTCATAATGGGATGACTTTACTGGCAATGTCGCTCTATTTATAATGTTTATATATGGTGTCACATTGATGTCATTGTAATAAAACCCACAGCTGGTATTCATAATTAAATTCCCTACTAAACGTATATTTCAGATATTTTATATTTGAAAAACTGAGAATGGCGTTGTTTTGTAACTTATTTATCAAACGACCCTCATATTTTTACCAGATTGGCTCAATGACTCGTGGGCCAGACTTATTGCACCACTGATTTTGTTTGTCGTGTTCTGTAAATTTGCAACAGTGGTGGCAAATCTGGATTTCACGTATTTTGTGTGAATCCATTTTCGTGTGATTATGGACAGTAAAGGGCAAATTCAGAATAGTATGCAGCACATTTTCTCATCGACGGACACTTTCATTTTATTTCCTTTCATCTTATTCTGCTATTTGCGGCATAGTTTAGATTTTGTGGGCCAGTGAACTGAGAAGTCTGTCAAAATCTTGTGATGGTAGTTTGTGTTATGTTGCACTAACTGAAGACTGAGTTATTCTGATGGTGACATTACCCGGTATGTAACTTTTTTGGAATGGATAAAGCCACCATTAACAGTATTTATATAACAGTGTATCTGTACTATGTTGGTGCTGTTGTGTACTATTGTTTTGATTTAGCACTAATTTTATTGCTCATTCTGTTGGAGATTTAGACCAATAAATGTTGTGTAATACCTGGTGAAAAGTAATGATTGCTGCAAGACAGTTATTATTATGTATACTGTATAGCATATGATGACAAGATACAGCAATACTGAGAGCTGTATTTTAGTGGCAAATTGGGGTTATTTTTAACTCAGAATTTGGTACATCATTATTTGAATACACTTACTTTCAACACGATGGTTAACGATATATTTCTAAAACAATTTTGTTGGTAATTTATTTTGCAGATCTTGCCCTCAACAGAAATTCCTAATTTGGTTTACTTTACTGCATGTGTTTGTTGTGTAAATGACATATCAAAGCTCGATTGAAAGCCTATTATGCTAGCAGCAAGTCATAATTTTAATATTTATATGGTGTTGGCTAAATTGATAGAGATACAAAAGTAGGACAAATGTGGGTGGAGCCCCCTTCACACCCCATTCCCAACTGGGTTAGGGAAAGAGCTTCGAGACCACCACCACCCTTCTCCTGGTATACTCCTCCCCTGTTTTTGGTAAAGTTTCAACCCCTTCCAAACATGTTTATCGAAATTTATTATGTGCTACATTGCAGAACGTTTCTATTAATTTGGCCAACACAGCTAGCATCTTTTATTTAAACACAGCACTGGGTGGGGGTGCATTATATGTACAGCGTGCTGTTATTTTATTGAATGTAGAGTTTTAACGACTTCTGATTATTTTATTTGTTTATGACTGAGAGTTTTTCGTGCGTCGAGTGATAGCGATAAATGTATCTATTTGCGTTGTTCTTTTTATATCGCCCGCTTTTCATAAAGTGAATGGCTCAGCGCCACAAAGTTTGGGTAATTTTTTTTACACATTTTTCTAATGTAGTGCTTGACCGCCATTGCAGAGGGTAAACTGTCTCATATTCAGTTGATTATTGTTGTTTCCTTGTGCAGCAGATAGGCTGCACATAATACTTTTAAGTAATACTGTCGAGTTTGTTGTCACGTTGTAGATAATATTTGTGAGTGTTATGATGATTGATAATGTGTGTTATCTTGCTGGTGTGACATATTCTTAATTAAACCATTCTTCATTGTCTATTATGTTTTCCTCAGTACAGCTTAGTTTCTGTGCAGTCAAAATGAACTGATTGGTTGTGTTGGTGGATTATTAATTGATGTTGCATGGGTGTTGATCCCTATGGGGCATGGGGACACGTCCCCCAGTATTTGGTTTAAGGAACAAAATTAGGAATGCCCCTCCCCCGTATTATTTGAGGAGTAATAGCAGTAAATTGCAGTCTTTTAATCCATGCAACATGTTGTTGGGCAGTTGATTCTCAGGAAACTCATTTAATTTGCTGCCACCAGCTGTCGTATTTTAAGGCCAAAATGCTCTCAATTTGCTTTCGGTTGGGGCTTCACCATAGACCACACTGGGGGAGCTTACCGCGCACTCGAGACCCGCTAGCTTCATTTTATTGGCCTACTTCTAAGAGGAAGGAGAAAGAGGGATCGAATTGGAGGAGAAGAGGAACGTGAAGGGAGAATTTTCCACTGTAGGTCACAGCAACCGTGGAGACAGATCGACATCTATATGTAATGACGTGTTCATAGTAGAGTGAGTCGAGTTTTGCATCAGTTCGCGCACACAGGTCATTTTGTTGACGATCAATTCACTTGCAGTCTGGTACTGATGGACAAAGCGGACGGACGCGAGTCGTGTTGCAGCTTCTTAAAGCACGTACAGAATGACGTAGGCTAACAAGCAGTAGTGCATTGCAGTGGCACGTCGGCGTTTATGTGTACATGACTACGGGCATGTACGCGTCAACTAATGACCAATGGCCTCGCCCGTTGATCAGTTTGTCAAAAACTAAACCTTCAGTCCGGTTCTGTCGCTCTGTATGCGCTTTTAGGACGGCCACACAATAATGTTACAGGCCTAGCCTACTCGTCGATGGCAGTAATAATCAAATGTAACATTTCTGCAAATTGCATATATACATTAATTTCTAACGCAAAAATCAGCCCAATGTATTTGCTGTGTCTTTATACATTGCTGAAGTCTTATTTTATATCAGCTACAGCCTACAGAAAGAGAAAACAAGTTCAGCACAAACGTAGCAGCTAAACAAAAACGACAAACAGCCAACAACAGGCCGCGTATAACGTCTTTACGCAATAACTAAAACACAACTTAACATAAACACTTAACAAAATACGAAATAGGCAAAAGCTTAACATAAGCTGCAGATAGACACTAAACAAAAACTATTCTAAGATGTTAATAACTGTCCACTTATTTAGCAGCGGTTAACTGGCTGGCGGAATGCGGTATCAGTGAGATAAGTTGCTCAATGGATAGTCTTCCCACGCTACAGCCGTTGAACACGGTCACCTGCAACAGTCATTCATGATTAATTAATCTTTAACTTGCATTAAACCTAGCACTAGTGTGCAAGAAAACGCATGTTTTTATCACTGTTATAATGAATAATTCATATAATAAAGATTTTCATTATTTTTTCCCTTTAGTTTTTTTCTGGTTTTGGGCTTTTATCTCTCCCATAGCTGTCTGTTTGTTTCTTTTTTTCGACGTATCAGTACTTTTTTCAATTTTTCTCATTTCAGTTCCGCTTCAACCAGTTTGGTTCAGTGACAGATTAAAGTTCATTAAACTGGGAACTTAGTTGTCTGCCAGTTTACTGTAGACCTACAAGTGCAACTTACTCACAATCACTACATCATATCGTATCACACCTGGCTCATGGTCGCATACTCTGCTGCGTCCGCGCTTGGCGCCAGTATTCTGCTATCACTGGCTGCTGATGTTGCTGGTGATGCTGATGTCGTTGAGGGTTTAGTCTTGCAGGCGACAGCTCTTCGTCGGGCGTGTCGACGTCGGTAGTCGCCGCGTGAGAAGCTGTCTACGCACGCAGGGTGAATCGCCCAGTAATTACCTACAACACGCATCGACGATGACCACCACGTAAAAGGCACAAACAGTGATCTGTATGTCGAAGATGTTATACGACAATTTTACTATAGCTCTGCTATTTCCTTATAACATACTGTACAGTGTAGATGAATGAATATCATAAGTCCTGCAGACACTTTAGCATAAACTACTACTAAACTAGACTATAGCGGACATCGATGGGGATCCGGGATGCGTACAGCGCTCCCATGCAGATCCGGAACCCGTAGTTGCTGGAGGCTCGCTGCCACTTCCCCAAGAACCCTCGCGCTGTCGATTTTCGGCTTAGATTTTTGTCCAGTCTTCATGTCAGTGAGTGTGTCAATTTGCCCTTCAACTTGTGTTTCGTGCACACGAACACCGACCTTTGCCGTTAGCAGCTCGTCCGGCCTTGACAAAGCACTCGTTGAGACTGAGGTTATGCCGGATGCTGTTACGCCAGGCCGGCGTGCTTGCGTTGTAGCGTTCAGGATGCCAGCGCGTCAGTATCTTGTAGATGTCTCCCAGAACCAGCCGCTTCTCCGCAGACGACAGAATCGCCATCGAGATGAGCGCGATGTACGACTGGTGAGACGCTTTCGCGCCGGCGGCAAAGCTGGCCGGCAGACAGAGGTCACTTGACGCAGGTAAGCAAGCGCCAAAGCACGTGTCGTTTGCGCATATTTCGTTCATCGTTCGATCTAAACCACTGTCTGGAGTGGGATAAGTTGGTGATAAACGAACTTATACAACTCCAGACTGTGGTTTAAAAGATGCTTATTCCACGATCGTCGGCATTCGGTAGTCTACATCGTCCTTCGTTTAGTCACGCTTGACTGCACCCGTGAATTATCAGCCCGTTATACCACTGCAGACACAGTGCTAGTCTGCCAGAGATGCAGTAGGTTCTACAAGCGCGACCGTAAAATAAGCAGTGATCTATATGTACACACTACAATTATAACACGTAGCCTAAACCGCTTTGTGACATCAGTAATTCTTAGGCCTATTGATCATGAATGCACGTGCAAGTTTGTTAGCCGCGCTGCTGTAGGCCTATCACGTGATCTGCCATAGCGCGCCCGAGGTCGGTGCCTGTAGTCTACCTGTCTCATGCCGCCGACAACAATGGATCCATGAGGAAAAAGCAGGCCTATCGACACGATCGATCCTGTTCGTTATGTGAAGGCAAGGCTAGGCTATAGGCTAAGGACTATAAGGGCCTATTTGCATTTTCAGTCTATTTCATAAAATGCAGGTCCTAATAGGCTGGAATCGATGTGGAATTCGGAATAGTGGTTTCGAGAGAAAGTTGGAGAATGGGCGGAAATAAAAATTGGAATGAATTCATAATAATTGATTGAGCAGAGGAGATGGAAACAGTACGAAAAGCCCGGCTGAAATGTATTATCAGTGATCGCGATGATTTGTCTGAGCGTAAAAATCTGGTCACTGCATGAGCTTCCAAGTTCTTGGTCTGAATCCGGCTTGTTCTTGGCGCAAGTAGGCCTACGTCTCAACACTTTACCTTAATTTGCTTAGTACGATACTTGCTAACACTCTGCCTGGTACTAACAGCAGTTGATGCAGTAGCTTCTATCCCTATACCTGGTGGGCGCAGCTTGCGCCCAGTGAAAAATGGGGGGGAGTTTTGATAAAGTTGTAGATCAAAACTTCCCCTCTATTTTCACTGGGCAATCTACAACCTTAATAAAACTTTCCCCTTTTTACTTTCCTCTATTTCTCAATCTACACCCTTAACAAGGTTTCCTCCTTGGAGGGGAAGAAGCCCAAAATGGAGGGGAAAACTTGTGTCAGGAATTAGGTGGGAACCTCAGCCTAAAACTGGGGGAAGTTGCGCCCGATTTCGATTCCAGATTTGGGGGGATAGAAGTCACTGGTGTGATGCCCCACCAGTTGTTGAGTAAAATGAAATTAACTGAAAAGAAAAACACGAGTAACAGTTATCTCAAAAAGTCACACGTGTGATGTTGACGTATCACGTCACATTATCTTTCTTACAGCATGTACTAAAAATGTCCGCCTCCAGCATGAACGCAAGCGCGTACGTGTAGCAACAGTATTAAGGTGAGGTGGGCAAAACTACAGTCATTTTCGTCAACTTTCTTCACGATGTTGCACGTCAAAATCATCAAAATCAGCCAATGTTTCATGGAGCTATTCAAAAAAGTGGCTTGGTTTTTTGAGACACAGTGTAGTTTAGTGAAACAAAAGAGAATCAAGCACACCACAGTCACTGGTCAGTATTACTACTTTCAAACCTGACATACGACCACACACCCAGACAAGTGACAGTAATGCAACAGTCTGCACTCTAAGCTATAATTCTCTGCATTCCAGGTTCTCTTACTTGTTTAATGCTTAAGCCTAAAAATCCCTGTGCCTCTGACTGCAGCAGCGAAAAAGTTAGGGACAAAGGACAAAACTTTTTAAAATTTGTACTTCTATATCATGACGTCATGTGATATTACAGAACAACTCACAAACCAAATTGTTAGTGTCTTATGTGTGTCAAACTGACACAGTAAATAGTAGGCCTACTCACAAAAACCAAAGTAAAAATACCGCAACATAACAGAACAACAGATGCACTTTTCATAGTAAAACTTTGAAAGCAAACTAAAAACTGCAAAAATATTTTCTGAGGCTCCAACAGAAATTTTTCGACACAGGCTTTTTGGGTACGGATTGCAACCGGAAGCACGGAGATTTTTAAAGGCCTTACTTACTTATGCTGCTGTATAGCGAGACAAGCATGTACTTAGAACAGTGAAAGCAGGCACCTGTAAATTTACTTTTTTGAAAAAAGAAAAAAACCTATTCACAAGAGAAATGTAGTATGCAAGGTCTGGCCTACTCCATTTTTCTTATGATTAGTTTTTCGTTTCTTCATTAATTTTTTTTCACTTTTAAAGGAGGAAGCGTAATGGTGTCTAAATACGTCCATGTATTAAGTGACATAGTGGCAGAGGAGGAAACGACTGCTCCCGCTAAATTTTAACCTACTGGAAAAATTTCTTCTAGTTCGAAAATTTTTTTTCCCAAATACAAAATCTGCGGGTGAAAATCTCCCATTTGTGGGACAAACTTGATATTTTGAACACTTACATCTCCTCTGTCGAAAATCTGCAGCTGTTGATCCGAAAATTTCAGCTGCCTGCCCCCACATTTTCAACCCATCAGCAAATGTTCTGTCCACCGGCGTCTGAGCGTCTTTGAATTCAAGTTATGTGCCGGCGTTTGTAGTACAATCAGGTCAGTTGATTCAATGTTTCACTAGTCACACAGCTCGCACGATGCAGTCTCACAAATGACAGTTAAGTTCCAGCGTTCAGTGCAAAAACGTGAACGACATGGGTGGTGCCCGCACACGGGGTGACGTAATGCCACCCAAGACGTCACAGTCGTGGTCTCTAGAGCCACGGATGCCAGGCAGGGTCCATTCGACACAGGTTATCAAGGCTGTTAGCGGCCGCTACCAGAGTGCTCACACGACTGTCAGCACCTTCAAACGTCGCCAGATCTGCACACAACATCAAATATCCACATCATCAATCAATCATTTATTGATTACTCCACCCAAAACACGCCACAAAGCACAAAAAACAATAAAAAGCAGTGGCTTCTATCCCCCCAAATCTCGAATCAAAATCGAGCGCAACTTCCCCTCAGTTTTGCGCTCAGGTTCCCCCAATTTCTGACTCAAGTTTTCTCTATTTTGGGCTTTTTCCCCGTCACCAGCGGCACGAAATTTTGTCACGAAGTACTAGACACTTTAGCTTAATCATATGGTGAAAACCAGAAGTTTCTATCTCACCTGATCTTGGAACGGTACCAGGACGTGACACCAAGACAGACGAACAGACAGACAGACAGACAGAATTACCACAGCAAATACGCGCTACAGCTAGCCATGCTAGCTCTCGCACGCAAAAATTGATTACCCGTAGGTTAGGGCATCTATCATTTCAGACGACATACCGTTTCTGGCACTGCCTAATGGTGACGAAGGCATAAAAACAGCTAACTGATATTATGAGTTGGTTTAGTTTAGAACAAGAACAAAACTGACTCTGCAGTCTAGCGACGACATTCTGCACGGCTTTGGTGACTAGCAGAATCAACGTATCCCCATCCACGTCTGATACCGTCGACAATGCACTGGTTTCATCCTGCTTCTATAATATACACAATATGACATGACATCATACAATAATGTGCAATGTATGCTAGCAAGCCAAATCAACTCAACCTTTCACCCCTCTAGGATATGTAGAACAGCAAAATCAGACTATCGCCATCAACGTCTGATACAGTCAATGAAGCACCAGTCCCCTCCAGCTTCTACACAGTACGGCATAATATGACACAAAACAACTAAAAAGTATTAGTGCCATGAGCTGTAAGTGAACATGTACATGAGACATATATTATTATTTTCTGGAGCTTTTTGAAGTCCGGTAAACTTAATGTCTGATGCCTAAAAAATAAGCACACAGGTTATCTTTGTCAATGGGAATGTTCATTCATGACAGTTTCGGTTTTTCTACGTTTTTTTGTTTAAAAGTCAGGAGACCCGATTTGCGGACTATTAAGATTTACGACGGCCACACAATAAAATAACACAACATATGTTGAATACTGATCGGTAACATGCTTAGTCCAGCACAACTGTCTGATAAAAAAGTAACAAAAAAAACTCGAAATAATCAAGGTCCAAAGTAACGTGGCATGAAGCAGCACTGACCAAGACCCAATGTCAATTTGGCTGCAAGTTGCAACACAAATTCTATCCGGACGTTCTGGCCACCAAACCTACCTTCACGAGGGGTACTGTGACCATCTCATTCCATCCAATAGCTTTAGTGGTGTGCACAAAAATGACTGACAAACAGACAGACTATTTGACGATAATGCCACCAGCTAAATGATTAAGACAAAAGTTCCACACTACACAACAGAGAAATATGGAGATTTCTTATCTCAAAAAACAGACAAACAGAGCTCAATAAAAACCTTCTTATGCCAGGTGATGTATTCGTCTCGCAGAATCGCCCAGAGGTAGCTGGAGATCTTGTAGGGCGGGTAAACAAAGCAGCGAGCGGTGACCAGCATAGATGCAGTCAGTGGTCCTGTCACTCCAATCACAGTCAGGAACTCGGCAATGTTTGGAGTCAGACGGAATGGCACCGGACGATTGGCGTTCAGCTCGCCTAATAGTTCACACATCAGCATCAGAATCAGGGCTGAGACACCAGGGCATATACCTAAAATAACCAGTGTTTTATTGGGCAAATCCACCTGAAGTCAGAAAAACCACTAAAAATCCACCCCCTAAAGACCGACCCCAAACTCATTCAAATTCTAGTCTGTTTCAATAATAATGAAAGCTTTATTGTAGTTCAGTTGTTACAACTTTCAACCTGCAAATTTGCAAATTGTTGAATATTTGCAGATGAATGTGCCCTGCAATAAGCGCATTAGAGATCTTTTTAAGTATGCGCTAAACAGATTTACACTTTACTTACTTACTTACCATGAATCCTGCTAGACAAGCCAGTACTCGACTTACCTACTCCAGATGAAGAAGAAGAAGAAGAAGATTCCACATAGACAGCTAGGTCCGTTGCGTGGAAGCTCATCCCCTTGGCGGCGCTTTGAGCCGGCGAGGGCGAAGCCGGCGCGATGGTTTTACCTGCCCGCAGGCAGTCACCCACCGCAGTACTAAGCCCAATTAAGCTAGCATACAGCCCGAGTCGGCCGGATGGCCAGCTCAAATTAACAGCCAGCGCCTTTTAACTGACCGGGTCAGTATACTTGCAGTCCTGGCCACAGGACCGACTGTTGCGCAGAACTCGCCGTTTCTTCCCTAGCGATGGACGTGACCACCGCTAGTACTCATTTTACCATCCCACGGAGGGTGGAAGGCTGAGTCGACCTAGCTGGCAGGCTTTGCACCGACGTGGTTTACCTGCCCGCAGGCAGTCACCCATCGCAGTACTAACCGGGCCCGGCGTAGAGTAACTTCGCTTCATCCGAAACACGTTACCAACTACGCCACGCCACCAACCTCCAGATGGATGAAGTTGACCTTGGTGGTTGGTTGACCTTCATACCAAGATCGTATGTAGACTGTAAATAGTCACCCATCCAGATATTAACCAGCTGATAGCGACCCAACCCAAAGTCAAACCAATGACCTCATGATTGCAAGTTTAACCCCTAATAGTCATACTACCACGCCATCCAATATAAGAAGAAGCAGCAGAAGTCAGCAGGTTTGTACCGGTGATGTCGTCGGTGTCAAACTTGTAGTAAGAGACGTTGAGAAATCCGCTGTCCTGATGAAGATAAACCATCTCCGGGTTCATACGAGTCAGACAGAATGCAAACTCAGCAAAACCCCACAACGCCAAATGATTGGTCATCTACAACCAGCAGCATCAGCATTGGCATCGCAATTAATCAACTACGAATGTAAGCAGAGACGAGTTTGAAGCCGGCATTTTTATTTTTCAAGAACAAGGACAAAGCCAGTGAACTTTGAGGTCAAGGCCAAAGCTGCAATTTTTTCTGTCCTCAAGCTGTCCTTATGGTCGAAGACATTCCTCTCAAGACCCTATCTCTAGAGTTGACTCAGTCAGTAAATTTGTGTAGTAGCTCACAATGTCAATCAGAAACCTGCTGAATCTGAGGTGCAAAGGCTGGAGTTGGGGTCAAAAATGGTCTAAAAGCTAAGCTGTAAACAAAGTTTTACGTTGGCGATGAAAACAGAATATACACCGTGGGCCATAAAAATGTGGCACTTTACTTTTGTCAATATCTTTGCCGATTATTGACCAATTTTCAAAATTCTTTCACTGGCACAATTTGCAATAATGTGATTATTATATATCCCACCACACGGTAAATGCGTTTCTACACTAACTTGTGAAATATAAATGTAAGCAGAAACTAATGATAATAACAAAAATTTAGGTAAATGAAAAAACACTTCAGTCCAACATTGCGATGAATGATCTGTACGACACTAGACTGTGTTAGACCCACACAGTTTAGTGTCATACAAACCATTAACTGCAATGTTGGTCTGAAGTGTTTTTTTTCAATTTTACCAAAATGTTTGTTTGTTATTATCGTTATGCATGTATATTTCATTGATATTTCACAAGGTAGAGTGCAGACGCATTTACGGTGTGGTGGGATATGTAAAATCACGTTATCGCAAATTGTCTGCAAAGTGTGCCAGTGAAAGAATTTTGAAAATTGATCAATAATTGGCAAAGATATGGTCAAAAGTACAATGCCATGTTTTTTTAGCCTACCCTATAGAAGAGGAATTGTAAATGTCTAGAAGAAGGGTATTTCAAATGGTGCGAGTGGCTACTACAAAACTTTTAGAAAAGTAAGGACATAAAGGACAGACAGCCAATTAGAGTATAATGAGTGCAGTAGAAGAAAATAAAAATAATACTCTGTAACCTTAAAGATTCTCCAAAACATAAGTTTAAACAATAATAATAGTATGTAACCAACTGTGTTATCAGCTAAACATATATCAGACATTCAAGTAAGCAAATACGTGAAAACGAGAGAATAACTGACGTTCTTGCGGAAGGTCCAGTAGTCGCTGGCGCTGGGGAAGGTATGCACTGCCCACTCCTTGAGCAGACTGCGAGGCACCATGTTGGTTTGCACGTCTTTCAGTATTTCGCGTAGCACCTGGTGACTTGGCTGAGAGCCGCGGGCTTGGATTGATGCAAGGCGCTCGTAGTAACGAGACATCGGGGCATCGTACTCGATCTTACGTTTTGCACAACACTACAAACACAGGCAAAATTAAAAAACTGAAGTTCAATTTTTATGGATTTACTTAACAATTTAGTCTCTGTGACGTGTGCCGGCTCACGCTGGCAATTGGATCAGTGGCGCCCTCTGCACGTTATTATGACCGAGTACCATGTACTGCATACAACCCCTCCCAAACCCGTAGGGCGGGTGCTTTGCTAGTTACTTTAACAACTGTACAGTTATTTCTTTTTTGCAGCTTTCGAAGCTTGCATCTGCATCTAACTACATACAAAAATTGTTCATCACACCTTAACTATGCAACTGTCTTACCACATCGGAGAAATCAAAATTACACTGACTGCTAAATCACTGTCAAACACTGAAAATAATTGCTTCTGTAAGAACCTGTTTGTAGATGTCGAGCAGTGAGAGTGAAGCCGGGTTGTCTTCAACAAGTCTCATGTGAGGAGACACAGCAACGACTCGAGGTACACTGAAATGCAGCAGACGACAACTCGTCTCCTGCAAAACCACACCGGCCAATCACAGTCCGATACCACTCAGCCAATCAGCAGCTAGAGACTTCCACACCGACCAATCACAATCAGACAGATAAAACCACAATTCAAAAACTGCAGCTAAAACCAACAAAAATTCCAAACAACATTGCAACTAAATAAACAAAATTAAGGAGCTAACTTGTTAACAAATCCCCTTACAACAGCAGCTAAATCATCATTTTCAAGCAGAAACTTACTTTTATGACTCTCGATAACAACAGATAATGATGACAGAAGAACAAGTACTGTAATTTCCTTAAAAACAAACCTTTTCTATCACTGATTCAAAAAAACTTCACACATTGCTCTATTGAGACAATTATCAAAAGCAAGCATGTTATCATGCCTTCTGTTTGCTGAGTAGAAGGTTAAGCATTCTTAGCAGTTGAAAGACTCGTTCTTCACGCCTTGACTCCATCAAGCAGGCATCATTCACCACAAGGTATGGATAGATCTACAAATAATGCACAAAAATGCAAGTTCTTCAAGCACTTATTACGTCAGGTACACGTCATTTACCATAAAGCATGGATACACCGGACCTGTAAATAATACATAAACACATTACGCAAGTTCTTCAAACACTAATTACATCAGCTACCGTATACTAACAGTCATTATCATAAAATATTTAACTGAATTTCATCCAACTCAATAATCACTTTATATAATGCAGAAACACAAAAACTTTCTAACATGCCACAGAATTATTACTAATACTGCACAGAATTCTTAACTAGACAGCATTCTTACTTTGGTGCACATAACAGCTACCAGTCATAAGTAGGAGCAACTTAATCAAGTTTCTAATATGCTAAATATAATCATCAAATTACAATGAAGTCATTCCCACCAAACTGTAATCATTTCCTTCTGCAGGAGTGCATAACCCCACTACAAAAATGCATCAAAATCCACTCACAATTTCCTGAGTAATCCAGCTAAAAAGAATCAACTGACCCAGAAATAGCAAATTAATGCTATAAAGCTAACAAACACAAAAAAAACAAACGAGATTCACAGTTAAGAAAGATTTTAAAAAAATTTAAAGTAATTCACAGCTAACAGACCTTGCCATTGTGTCCACGAATGCTAAGCCGGCGAGCAGCGGCGTTGTGTTTGTAGACGATCTCCACGTGTGGCATAAATCTCTCAATACGAATGAAATACGACGACGGCGATGCGTACTGTGCACATAATTACACAATAATATAATGATAATTACTGTCACTAAACAACAAAATAGAAAATAAAACAGAGCGTTGTGATAAAATGCAAGTAAATTAAAGCTGCAAGGCTAACAAATGCAAGGAATAAACTAAATTCAAAACAACAAACCAACCTGAACATATGACCTGTAAAACTTGACACAGCAATCAAAATTGGTCTCTAAAAACTCTGGAAAAGTCCCTCAAAAAGTCCAAAAAGTACTATAAGCAGCAGTAGAAACATAAGTCATGGACTAAACTAGCAATTGGCAGATTTTATTACCGCATGGAGTAGAAAACACATCAGACATGACAAAACTATTGTTGATTGACAAATCACAGAACTGCAGAAGCAGCAATACAAAAATGAGTTCAGCACTAGAAAATGTCCAATTAAAAACAACAACTTAAATCAAAATCTGCTCAAGACTGTAGTTACAGAGTGCACAAATATACCACAAAAGGCTGGAAACAGACATCAGCAAATTTTCAGTCAAAATACCACCAAGGTTTCTCCATCACTGAAGCTTTCTTCAGTGCAATCGAAAAAGCACATTCAGTTCAGGATAGTTCATTTCTGTCACTTACAACATGCTTTCACGTACACATTATGCACCACTCACCTTAGGGAGCAGGCATTCCCCGGGTATTTCCACGTCTGCGGTGCTCTGCGAAAAGTTGCTGAGGAATCGACATTTCTCCTCGATCAGGAAAGACTTGGGAAGCAGTTTGATGCGAGCCTCGAGGATCTTGATCCACTTCTTCAACTTGCTGATCAGATTGTGCAGCTTTGTTGATCCCGGCACACTAAACATAACAGTTACGATAGCAAAATAACATTTCTCATGATCAGAGTCAAGAAAACTTTCATGCTGACCCCAAAATTGGGGGGATGGTAGTCCCTACGAACAGGGATGAAGCCAACACTAGCTTTCAACATTAGTTGCATTAGAAGGCACAAAATAAGAACGCTGTAAACAACAACACAGACATACTGCATCGCATCTTGAAACACTTTAATTAAATTTTAATGCACAATTTTCACATTCATGCTTGTTTTAAGAAATTAATTGACTGTTAGTTAGACTGTTACCATAACGCTAGTGAATGTATTAAGTCTTGTATTGTCTGGTTCTATAATAAAAGTCCACATCACTGACACAAGGCAAATATCAAACCTCAAATCAAACTGTGAAGTTATGTTCAGTGACAGATGTACATGGTTGCATGTAAGCACCTTGTCCATGTCCAGAGCTACTACGAGACAGCAACCTGGCCAGGAGTCAAACTTAGCACCACGATGCTACCAAGCCACAAAATAAGGATAAAACAAAAGATCAAACCTAGAATCAAAGTTGGAAGTAAACTTGAGATGTATTAAGGACAAAAAATAATAACATTTCAGTTTTGATTCTCATAAGCACTTTCCTCTTGGACATGAGAAAAATCTTGCCTTGGTCCAAAAATACTAAACCACTGGGGCCAACGACAAATCTGAAGCCATAGTCGAAGCATCTCAAAGACAAAAAAATGAGTCACAGTCATGGTCAAGGTCTCAAGCAGAAAGACTTGATCCAGGTCCTAAAAAGTTGAGTCACCAGGAGTACTGACAAAAAGCCGAAAAAAATCAGACCTGAAGTCAAAGTCGGAGGTGAACTGGCTCTTCATGCGCTGGAAGACAGGGTCCTGGGCAGTGGCCTGTGCACGTCGAGCCAGTGACTCCGAGGCGGCACTGCTGAACGTTGTCGTGACGACACTAGCGACACTGTTCTCAACGCCAACGCCAAATGTACTGACGAGCTTCGCGACAAAGTTGAGAGTGTGCGGGGTGACTGACGCCTCAGCGACGTTTGCTCTGTTCTCAAAGGCCACCGCCCGACACTTGACCAGCGCCTGACGCAGCTGACGCAGCACCTCCTCGTACCAGTTCTCCCGAAACCACACCATCTGAAAGGACCACACATCGATCTGTACAGCACACAAATCTCACATTTCCCGGACAAAGTGAGTGTTGCTTATCAAATGCTTTTCACTTCATTGTATGTGATGTCACTTTACTTGAAAATTTAACAATTAAAATTTTATTAATCAGTAAAAATTTGTAAGGATTAATAATCATTAATTTCTACAGCTTTAGTTCAATTGTAATTCAATTGTCTAACTCGTGTTGCCACAAAAAACTTGTACAAAAATTTACCTTAAACAGTACAAGCACAAAAAGAGCACTTTACATGCCCTTTGATTTATTTAAGTATTTTTGAAAGCTACAGTGTATTTTGAAAAAACAGTTCTGTGATATCAATGATATGTAATTTTGTTGATGCTACACTACTAGCTGCCCTCGCACGGAGTTATAAAAATTTACCCTGATCCTGACTATCTCCTGACGGCCATCATATTTCTAGACCCTTCCATGTTATCAAGACTAATGGTATGGTCAACCTATAATAACAAGACTATATCAGTGAGATAGTAGTCATATCATATTATATCACATCACTTGCTACGGCGCCCATCATCTGTAGCACAGATGCGCCATGGTATACAACAAACAGTAGGCCTATTCTAAAACATCCAGTAATAATGTATAAACCTGGTCAACAATGCCCTCTAGGGCAGAAAGGACAGTCGGGTGCATGTCTCGTTGGATATGCATGATACGGCTGCATCGCCACATCGGGGTCGTGGCTTTGATGGGTCCAATATCAGTCACTGCACCGACCGGTTGCTGCTGCTGTTGTGTAGTGGTTGCTGATGATGTAGTGCTGGCAGTCACTGAGGTCGTCACAGATGATGACGACGACGTACTGACAACTGCACAGAGACACCAGAGAACTTAGTCACATCACATGAAAAATATGAGTGGTTTAGTAGTCTATGCCATAGCATAAGTTACGCAGTGTACGGCTAATGCTGTAGCAACTATGTTACGGCATCAGATTTGTAATCAAAAGACTGCAAGTTCTACTACTGACCAGTCCACTGCCAAGTAACAACTCTGGGCAAGTTGTTCACACCTGTCACCAAGCGGTACAATTTGGTACCAGCCACACCGATGGAAAAATAACATAATTAAATTAAAGGTGCTGAAATTAATGATTAACCATGATCATTAAAAATTTGTAACAATTATCTTACAATTTTTGAGTCAAGTCACATCACTAAAAATGCATTATAAAGTTGATAAAATGACAAGCACTTGATAAGTGACAACCACTTTCACCAGAGAACCTGATGAATTAAAACAAACACTTAGGCCGCTATTAGCTAAATAAGTTATAAAAATGCATTTTTTTTACACAATAACCACTGTTAATTTTAATCAACATCAACAATTAATTATTAGCTAGTTTTTAAAAAAATTAGCTATTACATTTTTAAGCATTACTAACTCTGAATTAAAAGTAAAAAGGTTCACTTAATAAAATCAATGACATGAATGACTTCAAATTCAAAGCAACAAACTAGTGGTGTAATTCACATTGTCACAGAAAGCAACTTTAAATCAAATGAGATTACCAACAGCACAACAGCATCAGTAAAGCTACAGACCAGACACATCGGCAGTGGTGCTGGACGATGGCACGGTGGTGGTAGATGACGTCATAACGGCAGTTGACGTCACTGGTTTACCAGCTGCACTGGTTGGTTCTGCACCGGCTGCCAACATCGTCACAGTGGCAGTTGCAGCGGTCACTGCTGGCGGCCGGTTTGCAAACTCGCCCGTACCCGTCTTGTCTGATGTCATGCAGAAATAAAGTTATACATCTCGACTGGTAACATAAGCAGTCAAATGATTGCTTACTCTTACATACACATAGTACTTATAAAACTTATATTCAATATTCAATGCCCCTAGTGCTCAGATGCCCAGCCCATGACAGGCTTGGCAGGAGACACGGCATGACCTCAAAGTATCATCTGAAACATGATGCCTGCAGAGTTTCCTGGAGAAGACGGAGGTCCCCCAGACCGGAAATAAGAGACAGAGACTCACGTTTGACTCAGACGATCAATACCAAGATCGAGACTTTTTAAACAAGCACAGATGTTGGCACAACGTAAACACGACCGTTCACCTAGTTGCTGAGGGTCGTGGATGCCCAGAGCAGACTAGACCTAATAATGTGTTCTGGTGGCTTCCGCCAGCAACTTAAAACATGTATGTAAAATATGCTTCACTGTCCAGAGGCTTTTGATGTCCGATGACCTTGACCTTTAATCTTTTACTGCTAGAAAATTTTGACATATCATTGACCTGGCAAATGTTCACATCATTTCGGTTTCCTATGATGATTTGTTTTCAACCTTTTCAAGTGAGGCTCATACAGACATACAGACAGACAGATGAATGTGTAATAATAATAATAATAATACCAATGCCAATGTTTATGGTGCTGTCATCATGGCACAGCCATTTCGAGAGTTCACTCAGTTCATTTGACTGAATGTAGCACGAGCGCCAGGTGGCTGCCGACCTTTGGACCAAGCCGATCAGCTTGAGCCAATAGATCTGCTGATAGGCAGCTACTACATTCACCATCGCCATTTATTATTACTCAGCTAGACAGCTGATACTCATTTTACCATCCCACAGAGGGTAAAAGGCTGAGTCGACCCAGCTGGCAGGCTTCGCACTGAGATGGTTTACCTGCCCGTAGACAGTCACCCATCGCAGTACTAACTGGGCCCATTGTAGAGTAACTTCGTTGATTTAATCAAACGTGTTACTGCTACGCTAAGCCACCAACAATGCAATGTGGCCTATTAAAATGGCCTTGTTATAGGAAAGCAGTCATGAACAAAAACTCAAAACTTAAACACCATAAGCACTAGAAAAGAGCAAACAAGAAACTTACATCGTTCTCTCTGTTCAATCTTAAGCGTAAGGTACAGTGTACGAATAGGGAAGTAGATGGCTTGAGGGAAGACTGAGCCGATCTTGCTGAGAAGGTTCAGTATTAATTTGCCCTCATTGCGGACGAGACACGTTAACAGCTGCGGAACCCTACCACAGCATAACAACATACATTTCTCAACAGCAATAGCCACGTACTAACAGTAATAATAACTAGAAGTGACGGGACAACATAAACCTCTACCAAAACTAGTGCTGACAAATAAGATTGACTTAATACAATACATTAAGTCCGCGATGACAGACTAGGGTTGTTAACCGATAACCGGTCAACTGGTTAACCGGTCTTGCCTCCAGGACTGATCTTGAAAGTGTCGGTCTGGTTAACCGCTATACGAGATGAGACTGAGGCAAGCCGTGCCCGGCGCCACGATACTCCTCTCGCTGCAGGCCTTATCAGCTGTGATCAAAGTTGAGATCGCCTGCGGTGCTGTATGTCGCATGTGAGAGGCAAAGTGAGGCTTGGCTTGTTTGAATGAATGGAAGACATGGGTGAGTTGCTAATTAATGCCAGACAGTGTGAAGGGGTGCTTACTGCATCAGCGGCGCTGGTGATGCAATGGGTGAGGTAGGCTATTGGAAAACTTGAGTGGCAGACTATTACGTGACTGGCCACTGGTTCAAGTGTGGGAAATTAAAAGTGAAGCACTGCTATTGTTATTAATGTCAGTGATCTGTCTGTCCACTGCGACAGGTGGGGACAACGGGAGTGGCAAGGTCAGTCACCATGTGTCCAGGGTTTAATTACTGGTGTCTGGTTACATGATGATACAGGTCGACTCAGCCTTCTACCCTCCGTGGGAAGGCAAAATGAGTAGTAACTCATTTACATGGGTTACGAAAGGTGGGGACCTTGGTACAGCTGACTGGGGTTGCCTAACCAGCCGCTGCGCCAGCCTGTTTCTGCAGGCTGCACACGGTGGCCGTGCGGCAGGCGGCTCTGGTTAGTGACGAAAACGTATTAGAGGCGTGTTTGCAACGATGCGCTATACAAATTGACGACCTTTACCTTTACCTTTATGTAACCTGATACCACACTGACACTGCTCTGATGTGAGTAGAGTCTACTTGTTTGTCTGTCAGTCAGACCTTAACACACGCACACCATCCCATGCTGTCAATTTGTCCAGGCCTTGCACTTTGCGGCTTTGGGTCGTTAGTGGATGCGGCGAGTCTGTCTTGTCCGCTCTGCTAGCAACACGTCATATGCCCGTTCACGATAAACCAATTAACTGGTCTTTCTGTTGACGGCTAACCGGTTAAAATGAATGACTGTTCTTAACAACCCTATGACAGACCTACGGTTGCCATCCCCTAGCAAATTGTATTGTTTTGTGACAGAGGTACATAAGTGTGAACAATTTGACCAACTTGTTACTTGATCTAGCGACCCGACTGGCAGTTAAAACCACAACTGATTGTTTCAAAGTCTGACACCATCACCATTACTATGCCTCTAAGCAAGCCAGCCATTTGCGTCTTGCATGGACAAATGTTTCCAGATTGAACAAAAAACTAAAAATTGTCGTTTGAGCATGTAGCAGCAGAAACTCCGAGAATGCGTCGGAAATTACCAGGGCAGCCAATGAAGTGGCTGAATGCCGACGGAGTACTTGTCGACAGCCTCAGCCAATGAGAGTTTCTCATCGTCATACGTCAGCAGCCAGATGACGCGAGCGAGATATTTGCGTGACTTGTACTCGTGCTGATGACGGCAAGCATGCAGGAAACACGTGATCGCATCGACTCCCGTCTTTATGTTCCTATACAGCACCAAAGACTAAAAGCCATCAAAGATGTCAAACCTCCCCCACCATGAATGGTGCTGCAAGTGGTGAAAACTGCATGCTGTAGTAGTTGAACAATATTAAAATGCAATAAACAAGAAAAATGCTGCAGCATATGCCCAGTCAAAACAAAGCAAAACTTGTTCACATAAACATCAGAAATAAATGAAAACACTAAAAACTAAAAAAAACTGCAAAGCTTTATATTTTTTGGTTAATACACTGTGTCCCAAAAAAGCATCCCCAACTTTTTCGACTGTAACTTGAAAACCAATTAACAAATTTTGATAACTTTTGGTACAAATATTCCTGACACAACTTGCCATCAAATGACCATTCAGTTTCCCACCTCACCCAACGTTTGTTTCTGCACTACCTGGAGAAAACACAACCAGCAAAATATCACTTCTTATCCAATGTGATTTCTTAATTAACATAATGCGTAAAAACACATTTTGTTCACATTTCTGACACTTTGGCCGACATTTCATCCAGTTGTCCATTTTTCAACTGCTTGCAGTAAAATTAATTGAAATGTTGGCCGATTATGCGAACACAGACAAGGAGACGCTTTCTTCATTCATTGACAGCAGTATCAATAAAGTTTTGCTCAAGACCAATCCAGGCTGTACCAGTCACTTCTTGACTTCACAAACATTCCTAAACTTCATCTGGTAGACACACTGCTGCACGACAGTCAAACCTTGTAATAGACTAGCTGTTGGGGCCCACAGCTCAGGATAAATAGAATTTATCAACGTTTTTTCATTCACTTCAACACGTATTATGCTTGGTCCGCTTTCCCCAGGTAATGCAAAAGCAAACGTTAGATGAGGTGGAAACTGAAACACGTATTTAATAGCCAGTTGTGTCAGAAATATTTCTGCCAAAAATTATTAAAATCTGCCAATTTTTTTTCAAGTTACGATCAATAATGTTGAGGATGTTTTTTCAGGTTTTCTGTTTATTTCAACTCATATTTCACTTGATCTGCTTTCCTTAGGTAGTGCAGAAGCATACATTGGGTGAGGTGGGAAACTAAATGGTCATTTGATGGCAAGTTGTGTCAGAAATATTCGTACCAAAAATTATTAAAATCTTACAGTTGGTTTTCAAGTTACAGTCGAAAATGCTGGGGATGCTTTTTTGAGACCCAGTGTATTATAGTGAGCAAAAACAATCTGCAAGAAAATCAGTATCACAACATCATGATTGACAGTGGCATCCACAGGAAAAAAATGATTTTAATCAAACCGTTCTCTGATGAATAGGCTATCCAAGTAGTCTCCCCAGTGTGCCCAAGCCTTCACAAGCGTGTCATACATCTGAACTGCTGTCGAGAAGGCTTTGTTCGCATCTTCGGACCTACAACAGTGGACACAAAATCGTAACATTACTGTACAAAAATACAATTTACAACACTTCAAAGATATCAGCAGAGACCTATATGAAATGCAGATAACGTAACATATTGTAAACTATAAACCTACATTAAAATAATGGCCCACGTCAAGTAAAAGATGCACACACTAGTTCAAAATATTTATAACCACAATGCTGATGTATACGAAAACTACAGCCAACTTTTTGGAAATAGTACATAAACTTGGTCACTCTGTTTAGCCCTCAAAATTTTTATGTCAGTGTAAGTCCCGTAACTATTGTTCACTGATTTCTTATTCCGTTGTCTTAGCTTTATCTAAGCACAATTATTCCTTGATAATACCAGTTCCTATCCGAAAAAAAGTTCATTACTCCAAGTTCCACGTCAAACAAAGAGTACAATTGCTTAAATGGTGAACAAATAAAACAAAAACAATTATTATTAATTAACAGAATATTATGTTATATTACCTGCCAATCTGTGAAAGAAACATGCCCTTCAAAGCATAAAATTCTGACGTCATATCTTTCGGAAAATACTTCAGATTGGTAGACTCAATAACATCAAGTCCCTAAAAATAGCAAATCAGCCATTGGTTAATTTTAACAATCAACCATAGTATAAATAATACATTAAAAATCTATTACAGAATGCTGTAAAAAATTCACAACTTGAACAATCAATTTTAACGTCTTGGCTTTGAGTAAGGTTGAGTCATTCTTTATAGCATTAAATCGAACACATGAAAGCAAATAAAAAATTTAAAAGTAACACATAATCTAAAGGCTTAGAAAATCCAAATGTAAAGAAACACTAGAAAATAAAAATGGCTTTTATTGCCAAAAATAATTAACCAAACACGCAATGAAAAATAAAGTAAAAAATGCAGACTAATTTCAACTCTGACTTCCAAAAGCTCATCTTTACAAATCCTCAAATAACTAATTAAGCAGCAACAAACAAATCTGACTAAGCAAGAAAGAGTAACGACATAATATGAACTAACTTCCTGGAGTTCATTTTTGCCCATCACTCCGGCCATCTGGAGATAGCATTTGACCTGCTGGCGAATCTTCTGATAACAGTCCACGATTGGCACACTCTTTATCAGATGAATACTGCAACAATAAGTAAGTAAATGCACGAACATGAACCAACAACACCAAGACTACAAGTAAGCATCTTGATGCCTTCAATACTGTGGAAAATCCTATGGATACCACATACCAGGCACACCAGAAACGAGACACTCGTTGTTTACCAGTCTCTCAAGTGGTCAGGTCCCACTGGTTCTTCGGTTACCAAGCTTGTACAGCCCCAGAAGAGGATCACCACTGCATCATAGATGCTGCACTCCGACCACCAGCTGACTGGCGGAGACCGGCTGGACGTCCAAGAACAACCTGGTTGGCTCAGAACAGTTGACGAGGACGTCCAGCCCCGGCCAGAACTCTGAAGTTTACACTGCATAGAGCAAGGCAAAAGATAGGTATATTTGGGGCCAATTCATCAGTATGGCAACGCTCTGACAGAAGTTTGCCATCAAGAAGAAGTGAGTGAGTAAGTAAGTAAGTAGTTTTACATCCTGCTTAATATACCGCCAGCATCCAGATCACTCTGGGGACAAATCTACTCAGGCAATCACTTGCAGTGGTACTAACAACAAAAATCAATAGCAAAAATTGAATAATTCAACACATAAAAATTAAACAAGAGAAACATTCCAAAAACTCAAGTCTTTGCCACTAAGCAAACACAAAGGACTTAACGCCGCTGCTGTCTTCTACTGCTAAAAAATCCTGGATGAGCAAGAATTCACAAAAAAATCCGAATCATAGCCAAATTTCAATCACTTATTCTTGGGCCACGTCAAACCCCTCTAAAAATCTCGCCACAATATCTTGACAGCTTCTTGAGTTATCCTGGATAAAAACAGATCAACAGATTGGATTACATGACCACCTCAGCAAAGGTAATTAACTAACACGTCAATTTAATGAACGATGTGGCTAGCTCACCTGCTAAGCAGATCCAGACAAACTCCAGTGAGGCCGTGCTTGCGAGCGATCTTTCCAAAGTGTACCGTTGTCATTGCAGAATGATGTACTCCAAGCATCTGGTGTCCGGAACTCGTCTGCAAGCAAGCAAATATCACCACTAAATACAACAAGAACAGACATTGACGTCAAATGCTGACATAATATGCTGCCATCCTCACTCTCATCAAAATTCCCCATCATCAGAGTCAAACCACTAACAGAAATCCCAGCATTAATTTTCTGCATTCCTAGCATACCCAGAACATGGGCGAATTCTAATATACACAAAATCTAGAATGAACTAAACTGTCAAGTCTTGCACAAAGCTAATGCAGTCTGTGATAGCTGCTGTGGTATGCTGCATTATTTATATCAATGACGTCAGCATCGGCCAATAATTATGGGCCTATCTGGGCCAGCCAGCTAGCAGCTAAGAGCAGCAAGGCCCCATACTCGCAATGATAAAGTATCCGCAAATCCAGTCCTGTAACCGTGACCTTTGACCTATGACGTTAAAATTCAATAGGTATCTTGTGGTTGTCGAGTTAATGTTGATGCAAAATTTCATCAAGCTAAGTGCAGTGGTTCACAAGTTATCGTGATAACAAAAAACAAACAAAACTAGATCGTCGTTACGACTCCGTCGACTGTTACGCCTCCGCCAACGTGTGACAAGAAACTAGCTATCGCAGAGAGAGCGTATACCGGTAATGCGGAAAAAATGGAAATCACAGAGAATCTATTTATAGCCAAGCAATAACTGGACCCTGCCGCCAGTGACTGGTCATGCACGACAAAAATGTGGCGTGATTCGTCGCATCTCATGAATATTCATTATTTGCATGGCTAATGAGCATCGCTGCAAACGTTTGCAGCGAGAAAATAATTTTTAAACAGAGATAGTGTTATTAATTGATTAATTACTAATTAATAAGAAACCTAACGAAATTAATGACCAAACCCCAGTGTTGCAAAAAAGACTTAGGGTTTAATTGATCGGGAAAGAACTAGGCAGTTTTATGAATTAGAAGAAAAATTAAATAAGAAAGGTGACCGCATCACTATATGCGTAACGTCAACCGAGTAGACCTACTGTATAATGTCTCGTAAATGCTGTCTAGAAATGCGCAGTGACGAATGACGGTGCATAAACATTAGCCAAGTAACTGTCGTTGTTAGTGGCACAAAGTTCATGATTTTTTTTGTTCAACGCAGGAGAGATCGTAGTTGATAATGCTGTTTACTGCTTGTCGATATCTCCATCCGTTCCAGTCCACGCACGCACGGACGAATGCACGGACGGATGTACACACTCCGAAAACATAATGCCTCCGGCCACTACGTTGTAGCTGGCAAAGACATAAAAACTTAATAGCAATGCTGAAAACAATACTATCATCACTCCGCAAACGGTAATCATCTTTTGATTGCTTAAAGCTATCAAGTCCTTCCAGCAGCAGACATTCAAACAAGTCACCTGAGGATCAGCTGAAGTGGGAGTAAGCGCTTCGTATGCGTTGACAATCGCCTGGTAATGATGCTGACGCCAGTGAAAAATGTCACTCCAGTGAGACAGATCATCTGATATCAACGGCATTCGATTTCTACACACCGTAAACATCAAAAAGCAATCACTTGCTCTTAATGACAAGACTCACAGTCGAAAAAAAATAAAAACTGATAAATACTAAACTGAGAAAAAAATTCTATACGTTGATAAACTGTGATATGCCAGTTACTGCAAACAAAAAATAACAAGAAAGCCTAGCTAACGCAAAGGGAAATGCACGACAGCGGCGCATGTTTGAAGGCCCACTGTGAACGAAATCTAAGCTCACCGATCCTCACAACTGACATTGAGAACGATGCTTTCACATACGCCAGATGGCGCTACCTTCTCCCGTGGCTGCTGGCATTTAAATGGCCGAATGCAAATATTTTTGAGGGGGTGCCCAAGTTTGACACCCCCGTACGAAGAATTCCTTTAATGCAATAGGGCAAAATGTTAACTAGTGAAAACTATGTTTAATGCTGAAAGTTTCACATGTAATCTGTCCCAGCCTATCTCTAGTGATTTCACCGCAATTCGCTCTTCAAGTGTGTGTCGCAGTCAGAAATCACCAAAAAATCCATAAAAACCTTTATTTTGGCGTTCAAGGTCATTTAAAATCATTGCCTTCAATGTCAATCAAAAGCCAGTGTAGAACTTCCTATTAGTACTTAATAGTAACTTAGGCCCTATCTCACACCGTTTCTGAGATATAGTGACTTATTGGCTGAAAATCACAAATATAGTAGTACCACTGCTATGTTCATACAACTTGGGCTTCCTACTTTTAATACTGTGTTATTAAATGCTCGTGCTCGTTTTGCCACTCAGCTGAATGCATTGTGTCAAAATAACCCTTTACTGCGTATTTGTAGACCGATGGAAAATGGTAATTGGATTGTTTAATCATACTCTGTGTTGTTTTTATGTTTGTGTAATTAGGCCCAAGCAGTGTGTCTCAGTTATAGCTGTGCTCTATGTTTTTGTGTTGACTGGCGAGCAGCCTCTTGTAGATTTGGAGTTTTTCTTTCTCTTTTTTGTAGTTGTGTAGTTTTTTCTTTTAGTAGTTCAGTATACATGTTTTACTATGGGCCTAGTGCCTGCAATAAAAAGTGATTGATTGATTGAAATTTTTCCCACCTCCATCTAACTCAGCACCCTCGCTGGTGGTGACCCCTTTAGAATTTATGGAAAAGCTTTACGAATCCTGAAACCACAGTCTTCTAGGCAGCCGAAGATGAAGAATTGGTGATAGTAGCTTGCACCGTTTTGGACTGATCCACCCGTGTGACGGATGGACAGACGGACAGACGAACAGAATTGCGATAGCTAAGATGCACTACAGCAGTAGCTGCTGTCACGCGTAAAAACTTATGTGCAACTAACTTTCCACCTTAGGAAGAACCTTCAAAAATCTCAGTGTAATCACTGAAACATTACTAGAAAGAATTGTAAATTAGGCCTTCTATTCTGGGCACCACAAAAGTGAACACAAAATTCTTCAAAACTCACAAAATCAGTCCCAGCATGAATGTCTTAAATTAATGTAGCTTGTTGTCTGTCGTCTACCTCCAGGTTTTGACAATGGCCTTCATGTCGTGAACGCTGGTTTCACGGCCAACGTTTGCTGTCTGAAGTCCTTGGTTGATTTGAGCAGCTTCCTGAAGCTCCATCACTTGCTGTGCTGCCTGCAATCACCATCAACACAGTTGGCACTATTGCTACCATATTCATCATCATCATCATCATCATTATCACCAGCAATATTATTAGGCGGCACTACTGAAAGCAAAAAGCTCTTGTGAAATGCCTTGTTGCAAAGAAAGACTAAATAAAATACAAGTAGCTTCAGTACAAAAATACACTGGCCCCAAACCGACATGTTATGTTGGTGTCTGCCTAGCTGACCACGACCTTTGAACTTGTGAACTGAATTACTCCTGCCTCAGGAAACTTTCATGCCAGGTTTCAAGTTACAAACCTATATGAGACAGACATACAAACAAATGAACAAAAACAATGACGCAGATCTATTAAGATGACCAGATAAAATAACCGGACAAATGCTCTGTGATGCGGACAGAAAGTGATCGTGTTAGTTGAAAGGACACCTGTAAAAGGCTGACGTGAACTTGTGAGACGATCAGCGGCAAACGTCGCCATTCTTTGATAGCACAGCTACTGGACATTTCGACCAGTCTCTCCACCTGGACAGAAGCATACAGACAGATATAAAGTACACACACTGACAGAAAGACATACAGAGAGACATCAAAACAGACAGATACACAAACAAACATAAACACACAGAGATACACGAAGATACACGATGAACATCTGCATTCTGACAGCACAAGTACTAGACATTTCTGACTCTCTCCACCTGGACATACCGACTAACAAATACATACAGACACATAGACAGACATAAACAGACATATGCGGATACAGACAGAGAGATACATAAAATGAACCAATTGATCAAAGAACCTGCTGCTGCTACTTACTTGCTTGCAGTGCTAACATCTAAAGGCAAACAGAAATTGATCCGACGAAAGTCGTAATTTGATCAATTCACAGAACATATTAGTTAACTCAGCCTTCCATCCCACTGGAGTACATACACCGTGGGCCAGAAAAAATGCGGCACTTTAGTTTTGTCCATATCTTCACCAATTATTGACTGAATGTAAAAATTTTTTCACTGGCACACTCTGCAGACAATTTGCAATAATGTGATTATTAAGTATCCCACCACACCATAAATGCGTCTTTACACTACCTTGTGAAACGTAAATGTAAGAAAACCTAATGATAATAACAAACATATAAGTAAATAAAAAAACACTTCATACCAACATTGCAGTGAATGATCCGTATGACACTACACTGTGTTAGACCCACACAGTCTAGCGTTATACAGATTATTCACCGCAATGTTGATCTGAAGTGTTTTTTTTTAATTTTACCAAATTGTTTGTTATTATCGTTATACATGCATATTTCATTCACATTTTACAAGGTAGTGTAGAGATGCATTTATGGTGTGGTGGGATATATATTTATCACATTATTGCAAATTGTCCACAGAGTGCGGCAGTGAAAGAATTTTGAAAATTGGTCATTAATTGGCGAAGATATGGACAAAAGGAAAGTTCCACGTTTTTTATGGCCCACCCTGTACATCAAGTACCAGCCTGCTTGGCTAGTGTTCACCTATGTCAAGTGGCAGAAAAAAACTGTGTGATCCCATATGGCAGGTGACACTCCATAGCCCTAAGATGGGTTCCCATGTAAAACTATAGACAACTTTTAACCCTTTACTGTTTCAACCTATGAGTATGTATAATCGTATATTCAAACATGACAAGATGACAAGACTCAGAAACGCACCCATGGTCTTCTATCATGTCATAGGAGCACTAAAAAATCTTCAGCTTAAAATAATACATGATACGATATGATATATTACGATAATTGTAAATAATTACCACATTGAGATGATGGTCGTCAGGGTTGCAGATGGCCAGATATCCACGGTAGAGATTCACCTTCCAAGCCATCTCCTTTGGACAGTTCTGCTCCACCTGGCTGACGGCGTCCTTGACAATGGCCCAGTAGTTCTGCTGTCTCCAGGCGCTCTCGAGCACAAGGTGTGAGTTGGTGTTGCCCTTAGCATTGCCGTACTCTGTCAGCATCTCCCACTGATTCAACTCCTTCGAGCATCTGTGCCGATGCACCGATAAAACCACACACCATATTTCTTCTAATAACTCGCACAATTAAGAGTTAATAAATTTCCAAGTGTTTGAATTATCAGAAGTGAAAAAATACTACTACAAAGACTGTTTGAATTATTTAACCATAATATCACAAAAATAATAAGTGCACAACATCTGCTAGTTAGTGCATGGCCACTACAACTGCCACCAATAGGCCTACTGTGACCTTTGATCACTGCTTCAGGCGCCATACTGTGGGTGTGGTAGCACATTTATCACATGCTATTATCACATGCTAATAGAGCAAACGTTGGTCAGTGCAGCACAATAGAACGAACATGAAAGAACATATTTTTACTGTACCTGATCCAGTGTTCTTCAATCAGTCGGTGTTCAGGCAAATCAGCTGCCGAAGCAGGTCCGGCGTTATGCTCTGCTCGCAACTTGGTCAACGCCTGCATTCAGTCACACAATTGATACTTCTTATATCAGCACATTATAATTACTACTATTACAACAAACAAAATGCTGTGGAAGAGCCAATAGCGAACCACATAAAAAAGAAAAAAAAACAGGCTTGGATACACAATGAGAAGAAACGATGACAGCATTGCCAAACAAACACAACAGCGGACAGCACAAGGCCACAGAAAAAGATGAAGATGCCTGGAAAAATTTAAGACAGATCATCTGATATCAACGAACTTGTCTCGGCAAAAGGTTTCAAATACAGCTGGAAAAGGGTAGAGATGGCAGAGCTGTTTCATGTTTATTCAGTCATAAGTTTTATTATGGATTCTTTACATTATTTAGGCCCACTTTTGTTGCTAGGTGCAGCCATCCAATACTCAAATGTAAAAGACCAATGAAAAATGTTATTGTAACTGTAATTGACAGTGATGTAGAGAAGTGGTGTGTGGTTTATGTTCAACCAGAAATGACAAGACATAAGTCAAGCAGACTAAAAAAACTGTCAAAGCACACTGTGTCTCAAAAAAAGTATCCCCAACATTTTCGACTGTAACTTAAAAACCAATTATCAGATTTTGATAATTTTTGGTACAATTATTCCTGACACAACTTGCCATCAAATGACCATTTAGTTTCAAACCTCACCCAACGTTTGTTTCTGCACTACCTGGAGAGAGCACAACCAGCGAAATATCACTTTTTTATCCAATGCGATATGATTGCTTAATTAACATAACGCGTAAAAACACATTTTGTTCACATTTCTGACACTCTGGCTAACATTTCATTCAGTTGTCCATTTTTCAACTGCCTGCAGTAAAATTGCTTGAAGCGTTGGCCCACTATGCGAACACAGGCAAGGAGATGCTTTTTCCATTCATTGACAGCAGTATTGATAATGTTCTGCTCCAGACCAGTCCAGGCTCTACCAGTCGCTTTTTGACTTTGCAGACATTCCTAAACTTCATCTGGTAGACACACTGCTGCAAGACCTGCTGTTGGGGCCGACAAATTAGAATACATGGAATTCATTGACGTTTTTCCATTCATTTTAACATCTATTATGCTTGGTCTGCTTTCCCCAGATAGTGCAAAAGCAGACGTTGGGTGACGTGAAAACTAAAACATTTATTTAATAGCCAGTTGTGTCGGAAATATTTTTGCCAAATATTATTAAAATTTGCTAATCTTTATTCAAGGCATGATTGATAATGTTGGGAATGTTTTTTCAGGTTTTCTTTTTTAACACATATTTCGCTTGATCTGCTTTCCCTAGGTAGTGTAGAAGCATACACTGGGTGAGGTGGAAAACTGAATGTTTATTTGATGGCAAGTTGCATCCGGAATATTTCTACCGAAAATTATCAAAATCTGATAATTGATTTTCAAGTTACAGTTGAAAATGTTGGGGATACTTTTTTTGAGACACAGTGTACAAACTATTCAAACCAAGATAAATTATCAGTGTCCGTCCTAACTTTTTCAGTCAACGTGTTAATAATACATGAAACAGTTTACCATCAAATGTTAACTTCTTATAATTAGCATACAATACACAATGTCAATTATTCTGCATTCAATACTTTGTTCACATTTTAATTATTGTGTTTTTGTGTTTCACTTTTCATTGAGCATTTCATGTTCTGTGTCATCGACAGACCATTTCTTCTGATGGCAATACACACATGATGCACATATGATGCACAATGCTACCAGTATGTGTTTCTAGTGTGCTTTTGCTGTAACAAAGTGTTGTTCCCATATTGAAATGAGACGAAATAAACGTTTATATGTGTTGCAGCTAAGGCACTAGATTGCATCAATACAATGTCATACAATACAATATAATACCACACATCAAGACAGTGTCACATAAAAAGTGAAATGTTTGCACAGCTCACCTGTTCATAAGAGAGCTGAGCCTGCTCAAAGAAGCCATGTTGTTCGTAGGTGAGAGCTAGAGTGACTTCAGGCAGACGGGCTCGCTTCAACCAGACAGCTGTAAACATGTCCTCCTCTTTCAGCAGTGAATACAACTCACACAGTGACTCCAGTGTGTCCTAGCAACCATATGCATATACACAATGTAAAGTCATTCCCGAGCCATAACAATCATAGGGCAACACTGATCTCAGTTTCCTTAGCCCTCGGACAGACACCAGTTTACACTGCCAGACCACAGATAAGAGGCTAGTGAATCGTGTTGAAGGTCGTTTATGTTCCAGCTTTTGCTGGTACTCATTGTGCCTACCCACCACAAAGAGAGGGCCAGGCTGAGTTGACCTAAAAACAAGCTGTTGTTGTTGCGATGAGCCCATCGGGCAATGCCTTAAGCAAGGGGGAATGCCCCAGAGATAAGAAATTCCACTAGATTGCCACAGTTCTAAAACATATCGATGATGCAAACAGTATCACTGAAATAATCTTGACGTCCTGCTATCTAATATGACAGAAGTAAACGTTCAGCCATCTCCTCCCTATTACCAAAAGTACACACATTTGTCTTTACTTCTTCATGGAAAGCCATCTCAGAGCTATAGCCACCTACCATATGAGATCATGCACTGTTACCCGACACCCGACATAGGTGAACCTGCCTCACCCTAACCCCAGCAATCAGGCCGGACTGCCGATACTTCATCTACCTACCCCCGCAAGATAGGAGGCTGAGTTGACTTTGGTGTATCAACCAAAACAGCTAAATAAAAAATGAGAAACTGGCCCTAAGTCAAGGAAGTCAATAACAAATACATACTGGAGGTGATATCGATGCAGCATCAAAGTCGTATTCCGCTGCCGCGGTGGCAGCCGCCGGTACAACACTCCGTGGCCTAAACAGTGGACTTGTCTCGGCAGCAGACTGTTCCAATACCAGCAGAGCGCGATGCCACAGATTGTGTGACTTTCCAACGTACTTGACAATACATGGCTTGAGCGGCACACTCGGTGGTCCGCACTGGAATACTGCATCAACGAACGTGCTCAAAGCGCTTGGGTGACAGTCTTTCTGTAGCACGTGACTGCCACTGCAGATGAACGGACCAATCACACTGGACAGCGACTGCGATATCACACATGCAAATATTCTCTGCCATTAATATAGATTTTTACCTCCGCCAAGGAGGTAACGTTTTTGCCAGACTTTGTTTGTTTGTTTGTCTGTCTGTCTATCTGTTAGCAAGATAACTCAAAAAGTTATGGACGGATCTTTCTGAAATTTTGAGGGTATGTCGGGAATGGCACAAACTACCAGCGATTCAATTTTGGGGGTGATCTGGAAGGAATCCTGGATTCTGGATCACTTTGAAATTTTCGTTACCATAGCTTTCAATGGGGCATAAGGGAAACCGCTGCAAAACCAAAGATGGTGTTGCCACCTAGCGAACAACATTGCCTTGGGGGAAGGGTGCGGTCTCTGACTGCTTTCTAGTTTTATATATTTAGGCCCAGCATCTTTGGCTGTGAAGCGCTACCATTCAGGACTGTGTAAGAGATGTGATATTTTGACTCACAGTACATATCCTCAGTTTTTAATTTACCCAACCTATTTTTTAACTTCAAAAGTTGGTGGTGACTAAAAACTAGAAGATACAAGTGCAAAGGGACATCAGAAACTGAAGCATCTGGATAATATGAGTGCATCGTGGAAAGATAACATGAGCCAAGTACAGCTCATAAGGGCCTCAAAGAACAGAGTGTTATGGTATCACATAGTCGCCAACATCATCTATGATAGCATGCTACCCTAAAAAGAATAAACCCATTTTTCCAGAGTTACTACTTTAGTTAAGTTTACTCGTGGTTTTCAAAAATACTGTTCAGAATTGTTGAATCAGAACTGTCCATACAGGCCAAATGCCGTTACTTTTGGCTTTTGTTGTTCCAGAGTTACTCCTCATGTGGTTTGGGACTGACCAAAAGTACTGGGACCAGTTGAGGCAGAGCTTTTTTCAGGCTGAATGTCCAAAACAGAAAGAGATCAACATCTCAGTCACTTCTGATCTTCCGCTAACATCTAAAAAATTTGGCTCCTTCAGAAAATGATACCCGGCCGTCATCAACTACTAACTATTTACATTACTACTGATATTGAAATAACTCTGCTTTTAATGCAACTGATACTCTGACTGACTGACCGACTGACAAATCAGATGACTGACTGAGAACAAAAGAAGAACTCTGCTAGTTACGTACGGCCTGCATGCGCTCGGAAAGCACTTTCCAGCAGCGTGGAAAGAGTGTGAGCCAAACGTCGTGAGCCAGCTGAGTGTTGTAGTGACACAGCTGAATTAGTCCAGTCAGAAACGTTCTTATCTACAATGTCAACGATAATGACAACATTAAATTTATAGAGTACAATATCATGAAGTAATTCTATATATTGCATTGAGTACATCAATATCTTGCAAAAAGCACAGTTTTAAACTACACCCAGACTAAAGACAGTGCTGTAGAGCGATGGATCACGGAAATGAGTAATGAGTTCCAAGCCAACTAACAACTAACTATCACATGACTGAATCAGTCCAGTCAGTAAAGTGCTTTTCTACCATTAATCAGTATCAGTGTTCACATTTTAAATATCACAAATTCAAACAGCCCATTATGACACAACGGGAAAGAACTGTTTTCCCGCCATTTCACTGCAGCTGATAATAAAATAGCAAACAGCTATAGGACCTTAACCTTTAATCTTATGACTCCAAAAGCTAAATCCGTTCATCTTTGTCCTGAAATAAAAATTTTTTGTAAATCCATAAAAAGTGTGCTACAGATAGCTTATCATGAAAACATTGTGGACAGACATGCACGATGCCTCAGACTTAGCCTAGCAATGAAGGGTAAAGGCATAATACAAGACCAAAGTATTCGTAGTTCTATATTATGCCTTTGAGGGCAAAGACCCTCAAATGGATCAGCTTTAAAATGCATAAGAGTGCAGTAATGATAAGAAACAAAACTCCATCTGACTTGGCCAAGGTATCAAACTATTGTACTTTGCATAAACCAGACTAGATATATAATTTCGTTGTATTCTATCTCACTTTATCACTAAAATTTTGCTCTGAATTCTGATGCAGTGCAATGTTAGATCAATATTATACAAGCCTTCATATCTCGACATTCGTTGAGGAACTTGGTCTGGCGTTTGATGCTAAATCTCAAGACTTGCTGTGGGTCATCGTTAACAGAGGTTATTGCTGAAACGTTCAGCTGAGTTACATCAGCACATGACAGAGCTGTTTCAATGTCCTCCTGCATCGCACAAATAGTAGTGGAAATGCAGTAGTAGAAGTAATAGTAGTAATAGTTGATAGGTCATTGTTGTAGTCATAGTTGTAGTCGTAGTCAGTCATAACTTTCACAGTTGTTAAGATATTTTAAACACTTTCGACGTACAGAACTTTGCACATTTAGTTTTCTGCATCAACAACATATGACAAATATCAATCACACCTTAACTATGCAAACACCTGACTGTGTTTACATATAATGACACTTTACTACACTGGCACACATTACATTGGTGGCCTAATTAAATGCTGTAAAACTCTGTGCACTGGGGAAAAATTTACAAAATAGCTAAAAAATTTACAAAAATAGCTCAAAAACTGTTATGATGATGACAAGTAAGAGGATTTGCTTTATCTGAGATACAGTGTATAACGATAACGAAGCCAAAAAGAAAATGCGACAAATTTACATCAAAGCTGGCGGTGGCATCAAAACCAGCATCAACGTCCATTGGTTCTTCTTTCATCGATGACATAGCAGTGAAAGCAGCGCGGTCCTGACTGTCAGCTACACTGATCACTTGTGTCGTCGATGGCAACAGCAAAGTCGAGTTCGAGTTCTGTGCTGTCATGTCGGCTGTGGCCACACTGAGTACCAGCTGAAATCAAACAAAGCGTGTCTTTAACAAGGATAGAGTCATTAAAATATATGTTAATTGTTATAAAAACATCCATAAAATTGAAAACATCCATATCATGCAGTAAATGTGTCAGCATAAGCAAATAAAAGTGAGTAAGTAATAGTCTAGTGCATATATGAACTATAACGTAACTATACAGACTTTATTATCATCAACAGTACCAACAGTAAGTCTATATTAGCTACTGGTATAGCTCAAAGCTTTCTGTAAGACAAAAATCCTTCCTCTCATCCAGCTGACAACTGAAGGGATGTGATGAAATACAAATAATACAATGTAATATACACATACGTAATACAGCATGAACAATCTGGAAATCTGTAACTCTGACATCAATGTCTGACCTCAACGCATTGTTTGATCCAGAAGTGTCCGGCCATTGACTCCCAGTTCTGTGAGCTAACAATGTACAGCAGCCGGTCGAACAGACGACGTCGGATGCTTGCATCAAAGACTTCCATGAACTTCTGACGTATGTGCGGCTGCGAACAGCGAAGTCCACCGAGGAACGCCGGCTCAAGCTTTGACGTCAGCTCAGAGTTACGAAGCGAATCATCCCTATGTTAACAACACTGCATGTTAAAACTAAGCAGAAGCGATCAAAGATCTCAGACCTCCACCAAGAACAGTGCTGCTGCCGTCTGGCCAATATAAACGATCCACTAAATGTTCTTTGACATTGCTATCTTAACAAAAATTTAATCCAGAAATTCCTTGACGCAGATCTAAATCTGTACTTGAGAGCCCGGGATACACATCCTGCATCATATCGCCATCAACATCCAAGTGGCTGGTCTTTGGGTCACTCTCGATTGATTGATCAATCTGGGATTTTTAAAGCAGCTTAAGTAATAAAAACTACTACTAGTCCACTAAAATTAAAATTAGAATGGAAAATTAGATGGAATTCGGTCCAGAAATAGCTGGAAAAAAATTTCATAAAAAAGCGGGTTTTTCGAGTCATTAGCAGCAGAAGGTGCCAAACGACTCAGGCAGTTAACATTCTATCGGTAATGGCAACAAAAAAATCTAATAATGATCATGAACAAAATAATATGGATCAACCCTTTGCAAAATTTCATGAACATTTATTTATCACCATCATCGTCATTAAAGCCCACAGTTTTCCACGGGCCACAAAATTTCGAGCCGAGCCACGGAATTTGCCCTTTTCCGCTAAATTTTCGCGGAATTTTACAGAAGTTAAGAAATGACCAATGATTAGTACGATTGTCGACTTTAGACTAACTATAATTATCATCGTATACAGCACAATCGCAAAATTAACACAATGCAATTAATTGACAAATTGCACTTTTGAAAAGAAAAAAAACAATAATTTCCTTTGTACGTTGCTAGCATAACTGAGCGCCATGCCATGCCAGCATCCAAAAACTTATGTTTTTTAAACAGAATAAAGTTTAGTTTATGCACAAACGGAAGGCCACAGTAAGCTGCGGAATTTGGACAATTTTGCCTCAGTGAGCCGCGAAATTTTGCGAAATAGCCTGGGAAATTTGACAAAATTTACCACGAAAAACTGTGGGCCCTAATCATCATCATCGTCGTCATCATGATCAATAGATAACTCAATGCCGTTACAAACCTGTAGACAAAGTAGACGAGTTCAAGAAACTGAGCGTTGAGTTCTGTGTCATCGGGAAATCGTTTCTCCACATGCTGCGACAACTTGACGAGAAGAATCGCTTTTTCTCTCAACGACGGACAGGAAGCGCTACCGGCCACTGGTGCCTGACAGAACACATCAAAATGTAAATAAATCGACAGTACACATCCCAGAGCATGTTAAAAACATCAACAAAAAATTAGAGGTGTCAAAGCGTTAATTTTTTGAATGCATTAATGCACTGCATTAATTTTTTTAACACAATAATTAACACGTTATTAATGCACCCAGGCCCATCAAGAGGAAGAGTAGGGGGGTAAGTTACCCCAGGCCCCGTGATGGTTGGGGGGCACCGCCTGTAGAATATAGAAAGTTAGAAACACATTTGTAAACATATAACTAGCAACAACTGGGTCCTAGCTAGCATAGAAAATTAGAAATCTATTAGCCTGTTGTTGGAATAATTATTTATTTACAGTAGTGATGGAACGACAACTACAGTTTAGTTACTTTAATTCATGCGATTGTCAAATAACCGCAGTTTAACAGAATATTGGAACTTCTGCTTCAAAGAATTTAGTAAATTAACATAAATTTACGTTTGTTAGTTAATTTTTTTAATGCGTATTAATTTTTTAACGTGCGTTAATTTATTAACACATTAATGCAGTAATTAATGTGTTAATTTGACAGCTCTACAAAAAATACATCCCAGCTAGCTGATAAAATAATTTTTGCACAGACTGATTCTTATATACTCAACTCTCAGTTCAATCGTAAACACACATATACTTACTGGCGCCTGACAATGTAGCAAATCATCAACAAACGACCAACAAAACTGCAGCTCAGTGTAGTCGAGTTCCCTCATTTCAAGTCTAAGTCTGAGTCCGAGTCACGAAGAGCAGACTCTAGCTGGACTTGACTTCAATTAAGCAATCCGAAAATTTGTAAAATTTGTAAAGCGCCCCACAGTCAAACTCACTTGTAAAATTTATGTAGACCTTAATTAGACATTTCACTCGGCATATATAATATGTTGATTTGAACTTTATAAATGTACAAAATTAATGTTTAGCGAAAAATGGCATTACGTTACATTATGCTAAAAATTCGGATCTTGGCAAGTGGCAGAAAATGACGTCACTGATTGAACAGTCAGTGTTTATCAATTAATTTCAATATTTTCAATAAAAAATACTGTGTCGCATGACAACTGCAGCAGTACACAGGTAAAATGTGATTTTATAATGCTTATGTTTCTATGCATAATTAACGCTGATGATGTGTTCAACTGGTGATGTCATCAGCCTGACAAAATGGCATCTCGTTTTCTATGGCACTTTCGTAGATCGTCGATTTCAAATGTAAGTTTCTTCATGTTGACAAAACGCTGGTTGCCAATATTCTATAAAAATTATCAGAAATTTATGCTGTTTCAGGAAAATGCATAAATTATATATGCTAATTTTGGTGTCCATGGACCATTAAACAGAGTTCTCAGAGGCATCTGTTACTAACAGGCATGATCAAAAACCATGTTTTGTGGCCTAGTTTGAAGCACTCTATACCTCTAATGCCACCATTTTTAGGTTTTTCACTGATTATTATTTAATAACTAATCACGAACAAACACATTTACATACTAATATTATACTTACTAACTTAAATTATTTGTTACAAACAGTCACAGTGTTACAGAAAAAATCGCAAATCAACATCACTTAGAAAATAAAGGAAACTAAATGTAAAGAAACATTTAGAAGAAGAAAACAAGCTCTAATCAGTGCACAGCTTCAACATACCTTTGTCTTAACCCATTCTTCAACCATCTTCATGATTGCCTTCATGACCTTGGCATCCTGCGTCTTGTCAATGAGTCCGACGAGGATCGTTCCAATGAAAGCCTTGCGCATGTCCGGGGTCATCACTCCGACACGATTCTTCACAAGATCCAGGCTCAGTATGAGCAGATCGCTGCCGTAGCTGGGGTCGGGGGGAGTCGTCGGGGTCAGATGCTCACGAGCTAAGCGCTGTAGCACTCGCATGAAGGATGTGATGAGGCGGTCGATGTAACTCGGGTTGTTCATACATGCCGCCTTCAGGATCATCAGCGTGCCAGACAGCTGTGTCTGAGAGTTGGTCGCCATTCTGTAATGTCAACATCGGCAACAGACTTGACAATGAAAAAGCACAACATATTCAAACACACACCTTGAGTCAAGAATAAACAAGGCACTATGTAAATTCTCATCCTTATCTTTGCCCAACCAATACTGACCAAATTTCAAAATCCTTTGACTGGCACACTTATCAGACAATCTGCAACAAAATAATCATCATTTTAGTTCCCCCGCATAAAAAGTGAACAAGCATTTAGTGCCATGTTTTTTGACTAACCTTGTATATCAAATTACGCAGCAACACACCACTCCAAGTGAAGTTTAATTAAACAAGAAAAACACGTAAGTCTGGGTCCTGTTCAAATACATTGTGTGACCATTTACAAAGAACTGTGCATCCTTAGTGCTGACCTTTAACCCTTCACACTAAAAAAGTGGCACGCTAGCTACTCTAGCTGTTATGTTGGGCCACTTGCCAGGTGGTTTCCTTTGGGGACTGTGAAATCCTTTGGTGAGCCTGACAGTATAGAGAGTAGTAATGTGGACGGGGGTAGTTGTGCTCTTAGCTATTCCCGCCATGACTTTCAGTACCCAGTATAATTGCTTGGAACTTTCTGGGGATGGCTGATGGGCCCATATGGCGGCCTAAGACTATGGGGCGGCACTGGCTGCCCTGCCCAGCATTGGAAGTTGGAACTTATTCTAGCACCGAAAAATGTTCACATCGATTTTGGTTTTGCTGTGCTCTTTTGACCAAGTCGATTATCATTGTGATTTAATTCACCAAAGCAGGAATAAACGCCAATACAATAAAACAGTAACTGTAACTGTAACAGACAGTAACTGCGCTTATGAACTAAGGCCCATGACACACGATCCAATTTTCTGGTGACCAGCTTCTGGTACCAGAAACATGGCGTCTCCAATTCCATCGGTTCGCCTCATCGGTTAAAACACCGCAGGTCCAGCATTAAAATAAGATTCCAATCACGACGCTCAATCATCATCAATCAATACTAATCAGAAGTTTATACTGTGTAGTGTTCAAGTGTTTAGTGAATGAATGAAATAGAATATTTTGTATCGATAGTTGATATGATACGATTCGTTGCTATGGCGACGTTTACCAAGATGCTGCAATCATTCGAAAGGCATAATGGGTCCGGTATTTACTGTTGTGGAAACTTATTTCACGTTGTAATTACCGTACGCTGGTTTAGCTTTATTGCGCTTATTTGCTTGGTGGCAGTTAAATGCAGTCGAGAAGCATAATTCAAACTTCATTTTCTGATGTTCACTCTACTAATAAATGCAGCAAAAATCTTGGTAAAAATTAACACAGTAAATATTAGTGAATAAATAAGTAACACTATTTAATTTGCAGACGATGCACTGCATAATGATGTAAGCACATCTCAGCGGCCAATGGCAGCACTGCATCTGAGTCACGTGATCCCAAGTTTCTGGTGAAGAGTAGAACATATTCTACTGGGCCCCAGTTGCTGGCACCAGAAAAATCTGGTACCAGAATGCATGGCAGACGAGAAAAGTTACTGGTACCAGTATCTGGTCACCAAAACTTGGGTGCAGAACTTGGATCGTGTGTCATTGGCCTAACCAATAAAACTTCCATAAAACAAATAAACACAGATCAAAACTGACTTCTCGTAGTTGGCCAATCCCTCATAGACAATCTTACTGACACACGCGTACAAACACTCGAGCTCTTCAAACTTTGATGCGACGCTGGACGTGGCCGACTCTGTAGGAAAGATACTCATTAGTCTCGACAGAAGGCTGTGAACTGTGAGAATCACGCGCTTCTGTGGGCAGTTCATGCAGGCGGCGATACCTCGCTGCAGTGGCTTGAAACACGCGAGTATCATCTCTTTCCTCTGAATCACGACATAAACACAGACACATTCAGCGACATCAACAGTAAAAAACAGGGGACAAAATTTGCAATTTTCGGATAAACAGCTGCATATTTCCAGAGAAAAAAAACAAAGTGCTCAATTTTTTAAAAATTTCGCCCTAAATATCCCTGAAATGGTAAATTCTCAGCCCAAAATTTTGTTTTTTTTTAATTAAAATTTTCGGACAAAAATAATCTTCTGATGGGCAAAAATTTGGAGGAGGCAGTAATCGTCCTCCCTGCAATGATACCACTATATGACTAGTAGCAAAAAGTTTACGAAAAGCAAAGGTTACTTTTCGCTGCAAAACACTTTATTTAACACAGCAAATAAACATTGAAGAAACAACTACCCCATTACTGTACATCAATAACTCATTTCATTACATTACTTGACACATAGATTCCCCCCACAAATTTCCCAATTTTAAATTCCTGTTACTCCTTACATTTGATTATATAGAACATGTTCACGTGAAAACACAACATCAAATTAAACACTAAGACAAATTATACATAAAAATCATTCATACAACGTGTATTGAAATTTGGTATCAGAGAAAATATACTCGAACTTTTAATCTTTTAAATTAAAACAAATATCGATCAGATTGATTTCCATGTCAAAGAAAAGATTAAAACAATTAATATTATACACAAAACTGAAACACATAAAGTGGCATGATACTAACAAGAATGGTGAGTAGAAAAGCGAGTAGTTCTAGGGCAGTGCAGATGTGATTGAAGTTTGGTTGTTGTCCCTCGACCGTGATGAGAATCTTATCAAACCAGGCCAGCTTTAGGTCGGAGTTTGGCCAAACGTCAGCAGACAGCGCCCTCTTGAGAATAGTCACGCAACGACGAGACAGCAGGTCCGCAGGCGACCCACTCACAGCACTCATATCAGTTGCCTGCAAATAATTAAATAGGTAAATAAGTAACAGCACTTGATGTTGGCAAAAGATTAAATAAGTAAACTAACAACATCGGCAGACTCTTAAGAATGGTGACACAGTGACGAGACAAAAGGTCTACTGGTGAATCTGTGACATCTGTTGACTAAACATTAGCAAATAATAAACGAACAAGCTACAAAATAGTTGTCAGTTTCACTAAAAATGATCAGATGAATACCACTTTCACTGACATCAGCAGAAGTCACTACGGCTTGATCAGCAAACGAGATGAGTAATTAAACACAAAAGTCAATATAAACATAGAATAGCGATAATAAATAAACTAAATAAATAACAATATTATTTACTAACATAAAGTCCAATGTCAGCACAATGTCTCATTTGTGTACAGAATATCATTTAAGTTAATCATGATCAATATTATTATATTATTACAACATTTTCAGTGCACACTTTGTATTAGAATTTTTGACAGCAAGCACTAAGAACAGTGAAACATTACCTGTTTAGCTGATACTTATTACTATAGTTTTTTAAAACGATTTTTTGGAGTAAGAAAAAAAACTGTCCAATCTGCCTTTGCTACACAATACTGCACTGAACACTGAATGATTACTTCAAACCAAAAGTTGATAAGCATTAACAAGAATGGACGTTAGAATAAAAAACAGATAAAAAATAATCGTATGAGAGCCAGCAAATTCTAACCTGGCATGCAATCCTGAGTAGAAAGTTGACAACAGTGTCGCAGTACTGCTTGTCAATTGGCTTGTTCACATCCGCTGGTGGCTTAGACACCTACAAAACAAAAGATGCAATGAACAGCAGTAATTAGAAGAATACGTCAATCCAGTGCCAACATACTGTGCAGTTGTCCGCTACACACTGCACCCCACAACTCGAATTCCATCCCTAAACTTTTCAGCGAAAAATTGGCACACCATTAACTCCTATCTTCGCAAACATTCACAAGAAAATTTCTAATGTTGCACAATAAAAGGTTAAAGGTGATAATATGGCTCTTAATGGGAAGCCCATCTCAGAGGTATGAAGCGTCACCTGACATATGGGTCACACAGTGTTACCTGCCATGCAATACAGGTGAACACGCCCCGCCTTAACCCCAGCCAGATAGGCCGGTACTCGATTTACCTACCGCGGACAGCTAGAAGGCTGAGTTGACCTAGGGGCTGGTTACATACCGAGATGGTTTATCTGGCTGCAGGCAGTCACCCATCAAAGTACTAACCTGGCCCGGCGTAGAGTAACTTCGTTGATCGGATGAAACGCGTTACCACTACTCCAAGCCACCAATCCCAGTTAACATGTGAATTACGTGTTAACTAGGATTTAGTCACAATGAAAATAACTGATCAGGATAAAAAATTCAATTGCATGATGCACTTCGTTACTTACTTGGCATAACTGCCAAGAAAAAATTCTGAGTTTACTGAACTTAGTGCCTACGAACAATCAAACACGACCGAAAAGTGTAACCAATAACCAAAGTTGCATTCAGAATTTTAGACCCTGAAGTCAGTATTAGCAGCAAACTGCAAACTATGACACAAGCATATGTGTGGATATTAACTTGCTTCTGATGCGAAACGTGTTGCTCTGTTCTTCACTAATCAGTGTGCAATTAATTAAGATTAATACATTTAATTACATGAATCAAAAACTTTCAATCATTTCATAGTACTGCAAATTTAGCTTTTCTATGTCTTTGGTTCGAGTTAGAAGGCTGCTCAGGACAGATGAATGGACAAAAGAAAAGATAAGCAAGACGCATTATGTGGCCTACTAGGATGATTATGTAACAAATGACAGTTAAATATAACAAAAGCAGCAAACACTACAGTACAGACACAGTGTTCAGATGTTGTTTTCAGTTAAAACAAGAATGAGTTACAAAATATTACTGTTTTAGAAACTGTTACTTATACTCAACCGGTTATTCTCTTCAGTGTAACTTTATAAGTTTTTCTGATCTGTATGCTGTTTGACTTCAGCATTTTTATTCTTTTACACAGACATCACAATTTCATTTTCTTGCTTTATTTTTATTCCGTGCACTTAAATACAAATATAATTTAGTAAATCAGCAGGATAATAGTAATGCAAAGAGCTACAAAGCAATGTAGACATGCTGTTTAGTTACCTGAGCCAAGGTATCATCAGACTCTTCCTTCATTCTCTGGCATTCCCACTTGACAATTACTTCAGCCAAGTCGACCGCAAGCTTACGCTGTTCGACAGTTGCCTAGCATACAAACATCAAGCTCATGATGCTATATGCTGCTTTGTGATTTTCTTAATTTTCATCATTTCTTGATTTATTGTGCCTGCCAACGCCAAGGAATAAACATACCACAAGTGTTAGCTGAATTGCATAGTGACACGGGAAACAAAATCTGTTCCACAGCTTGAGATGCTGCATGACTCTGATAATGGTAAATGTCCGATACTTGCTATAGCACTTCTTGCACAAGTCAGACTCGAGGCCAGAAGTGGTTTACAATCTTGGAAGTGGCAGCTGACTGTCATAAGCTAATGATACCGCAGTGCAGTACGTGGCCATCCATTGCCCATACCAGCTAACAACTAGATCTGTAGTGCAGCCAGCAGACATACCACCGCTACAGTCAGCCACATGAGCTTTCAACCCACAGCCCATAAATTACTACTCATCCTGCTGAGATTAGAAGCCTGAGCTGACCTAAAGCACTCAATAGATTAGCAACTTATAAATTACAACCAATGAACGATAACGTATTCAACACTGCCAGCAGTCAAATAATATATGCTACAACAGGGGTCTCAAACTCATGGCCCGCGAAGGCGTTAATTGCGGCCTGCGACACATTATCTGAAATTCTAAAAATTTAGGATAAAAATAAATCGTTTTTTTATTCATTTTACAGCATTTTTTCAGTAATTCAGCGAAACGACTATTTTTCTCATTTGCGTTCTCTTAAGTGGAGCCACATGCTGATGCTGGCAGCGACCAAAGCTGGCGCTGGCAACTTGGACCATTTCTCATCTCTTCAGGTGAGAGGTCTAAGTTAAGCCACGGCGCCTAAAAGACTATGCAGATGTCATTTCTTGATTACTTGCAGAGTTTGACCGATGTTTCAAAAGTTCAATAATCTTAAACCGCAGTTTGCACTCTTTGCCACTCTGTTTGATGTTGATGTAGAAAGCGTTTCCGAAGTATTCCAGATGGAGGTATTGGATTTGAAGTGTGACAAGCAGAAGCAGAAGTACACGGACGTCTTCTGTCATTTGTATTAATTACTGCATTTTGTCATCTCTAAAATCAATGCAGCCCCCAAGTGAGTGATATCTTGCAGTGTGGCCCGCACCTCCAAATGAGTTTGAGACCCCTGCACTACAACATCATCATCTGCTATGGAATGGTCATTCACCATTCTACAGCAGTGAATGTTCTGTAGAACACCCACACAACTGTCACATGTGCTATGTATATACAGTTAACTCTCATTCATATAACAGTTTGTTAACAATGACCTCCATGCAGAAGTACTATTAGTATCTGAGCAAAAAACTGACCATAATTTTATCACTTTGACAAACTGCATTCTTTACAAACTACTAAGAAGTAAGTAAGTAAATATATAAAGCACACAATGTTGACAAGAAGCCCCAACCAATATCACACTACTGTCATCTAATAAGTAGTACCAACAATCAGTCAATAGACATGAACACTTCTGACCAAACCATCAACTGTGTAAAAGTGAAGTATATAATAATGCAGCTTGGCATGCCCAGTATTAAAGCCAGAAATGTATGCAAACTCACGTTTGGCGTGAGGCCGAGCTTCTGTACGCTGTTGACAATATGCTGAATAAGGTGATGTCGCACTGGGTAATAAACCTTGTAGTGCTGCACTATCAACTGCCTAAAGACGTCAATATAACAGATCATTCAACCAATCAACTGCTTATTGCAGCACTCGGTCTCAACTCTCCATCTGTCTCACATGTGCTCCTAACTCAAAAATTAATAGACGTAGACATAAACCAAAATTGAGGCAAACGTTCCCCAGTGCAGAAGTAACTCGTAAACCAATTTTCAGTTCAAAAGATCAAAGGTCAAACTTAAATTTAGCTAGGTAAATTTAGCTAGCATAGCTCTAGTCGAATAGCCACATAATGTCAACAAAGGGCTGACATTTGTCTAGCTTAAAGCCAAATACGAGGGGCGTTCAAAAATTTTTGCAAGTCGATATGTTAGACTAAAAAACTTTTCAAAATTTATACACCAATAAAACGCATGTTTCTCCTAAACACGTATAAGCCTACAGCGGATATGACGTCATTGTAACGTATGACGTCATAGAGCGTTGAACAGAATGATTTGGAGTGCCAGCGCAATCAGCATAAAATTGGGCTTGCTGTTGCGTGATATTTCTTGAGTCTACCATCAGATTTTCGAACCCAAGGCTCTGGAACATGTGATTTTATGAGAGCCCTAATAAATATGTCTGTGAATTTCTCATTTGCAATTATAAATATTTAATAGCCAAAATCTGTGCCAGCCGTAAAAAACCTATATATACTCGGAAAATTAGATAAAGTTTACAACTCGATAGGCCCCCATATATTAAACTAAAAACTTTTTAAAATTTATACACCAGTGAAAGTTATATTTCTCCCATACTGGTATGAGTTTAAAGCAGATGTGATGTCATTGAAATTTACGACGTCATAAAGCATTAAACAGTCTATACAATTTGGAGTGCTAACGCAAACAGCACAAATATACGCACAACAATTCTCCAGTCTGCAGCCACACTTATGAATGTGAGACCCTGGGATATGTGATTTTGTTGAAGAACTGACAAATACATTAATGAATTTTTTACTTGCAATATGAATACACAGTAGCTGAAATCTGCACTGGCCATTAATAAGAACGCTTCTGTTAATTACGATGTCACATCAGCATCTGACGTTGTCCGTAAAATTTTATTGAAAAGTTAACAGTTAGTGATATCCATCGTCTTTGTGAAAGGTTAAACAATTTTTACAATGTATGCGCGAAGAAGCCCTGATGTGTGGGGACCTGGGAGCGAGCCCCGAAGATCTCCCCTAAATCCCTGCCACTGCAGCCCAATCCCAGAGTTAAAATTACACAGCAAGCTGTTCGCGACTCTGGCTTCGTACAATAAGACCACCCTACATACAGCAGAGACTTGACTGACGGTAACTATTATCTTTTTCTAAATTTGAAAAATTTTCTCTGTGGTGTCCGCTATCCAAACAATGAATGACTCAAGTCTGTGGTAGAATCCTGGCTCGAGGGACCAATGCCTTATGACATCACAAGTTACGATGACGTCATATCCACTTTAAGCTCATATGAGTTTCGGAGAAATGGGTATTTTATTGGTGTATAGATGTTAAAAAGTGTTTTAGTCTAACACATCAACTTGCAAAACTTTTTGAACACCCCTCGTACTTGAAGCCAGTTGGATCCATATAGAACAAACGTGCAGACAGAACACGGTAAAACTAGGCTAATAAAAAGCACTGCCAGAAAAGCACAATTATGTCTAGAAATTACAGGAAAGCCATTACAGAATAATGATATTTAGTATATTAACAATTTATTCACCAGCCTCGCTGTTTTATTTATTTGTAGGTAATAATATCTATATTAATTATTGTACAATAGTAACTAATATTAATAATGAGTACAAGCAGTATTGACACATACAGAATGTGGACAAGCTGGGCTACGGTGTGACCTTCTTCAACGATGATTTTCTTGGTCCAGTGATTCAACATTGCCTGCAAGCCACACATCAGCATAATATGTCCAATCCATGTGTATCTGTGAGAAAACATGGACAGCAATTCTCCATATCTTGAGTAGTGTCAAAGCTGTGTTTTGCACAGCAAATTAGCTATCAGGAATTATCCACAAATTGGCATATGAGTAACTCCTGCCCTGGGAGATGGTCACAAATTTTGGCCTTTCAATGCCTTCCCATTTCAAGTAAAAAGCCCATAGGGGATAGAAAAATAAACAGAAAAAGAAACAAATGGGCCAACAGACAGGCAAGGCACATAATGCAGCTTATATCATTAGGTAAACTGAGTGAAATGTGCGAACATTGACAATAAGCTATTTAGTGAAACCTGCATGAATTCTAACCATGTTCTGCACTCTATGCTTCCGCCCCCTCCGCGGCATCACAGTCTTAGGCCTCGATCACAGTCTTTCGTTTCCTGATCATGACAGTCACTTATCGGCCTGTAATTTTATAACTTGCGTGCTATATAAACAGTGCTATTGAGTTTTTAACTTTTCTGCTTTTCTATCGTTTTAGTAGTTTGCTCTCAGTATGTTCAGTTGCGGTCTGTCAACTTGTGTAATAAACGAATATACAGCAGCATGCATAACGGACAGACATATCCTGACTTATGGTGCTATATGAATGCGTCTTCACTGACTGATTCACTGACTTGAGAGATATACATACATTGCCATCTTCCATTCTGCCAGGCATTGCCGGAGTCAAAATCTCTAGAGCTTGTCTGACGACAGCACGTGCCTCCACTGCGTGGGCTTTCAACAGACTGTGAAACACCTGCAACGCATCGTGCAACAACACATCATGCAACATATCGCTGCAACACATTGCGCAAAACAACGTCAAGAGACTCTGAAAACACTGAAAATGCATCAAACAACAGATCCTAGAACATACCCAATGCACTGCAAAACAAACTCAAAACAACTAAGTGCCTTTTGTCTTTTGGTATTAATAATGACGGTAACAATTACAGCATGGCCCAGCCCAGCCCGGCCCAACGTCGTTTTGGCCCAGCCCGGCCCGTTAAAAGTCCATGGTCATGGTCAAACTCACTTGTGAAATTTGTGTAGATCTGAATTAGACATTTCACCTTGCATATATAATATGTTGATTTAAGCTTTATAAGTATATGAAAATAATGCACAGATTGTAACAAAATGCTGCATTACGTTACGTTATGCAAAATAATCTATCTAGGTCAGTGGCTGGAACTGACGTCACCGCGTGTACCCAGTCAGTGTTAACCAATTAATTTTAATATTTTTAATGGCAAAAAATACTGTGTCACATGACAACTGCAGCAGTACATAGTAGGCAATGTGATTTTATAATGCTTATGTTTCTGTGCGTATTTTACATTGACTACGGATACACGTGATGACGTCATCAGCCTGTTAACATGGCGTCTTGTTTTCTGCGTTGTTTTCGTAGATTGTCAATTTCAAATGTAAGTTTCTTTGTGTTGACAAAACGCTGGGTGCCGATATTACTGTCAAAATTTTCAGAAAATTGTGCTCATTTAGGGAAATGGTTAAGTTAATTTTGGTGTCCCTGGACCTTTAAACTACCTGTGATATTTCAGCCCAGCCCGTAACGACCCGGTGTAATTGAAGCCCAGCCTGGCCCGTAGACAAAAATAAAAAAATAACGTTTTGCACAAATGCTGCCAATCAATTATTAAACGACAACAGTCCAAAACTGAAATAGTTAGAATTGTCATTGTCCTATAGTCGAACTAGGCCTACAATAAAACCTTAGGTCTGCTTATTGAAATCTCTAAGATTAGGCCTAGGCTTATGCAAGAAAAGAATGTTGTTAACGTTGTCTGGTGAGAGAGCAGTGCGAAGTTCAGACACAGACTCGGTGCATCCAGCAACACTGAGTGATTGCTCACTCACTGCACTACAGGAAGGTACTGCAAACACCTGATGAGAGGCCTATGCAATGCATGGCCACCACTGGCTGGCAAGAGCTTGCTAGCAACAGGCATCATTTCAGCGTAATCTGATAGGCCTACCGCTGGGTAACTTAGGTCAGTCTTGCGTGCTTTAATTGCTACTGCCACTCTGAAGTGATCCCCACTGCACCGCTATCAAAAAAGGGAAAGGCATGGAAGTATATAAGAGGCTATTGACAGACAGAGCCCACCGTGGACCAGAGGGTGTCATTCTGTCTCTCCTGCTGACCTAATGGGCTCAGAGTCCACAACTTCAGATTTTCATGGCGCCATAATATGCAAATCTGACTAATTGTAATTTTTACGGGCCTACGCAAACCAGTCCGGCCCGGCCCGGCCCGGCCTGGCCCGATTTTAGAAGAAATTTTCAAGTCTGACCAGGCCGAGCCACCGGGCCATCCGGCCCATGCAGAGCTCTAGTAACAATATTATAACAATACAAGATATATATAGCAACATGGAGTCCGAAGATACAGAGGTGCCTATCCTGCCCAAATGGACAGGTTTATAACAATCATTTCCCCCAGCTGCTCGTACATTCAGCTTCTCTCTTCATGTTCTTGCTTGCAATGTCACTTAACATTTGTAGATGCTTTCAACATTTCGTCTTTTGCCCAATATCCTCTCCACTGAGTCTCATAACAGTGACGTGAGTCACGTCTCAAAACGTGTCCTATCATGGACCTGAGTTCATGATACTGCACTGTACACAAGAAACTTTGCTCCTGTTTTCCTGCGCTTTCTGCATCAATTCTTCACTTGTCACCCTGTTAACCCAGCGAATTTTCTCCATTCTCCTCCGGATTCATATTTTAAAAGTAAAACGTCCAGTATACACAATTAAAATTAAAGACGAGCCTCAACTATTGTACAGTAACAAACCCAATAAATGAAGTAAATAATAACTGAGTGTTGAATGGCATTCAGTACCTGGAGAACGATTCGTTTGTGAATGGCAAACTTGGCAATGATGTGTGAGAGCAGCAGATGTCCGTGGTACTTGGTTGCCGGATCAACGCACATCTTGGGCAGCAGACATGGCCAAGCAAACGTCATCAGACGACGCAGCTTATTGCCTTGCTTCCTGGCACAATAACAGCAACATGGATCACTCTCTAATCTAATCTAATCTAATCTAATGACGATTTGATATTGTGTCAACCATTGCCATTGGTTGTTTTCTGCTACAAGACACCCCACACTTGGCAACCAAGCTTTTCCAATCACAGACACAAGGTTACACAACTCACTGTGTGATGACATCACAACTGCAACATCTCTGTTAATGTTTTGGCAAAAACTGAGAACATTTTTATTTTGTCAGTCTTATGACAATGCTGATAATTGATATGTGACTATTTAAACAATCAGCTTTTGCTTCATTATTGTATTATTCGGTTTCCATTCCCTTAGTCTTTCTGGAGTGTTTTAGCCATCATCTATTTTAGGTGTTCTTGCAATACTTTTTGCACTTATAGTACACTGATGATGGGACTGTTAACATCAGCAGCAGAAACACCGTCATCATGAAAGTTTGCAAGTAAATTAAAAAGTAAATTAAAAATCCTTCCCAACAACCACATCAACCATTCAGCCCATGATCCAAATTTGTCAATTCCGATGTTATGTTTCCACTTGTATGTAAGGACAGAGAATGTTCTTAAACAAATAAACAGAGAGAGCAGCAGTCTGGCATATTAGTCACGCACTTGTTAGCGGCGTCGTGGATGTGATGTGACGCCTGCTCCACGAGCAACGACGAGAACTGAAGCAGCAGTATCCTCACTGCATCCGACGTCCCAAATGGATTGTCTGGATCAATCACATTGTTGATGAAAACGCTGATGATGTTGTCCGGGTTTTCCTGGTCCGGAGACGGAGGTCCACCAATCAGACGCTCACCCTCGTCACGCTCGAATGAGATCGCAAAGCACGGGATCAGCACGTACTGCAGAATCTGCAGTGATCCATACAAAATATGATACATCTGTTTGACAAATTCATTTAGCTGGAAAATTCTGCATACCCTTATATTTTTACAGCATTTTTTGGGTGCAATTTCCCTTGGATTTATTTATGCATCAAGCAAATACTGTATACAGTATTTCAGCCAAGTCCCTCAAACTTGGCCACTGACTGACATTGTGCACTCTAGATATTTTACTTACTTACTTACTTACTTACTGAATATTTCACACTACAGACTCTGTAATCTAGATAAAAACAACTATGGCTAAATGTGATCAAAGATCTCAAAAAGATAAAAAAGTAAAAGTCTGATACTTGATATAGCAGTGCTTATATGGGTTGGCTCATCGTAAGACTCAAACCAAAAGCTAAAAACTACGAGTCCAATACTCTAGCAAAAGACCACTCGCACCTACAGAGGCACGTGGACAACTTGTCCAAAAGCTGTTACTTACTCAATAGCGACCCGACTGGTAGTTAGAACCAGTCAAAGCAATGACAGCATGATTACAGGTCCAACTTCCTAACCATTACACCATTAAGCCACATAATCTCTGCGGACAGCAGTGCTGCCAGCTGGCAAATACAATAGACTTGACGTATCCTTCACAAATTCGGATCTCAGTTTCGACCTGTCATCACTAAAGCCCAGTTTTCCACGGAAAATTCTGCCATATTCCGCGGGCCAGTTCGCAAAATTCCGCAGCTCACCATGGCAAAATTGTCCAAATTCTGCGCCTTACCACAGCCTTCCATTTGTGCGCAAACTAAGCTTTATTCTGTTAAAAAAACTGCAATTTGACAATTAGTCGCATTGTGTTTATTTACGATTGTGCCATATACAATGGCAATTATTAGTAGGGACGCAGTTTTAAGCAGTTCAGTTTGATTTTTATCCATGATATAGTTAGTCTAATTACATTATCAAACCGACGATCATACTAATCATCGGTGATTTCTTAACTTCTGCAAAATTCCACGAAATTCTGCGGCAATATCAAAATTCCGCAGAAAACAGCAAATTCCGCGGCTCAGCTTAAAATTCCGCGGCTACAAAAAAATATGGGCCCTAGTCATCACCATAATCTGATCACTAAGTTCTTGAGCTACCCCTACCTCTCTAATACTAACAAATTTATGTGAAATTGCTCATACTGTATATACTTATAGATAAATTAATTCCATACCTTTGCCTTCAGATCCTGTGTCCAAGACGCATTGTGAAATATGTCAACAAATTTGAAGAATGCTTTGCGCTTCCATTCCACTGGATACGTCTGTGAATACCGGTCAAAATCAACTACACAGTACATACTGAATACATACCAAAACTTTTTATCAAAAAACATTATCAAGACGAAACGTTTTTTTTTCGAACAAAGCACAAATATTATGCTACTGGTGTAACTTTTTTGGTTAAACCCAGCCACTTTTCGCTAAAGTTACTAAATCAGCTCTGCAAAAGTAACTTCTAAGATATGCCAGTAAAGGTGACCCATATTAAAAAAAACTAGGCGTAAAATGGCATAAATATGCTACAAAAACCACACATCAATAAGCTACAGATTTGCTATGTTACCAAATCATCTTGTATCATATCATATTACATTATACGCAAAAACAATATCAATTCATCAACAAGTTAAATCTAACCTAACCTTAACCTAACATTAATTATATTATATTATATTTTAAAAAATAACACATCAAAAAATTCAATATGTGCTAATAAACCTGTGAGACGGTGTCATCAAGAAACTCTGTGAAGAACTGGAACTGAGGAATATAACGAGCTGTGAAACAGCGCAGCATGTGAAACAACAGTTCTATCTCATTGTTGCATTGCCTGCAATGACAAACTAAAATATCTCATGAAACTGTTTCATGAAACAGTTGCATAACTGAGAGCGGACTACTGCCATATTGACTAAATCAAACAAGAGTCAAAGTAATTTGGCAATAACCAATGTAAAACACACATCTGCAGACCACAAAATCTTGACTTCCCATTGACAGCATTAGGGACATGAGCCCATATCTATTAGATGTCTGATTCAAGAAATTTAACTTCAGGTCACACAAGTGTCCCTGTCAAATAATACCTCGTCACATCCAACAGCTTTTGCAGGGCTCGCAACCAGATGATGGACAGACAAAAAGTCAGACAGGCTCAGCTGAGATAAAGCCAGCCCCAAAAAGCGCCACTAAAAATGTTCCCTCAAGGAATAGTCTAGATATCAAGGAAGACACGTCACGAGTAAAGACACTTATGCACAGACGAATAGCATAAACCATGCATATACAACATGGATAAAAAAACACATGAATTATCATGACATACCTACAGAGTGGGCCAGAAAAAAACGTGGAACTTTACTTTTGTACATATCTTCGCCAATTATTGATCGATTTTCAAAATTCTTTCACTGGCACACCCTGGAGACAATTTGCGATAACGTGATTATTATATATTCCACCACACCGTAAATGCGTCTCTACACTACAATGTGAAATATCAATAAAATATGCATATATAACGATAATAACAAACAAACATTTTGGTAAAGTGGAAAAAAACACTTCAGACCAACACTGCGGTGAATGATCTGTATGACACTAAACTGTGTGGGTCTAACACAGTGTAGCATCATAGAGATTATTCATCGCAATGTTGGTCTGAAGTGTTTTTTTCATTTACCTAAATTTTTGTTATTATTATTAGTTTTTGCTTACATTTATATTTCACAAGGTAGTGTAGAAACACATTTACCATGTGGAGGTATATATAATAATCACATTATTGCAAATTGTCTGCAGAATGTGCCAGTGAAAGAATTTTGAAAATTGGTCAATAATCGGTGAAGATATTGATAAAAACAAAGTGCCACATTTTTATTGTCCACGATGTATTTAATTTACATATAAGAAAGTCAAGTGCACTTTGAATTTCAAATGGAAACAATCCCCAGTTAACGTCAATGATTAGATACAGTGCAATATGGAGACAGAAGTGTACCGACCTGAAATAGTTTAGCAAGCACTCAATCAGCATGTGTGACTCCTGCCATACTGTATAATCCATGCTCTCCTAAATGCAACAGATAACCAGTGGCTTCTATCCCTATACCTGGTGGGCGTAGCTTGAGCACAGTGAAAAATGGGGGGGGGAGTTTTGATAAGGTTGTGTCAAAACTCCCCCCCTATTTTTTACTTACCCCCTACTTTTCACTGGGCAAACTACACCGTTAACAAAACTTCTCCCCTATTTTTTTACTTCCCCCTTTTCTTTACTGGGCAAACTACACCCTTAACAAAACTTTCTACCGGGAAAAAAACCCAAAATGGAGGGGAAAACTTGAGGCAAAAATTGGGAGAAAGTTGCACCCGATTTTGATTCCAGATTTGGGGGGACAGAAGCCAATGTAAACAACCACAGCTTTTGACTACACACGATCAGTTTAACAACTTACAATAGTATGTTTCACTGTCATGCAAATAAATCAGTTATGTATCGACATGGCATCACTTCTATTAACCTACAAAGTCAAATCGTTACAAATCTTCTACAAGAATTTAGTTTTGTGTCACTAATACATATGAACTAAGATCACAATTTTTTTGTATTTTTAGATAAAAAATATAGCATACATAAGCAGATATGTATAAATATTTTAACTAAATGCGAGAACAAGTGATTACCGGCAGTTTCTTACAAGCAAATTCTGAAATCACTGGTGCTTTTATGGGCTAATTTACATAACTTTGTAAAAATTCAGCTAAAAAAGATTTTTCTAAAATCTTTCTAAGTTCCCCACAAGTTACTCCTAAATCAGCAATGTGGTTACGAGTAGCCTACTTTTCATAACTTTTATCGTCCACAAATTTTTCTTACAGTTACACCTTTCTTAACATTTTTGCAAGTCATATTTTTCTGACATAAAAAGCATTTTTTCAAGATAGACTCTAAAACTTCTGCAGATTACCGTGACCACTTTCAGATAAGTCTTTACGACACAGAGAAAATCACGCAATGTGACTTACAATTCGTCGATGATGATCATGGAAGTCTGGTGAGACCCAGATAACGAGAAGACTGGATACTACCGTCGACTGATTGACAAGCCACGTGTTATCAAACGATATGATGATATTGATAACAAGCACAGTCAGCAGTTCCTGCTCCAAGCTCTGCAATATCAAGTGCACACAGATCTCAAACCACCGACGAAAACAATGGCGCCACCTGGCGAATACAATGGACTTGATGCTACTGTTAGACCAGTATCAGGGTGAACTTGCCAGTGATTCTGCTTTTCATCAAATTACTTTTGTCCTTTTTTTATTTATTGTCATTTTGTTTTAATTAATTATCATCCACTGCTTTGATGCTATTGGTTGGAGCATCTAGCGTGTTAAACTGCTATATCAAACTCCGAAAACGACCTATCACAGAGATTCGGCCTAGCCTCCAGTAAGTCAAGAAAAGCAAGCAAGCTAAACAGCAAAAAGTCAATAAAAGTAAATTACATTGCAGGAGAGACGTCTGTGTTCTAAACCGATAAAAACATAATAGCAAAGAACTAAAAAACACGTCAAGTAAGCATGTAATTTATGTCTCTTATTTCACGGCCACGATTTTATTGCCTATTTCTACCACTATGTCTGCAGTGGTACAACGAACTGATAAACTCCACGACAGTGTAGACTACAGTGCTGACCGTCGGCGACCGTGGAATAAGTGCATTAAAGCCTATGCTCCGTTACTTGGATTTTTGTGCGGCCACAATGAGCTGTAAAAGGTTAAACATTGTCTAGAGCTATTAATAGTAATCCATCTCAGAGCTGCGGAACGTCATATGACATCACACAGTTTAAGATGCCACTCGACACAGGTGAATGCGCCTCTTCTTAACCACCCCCTTCTCCCCAGCCACACAGATTGGTACTCAATATTTACCTACCCCTGGAGAAATGATAGGCTGAGGTGACCATGGTAGCTGGTTATATACCGAGATCATTTACATGTCTGCAACTAGTCACCCATCTAAGTACAACCACCGATCGGCAGTCTATGTCACTACCTCTTGATCATAAACCATTATGACTGATCATTAGACCAGCAAGCCACAGTATACATAACATTATGTGATCTGCTGTAGAGTTTCGATTTGTATTGGATTTTTTGTACATCGTGCCGAACAGCAAGTACTCAGACTTATATCACTCCAGGCAGTGGTTTCATCTAGGCTACGCTTATATTCAATCTCTCTCCTTCAGACTGCAGATCCCTCGGATGAGGGGTCAGCTTATATTCAATCAATAGGGCTAACAGCCGCAGTGAAAATCTCATTGTGATGCTGTTAATGATGATAATATTGCACGCATGCAGCCAAGAGAAAAGATGAGTCATTCTCAGTCAGCGTGCGCAGGTGCCTGCCCGTATCTCTAACTATCCTTCTCGCCGACTCTCTCTCTGTCTCTCTCTGTGAACCCGATTATGTCACGATTGATACAGACGTGAGTCAGTTCAGTCAGGTGTGTCCATGTGACGTCATTGATCACCTATCGGTCGTACCACGTGACTCTCAGGTAACGTGCGCTATGACGTGTACGGTAATCACTGCAGACTAATAACTAATACACGTGCCAAACGCCGCAGCGTCCTCACGACACCAGACGCACAATTCAGGCGCCAACGCCGGTGCGCCAGGAATTCTAGAGTATGCTAAACTTTATCATACGGCCCATGGCCCATCTCTACCTATATAGCGACTGCTGCTGGCGAATATAATTCAGCCTGCTGACATTGCGTGCCTTACAAATAACTATATTATTATTATTATTAATCCGAGTCCATAACACATTCAAGGTTATTTACAGTTAATGACTACGCAAGTTACTTACTTACTTAGTTACTCATTTAAGTCCTGAGCTGGCAGTGAGCTTGCACCCAGTATTAAGGGCAACAGACCGCGTCTATTCAGTAATTTGCACCTGCATCAGCCGATTGTTTCTGGTCCAAATCACCTCCCGTTCACCCGTCTAGCCTTCTCCACCTTTACTGTAGATCTGACCTTCTCTGCAGAGGAAGCCAGAGAAGACCAGAAGAGTAGACAGCAAAATGCAGAATGACAGAATAAAATAAAAATACCTAGCTGTCGCTAGGGAAGACGCACTACAGGCTATATAGTTCCTGTTGCAGCACTGACCTTCAAGGTCATCCAAGGTCAATGCTTTTTATCTCATCTGAAAATCTGAAAGGGCGTGTGCGATTTCGTATTAGTGATAAATAGCAACTTAGGTCCTATCTCGCCCCTTTTAGCCACAGTACTGTCAGTACACTCGTGACCCACAGACAGACGAACGACAATTGTACCATAGAAGCGCTTTACAGCATACGTAGCGCGTCAACAAGCGCGTCAACAATCGGCTGAAAATGAGAGAAAGTTCAGCAGACTAAGTCGGTCGGTCCCACCCAGACCGCAGTTTTAATGTCTTAACCAGCCCGCCTACAGCCAGCTGTGTCTACTGGCGTGCACTGAAGACGCAGGGAGGTCAGACGGGTGCAGCAAGTTGCAGCGACAGGCAGATGACGACGAGCAATATCATTACGCGGCTAACGTAATCCCCGTTAGATTCAGTATCATCAGGAGCGTTGCATGCTGGAGTCACGTTCAACTACTGACAGTAAAGACGCGTACAAACTGAACTGAACTGAACTGACACGGTTGACGAATGACCAATGGGCAAGTAGGGCGAGCTCATTGGTCACTAGTTGACGCGTACAAGAGCGTAGTCACGTAAGCCACCTACGCCGTTAGATGGTGCCTACCGTAATGCATTACTGCTTGCTCACTGGTCAGTTCTTCAAAAACTAAACGATGTCAGTCCAGTCCTGTTCAGTTCAGTCATTAACGTCGCTCTGAACGTGCCTTAACGTGCGTCGCGGTCTGCATTAGATTTATTCGACCAAATATCAACACCTGCTAAGGTCCTTAGTCTGGCCTGCTGGGACCTACGCAGCAGAGGCATGCTCCTTTGGAAGGTGGAAGCAACAGAAATTACTAGAGAGTTTTGAGACGATCTGCTACAGCAGGGATGTGCACGAGACCTTCTGAACCGAGACCGAGACGAGACGTTGCAGATTCCGAGACGCTGGCCGAGACCTTTAAGCGCCCGAGACTTTCGAGAGTCTCTGGAGCATCAACGTCTCGCCGAGACGTTTTCCGTGACGTATGGTGAAACACATTAACAATGAAAAAAATTATACAAATTAATTAACTTGCACCATGGTAAGCGCTTTCTATTTGCGATATTGTGGGTTTTTGCACTTTATTTTGAATTATTATCACTGAATAATTAACGGCCTGCACCATAAAGAATTGCAACTGCAGTGCTGTAGACATGAGCCATTGTGTGTATTGCAATTTGCAAGCAACTGAAACTAGTAAACTGCAGCTGATTATAACCCTATACGTCGTCTACATTTGGCTGATAGTATTCATTCTGACATCATACACTTTAAATCTTCATTGCGACTAGGTCATTTTATGACGAAAAAAGACTGACATGACATAATTCTGCTTTATGATAAATAAGTAAATGAAAGAGTAAAAACCTGTAAACGAATATGTCTACACCACAAATGTCATGCTGGTTAGTATCGCTCTAACTGCAGCTACAGTATGCACTGCGCGCGCCTGAACAAAACGTCTCGACGAGACGCAATGACCCGAGACGAGACCTACTGGGCTGAGACTGAGACATATTGCTCCGAGACCGAGACGTTGAAGTTTTGTCCGAAACGAGACTGAGACGAGACGTTAGTACGTCTCGAGATCGTCTCGGGACTGAGACGTCTCGACCGAGACCACATCCTTGTGCTACAGGCGAATATCACAGAGAGCCAAAAGACGGAATAAAGACACACTGAAAAAGCAAGTCGAAGAAAGTTATGGAGTTCAGTTGTAGCTAGAAAGCTCAGATGCTCTGGATATCTGATCAGAAAAAAAGATGAAAACCTGGAGAACGCATCATCACAGGAATGCTAGAAGGCATACCGGGTGGTGGTAGACCTTGGAGGGCGTGACGCAGTGACACCAAAGATTGGACAAATCTATCAACAGAGAAACTGCTGCAATCGACAGAGGATGGCACAGCTTGGAGGAGCGTGGTCTGCCGTACCGGTGACCTATTCCCTGGTGTCAACACTGGTCAATGTTCGCACCAGCGCATAGGTCAGCGACGACGACGAATATCAACACTGGGGTATATGGAGCTGACCACCCACCTGGCGTGATGTGGCGTGGACACGGCTACCACAGCAGAGTAAGCAACGCTTATTATACTGCATGCCCTTTGCTAAACAGCCTATCATTCTGACAAGAATTTTATAGCTCTGAGTCCTGCATTTAACTATATTAAAATTGCATTATACGCAAACACACGTAAAATGATTTATTGTTACATATGGAGCACTGGTTTCCTGATAAAGAGTTTACACGGAGATAACAAGCTCTCCTAAATGAAGCCTGCTGTTACCAGGGATCAACAAGACTGTGTCCCTGCAAAAAACCAAGACACAAGGTAGTGTAGCAACAGTATTAAGGTGAGGTGGGCAAAATTATAGTTGTTTACATCAAGTTTCTTCTTGATGCTCCAATGCAAAAATTATTACAAAAAATATGAGCTAATGCTCATGAGACGCGGGAGAGCTTATGGCAGTTCCTGTTTGCAGCTAATATTGATTTATCTCCATCCATTTCGTCGCACTTCACTCTTCTGCAGCCAAAATCACATAAAATCACAACAACCCTCCATTATCTAGGTTCAAAGTCATGCAAGGTCATCAATGTTGATACATACCGTCACCATCGCTTGTTATGATAACATAGCCAAATTTTGCCAAAAAAACCAGGTCACTCAATGCCATCTTACCTTAGATTTTACAGGAAGGTTCAAAGTTGCAGGTACCCTATCTTAGCAGTAACCTAAGTTTCATTTTATAAATTCTAACACCTATTCCTAAAAATACCCAGGTCCTTTCCTCTTTCAGTCACTGTCAACATCGTAGTAATCGGTGTGGTAGTTATTAAGATATAGCCAAAAAGGAACCCTAACCTTTTCTTATCCCCTTTTCTGTAACTACAGCAAGTCCCCCAATTATGTAAAGGTGCCCCCGTAATCGATCGCCGATGATCGATCTCATATTTTTTCATTAAGTTTCCATAAAAACTATATATCACCAAAATCCCTATGTGCTGCATTAACGAATGTGATATTTGGTATTTCTCGCTGTTAGTTCTAATAAATGTACAACACATAAGTTTATACACTTGTTAGTGGCAACATTTAAGGACTTGCACATTGAAAACAGCAAAAATTACAAAAGATGATATTATTCAGCAGCACATTCTATATTGAAATATTCCTAGTAAAATTTACTTGTCGGAAATCTGTCGGAAAACCAATAAAACCATATGGGATAATAGTCTAATAAAAATTAAGTAAGATTCTTAATGACAAAACTGTCGGAAAAAAAATAGCTGTCAACATCGTAGTAATCGGTGTGGTAGTTATTAAGATATAGCCAAAAAGGAACCCTAACCTTTTCTTATCCCCTTTTCTGTAACTACAGCAAGTCCCCCAATTTCCATAAAGTCAATGTGATGCGGGCAATATCGCCTTTTGTAAGTTTTGCTGTTTTCGATGTGCAAGTTCTTAAATGTTGCCGTTAACAAGTGTATAAACTTATGTTTCGTACATTTATATTTGCTGTTTTATTGGTAAAATCACGTTTTCCTACAGTTGATCAGTTACGGAGATATCTGGCCATAGATATTATACAATCACAATCTTGACCGTTTGGGGTCATGTGACATTCAAATAGCAACAAGGGTCGGTTGTGGTAGAATTAGATTGGCCTCATTCAATAGCCCATCCTCGAAAACCTCCCATCAGACGCAAAGATCTTGGAAATGTCTTTTACAGAATCCGAATTACAGCACTTTTGTCTCAAATTTCGTTGCCATGGCAACAAGGGTCAGTTGGGGTAAAATTTTGTTGGCAGTATACGATGGCCCAAAACCAAAAAACCCCTCTATAGACACAAAGATCTCGCAAATATCTCTGACAGAAGCCGAGTTATTTTGTCACAAATTTCGTTGCTATGGCAACCAGGGAGGGTCGGGGCAAAATTTCGTTGGCGGCATTCGATGGCCCAACCCCGAAAACCCCCCTATAGACTCAAAGATCTCGCAGATATCTCTAGCAGAAGTCGAGTTACAGCCCATTTTGTCACAAATTTCGGTGCCATGGCAACAAGGGAGAGTCCGGGGTAATTTGAATGACACTGTTAGATTGGCCATCCCCGAAAACCATATGCTAGAACGAAAAATTACGACTCTATCTTATACACAGCCAAAGTTATGACCGTTTAAAGAATTGTTTAATTTTCCGCATAGGCGCTATTGTAATTTTTAAAGAATTTTTTGAATAAATACATTAAATATTAATTTCATGGCATGAAATTTTGTCACGAAATACTAGAGACAATATGCTATCATATGGTGAAAACCAGAAGTCTCTATCTCACCTGGTCTTAGAATGGTACTGAGACGTGACATCAAAACGCCAAGACACCAAGACAGAATCACCATAGCTAATACGTTCTGTAACTAGCTATGCCAGCTCTCGCGCAAAAAAATTGGCCAATGTTTTACAGAACTATTCAAAAAATAAAAGTGGCTTGGTTTTTTGGGACACAGTGTAAATGCAGTGAGAAACACTCAACAAACTACTAACTAACTTCACTAAACTACTGACTGTTCTTTTTCTTGTATTCCCCAGGTGGCAGCACCATGTTAAGCGGACTTCTGGGGGCTCTGGTCGCTTCCAGTTGTTTATGCAGGCGTCCTCAATCTATCATGGTGCTCGCTCCCTTTTGCTGTCTGCAGGACCTAGTGACTGGAATACGCTGCTTGACTATCTCGGAGATCAGTCTGTCTACACAAGACTCTTTTTGATGCTGTGCAATAAAATTCCTGTATGCTCTTCAATAACTTTGACGTTACGCTGCACTAGAAACGTTTCATGCCTCTACAGTGTGAACATAAATTTATTTCATATCGTGTACTGTGCTACTTGCGCGTTTGGAACAAGATACCAGCCTGCCAGTCCATCATGTAAAGATAAAAGTACTTCCTATGGCACTTCTTACATTTCTTACATAAGACAGACTGATGACCAGAAGCAGTTTACAATCTTGGAGGTGACAACTGATTGGTATGAGCTAAAGATATCACACCATATTATCTTTGAATAGACTCATAGGTTGAAACGTAACTTAATAACTTAGGTAGCAATAATAAAAGGTTGTAATTTGATGAATTTATTATGACTTATTAACACACCACATGATGCGGCCACTCACTGTCTGCATCAGCAAACAATTTTAGCAGCTGGCAGTCATACCACGCCCTATGAGCCACACTAGGCCTTCACCCCATAGCCCATAAAATACTACTCATTTCCCATCTTACTGAGGATAGAGGGCCGAGTTAACCTGAGCATGCAGTGGGTTAGCAACTTGCTCTAGGTTGCTTGCAAATGACTTGAGTGAGAACCAAATGGCAATCTAAAAGTTACGAGTCAACACCAACCGTCAGACCACATGCACCTAAGTTACGTTCTGCTCGAATCACGCGTCGGTCTGGTATCATGTTTGAACGATAATATCAGCGTCCATGACGCATGGAGGCAATGATAAGCTATTATCAGTCGACATGATATCTAGACAGGCCGTGACACTACGACGACGAGCAATGCAAGTGTCATGCCCCACAATAATATAGCACAATAAGATTTCCAGTCCGTAATATGTGAAAAGTGGCGGTACTGTCAATCGAGAGGGGAATGGACAGAATATCACCCTTCTCCACCAACTAGGAGTACAGCAGCGTTGTAAGCTGCCTCAACAAAGTCCGGGGCATGGCCCAAGCTAAGAACAACTTTTAGTACAAATGAGCTTGAGAAACACATCTTGTGGATAGCATTTAGGTACTTTTGTGAAGGTTCAAATGTACAGCGTACCACCGTTGTGACCGCAGGTAAAGTCTCAAAAATAAGCGAGCAAGTATGCCGTGCCAGACGGCAGTGACACAAAGCAGCACGTGGGGATTCCCATTGAACTAAACTACCCTGATGTCACGATTACGTCAGCGATAAGCACGAGCTGCCAATGGGTCAGCACTAGGTATTGCAATCCCGAGATCCTGAATCCCGGGATCTCGGCCGTTTTCGCCAATCCCAAATGCCGGGATTGGCAACGTCTCAATTCCGGGATCTCAGAATTACAAAAATTAGCTAAAGTTGTACTTTTTTGCATGTTAAATGAAAGAAATAAGAATTTTAGCTGTCTGGAGAATAAAATATTTTCTGTGTGCTAGAGTACTACTTCGTCACCATCATCATCATCATCATCGTTGACAACCGTGGGCTCAATGCCCGTTGGTGTCTGACGGCATTGTTACTATCGCTGCCCACCGCTGCCTATCTAGGGCAGCGTGGGTTAACTCCTGCAGGGTTGCCCCACACCACTGCTCAATGTCATCTGACCATTCTTGGTGAGGCCGTCCTCTTTTGTTTGAACCATCCATCATTCCGAACACCAGGGTCTTTATCTTTCTGC